>JGI20215J15232_1000120_pt1 | contig 20218 bp, 19 predicted proteins | sample WetSurMetagenome_2_FD_15232 | JGI IMG/M metagenome (IMG submission 15232) | reverse complement strand
CTCTGGGGCTGGGTTAAACAGTGACAATGACCATACTCTCTTTGTTACCGTCCAGATCAATCCCGTTCGTTATGCACCAAATTCTGATACGCTGCTCTATAGCACTCATTTCACCATTGAAATCAGCTATACGGAGGGGGCTCCTGCTCCTGCTTCCTCAGAACCGTACTCCTTAGTGATCATCTCCCCTACTGAATTTTCTGAGTCGTTGCAGCCGCTTATTAACCACAAGAACAGCTATGGTGTCTCCACCATCCTTGTCCCACTTGAGGAGATTTACGGCTCGCATTATGGACGAGATGACGCTGAACGGATCAAATACTTCATCAAGGAAGCAGCCGAGGAGTGGGATACCAAGTATGTCCTGCTAGTCGGTGACATGAAGAAACTTCCGATCCGTTTCACCTACGCATCTTGGTGGGAACAAGACCTCCTATCAGATCTTTACTATGGAGACGTTTTTGATGCGAATGGAGATTTCTGCAGCTGGGATGCAAACGGGAATGATCGGTTCGGTGAGATCGATGAAGACGGTTACGATCTCGACGGTGTTGATTTGTACGCGGACGTGCATATCGGAAGGCTCGCCTGCGCAGATGTCACAGAAGTCCAAACGGTCGTCAGTAAAATCATTGTCTATGAGCAGGAGACCTCAAATCAGATCTGGTTCAAACGCCTTATTCTTGCAGGGGGAGATACCTTCCCCGTGAGCATGGGTGCTCCACCCTTTGTCTACGAAGGAGAGATTACGAATATCAAGGTGGCTCAGACGATGCCTGATTTCCAACAGACATTCCTTTGGACCTCAAAATTCAATCTTCATCGCATTAATTTCAACTGGGCAATCAATAAAGGTGCTGGGTTTGTTAGCTATTCAGGTCACGGGTTTGAACATGGATGGGGGACGTCCCGACCTAACGCGATAACAAAAGCTAAAATCTACTATTACACCCCGTATTTAAAAGGGTTGAAAAACGGCTATAAACTACCCATTATCTTCTTTGATGCCTGTCTGACGGCAAAACTGGATTTCAATATCACTGATCTGCGGAACTATTACCCAAAAATGACTAATACCTTGGTCAGAATCTTCAGCCTCTCATCAGATCCCCATGATTTTTACCAATGTTTCGCCTGGAGTTTTCTGGCAAACGAGCAAGGTGGAGCGATTGCGACGATCGGATCGACACGAACGGCATATACCTGGGTTGATTCCAATGGTGTGTATGGCGGTGCTGGTTACCTGAATGTGCATTTCTTCGACGCCTATACCGACGGAATCACCATTGGCCAGATGTTGACCAGCTCACAAAATGCGTATATCCAAAACGTCGGACCAGATTATTTCACAATTGAAGAATTCATGCTCCTTGGCGACCCAAGTCTGATGACCGGAGGCTACCAATAGACAGGGATAACAACCCTTGTTTTCATCTCTTGTGCGAGGCCTATCAGACACTTCAAGCATACAAAAAATCAACAGGAGAAGGAACAGTGGGGGAAAACTATTTATTTTCCATGATTATTTGTTGTTGGGGGACACAATAGACATTGGGGAGGTATCTTTAGATATCTGCTTTCCACTAAAGGCATTTTCCTCCCATCCAATGCATCCCGTCCCCCACCTTTCATTGTTTTTTTTAAAATCATTATAAATGATGGTCGTATGAAAAATCTATCACGAGGGCTCTTTAGAAAAAATATGATGAGAAAAAAACAAAAAGAAGAGGGTTGTGTGATGACAACCTCTGCATCTTTAATCAAATAACGCGCTAAGTCCAGCTGCTGCTTCGTCTTGAGTAACTTCTTCTTTCTTTTCTTCTTTCTTTTTCTCTTTCTTTTCAGCAGGTGCTGCGGCTGCGGCAGGCGCTGCGACTGGGACGGCGGCTGCTTTTATCGCCTCGTCAATATTGACACCCTCGAGTGAAGCAACAAGTGCTTTTACTCGTGCGGCATCAGTTTTTACACCAGCGGCAGTGAGAACTTTCTTTACATTCTCTTCGTTAATAGGTTGGCCTGCGGAATGCAGAAGCATCGCACTATATACATACTCCATAGCTTTGTCCTCCTACTAGGTTGGGGTTTTTTCGCCCTCTTTACTAACAGGTTTAACCTGTGATGAAACAGACAGCATCGAACGTTGTGCCTTGGCAAGTAGCGTCTTCATAGTATCCTTGGTGTAAATGTTCTTTTCCACCGCAAGAGTATGTGCGCTCAGATATGCCTTTGCTAACAGAGGACGAATCGTCTGGGGATTTGCCCAGCCGGTCTCCATCGCGAGGCCTAATGCAGTAAATGATGCTGTTCGTAACTGGCCCATGAACCGATCCATGTCAATATCAAGGACGTCTGGTCGGTAAATATCGCCGAGTTCATACACGGCGTTTAATTTCAATCCAAGTTCAATAGGGAAAATATCGAGACGAGAAAGCATTTGAGCAAGTTCCCGTGAAATCTTCTGTCCTGCTTCGACAAGGACTTTGTCGCTCTTAATGACGACTTTTCCTTCCGAAATAGCGGCTGGGATCCCTACTTTTTGAAGTTCTCCGACGATCGGACCAGGTTTGAAGGGAGTGTCCCCCGCGAGAACCTCAATATCATGGGATGCGATTTCGCCTCCTTTTGCTGGGGCCATCTTCCGTGTTGCTTTTATCTCTCGATATAATGCGAACGGGTTCATATCGGTCGCGATGATAGCGGCTTGACCGTGCACCTCATCTTTCAGGGCACCGATTCCTTTCACCTGAGATTCCGCTTCGTCTAATGCTTTTAAAATCAGTGTGTTCTTCGATGCACGGATCTGAGCTTTCGCTCGGATACCACCTCGCATCTGCTGAAGCTGTGGAGCAGGAATACCTCCGATATCAAGGATTCCGATGATTTTATGGTGAGTCACCAGAGATGTAATCTCTGAGACCTCCCCGTGTTTCCATGATGCGACATGCGCCATAACCTAACACCTTTAACCTATTCGCATTGGTGGCCCCATGCTTGTTTTCACGTACACCGAGCCGATATTCAATTTTCCGCGTTCAAGTTTTCCTTCAAGTCGTTTCAAGATAGCGTCAATGTTCTCTGCAATCTGTTCCGTGCTCATCTCTTCTCTGCCGACCGTTGCATGGATGGTTTTTGTAGTCTTTGATCGAACCTTCACGGTTTTCCGTAGGTTCTTCGCAATACTGGTGATATCGATGGTTGGTGGCACGGGTTTTGGCATTTTTCCTCGAGGACCAAGGATGATACCGAGTGTTTTACCAATCGTGGGCATCAAGGGTGCCTCGGCGATGAAGAAATCATACTCGTCTGCGATCTTTTTGAATTTTTTCTTATCTTTGGCGAGTTCCTCGATTTCCTCAGGTTTTATTAATAAGTCAACATGAGATTTTGATTTGAGCGCAAGATCCCCACTGGCAAAGAGAGCAATTTTCGCTTCGGTTCCCCTGCCATGGGGAAGCATCACTTCATCTTCGACACGGTTCTTCGCATCGTTCATATCGATGTTTTTTAGGTTTATGACGACGTCTACCGATTGTTTGAATTTCCGCTCGAGTTTTTTTGATTCCTCAATTGCTTTTTGAACTGCTTCTACAGTTTTACTGTCTGCCATGATTCATCATCGACGCTCTAAGGGTTATTTGTTACTCCAGAGGGTAACGTAGTTCTCGGGAATAAGAATCTTATTTATAAAAGTTTGTGTCATAGTAATAATAGTCAATCAGAGGTGATTCTCTCGAGAATTAATGTAAAGACATCCTCAGGATCACGGATTTTCCGTAGTTCTTTTTTCCCGATAATCGGGGTTCCTTCAAGGTTCTTTTTCTCGATATCCTTATCAGTAAAGACCACGGCATGTTTCTCAGTGATCTTTGCGATACTGCTGATGAAATGGGCTTTTTCTGCGAGTTTCTTATTGTATTGTTGTACACAGGTAAGAAGGATTTTTTCCTTTTCTTTGCTCAGAGCTTCAAAGGGGCAGCGATCCATGGGGATGACGCGATAGCCGATGTTCTGAAGCAGGGTGAATATCTCGGATTGGAGTTCTTTGGCGTCCCCCTGGTTTTTTTTGTAGAACGGTAATTGTTTGGTTTCCATGAGCAACGGCTTGAGCAGGTCAATTGGTGTTGTCACGGCCTGTTCAAACATCTCTTCGATGCGGTCCGCGATGTCGATGCGTGCGCTCATACCATCCTCATACATCCGGACGGTGCGTCTTGAGACGCGAACATGACGCGCAAAGTTACCCAGCGAGATGTTTTTCTCCTGGCGTAATCGTCGTATTTTTTCCTGGTCAAGGTTGACGTATAACCCACCGGGGGCTGCATAGGCACGTACCGGGATTTCCTCAAGTAGATGGTTCTGCAATGTAGCTGTCGTGACTGTCTGGATGCCAAACCGGAAATACACCACATCATCCTCAAGGTTGTTTACCCCGTTCTTTTCACCGATGAGCAAGGGAGTTGCTTTGAGCAGATACGCTACCGCTCGGAGTTCTTGGGCAACATCCTCTGAGAGACCATCGATGTTTGACAGTACTTTAAGAATGAGCAGGGTTTCCCCTCGTCGAGCCACGAGGTCGAAACCTGGGAGACGTAACGTACATGGGTCAGAGACGGAAAAACCCGCGTCCCCTAAAAACTCTCTGATGTTTGTGAGTAAGTCGGTTCTATCCATAGGTAATGAAGCTTAAAGTACGACCTCTCTAATAACGTTTTTGGTGAATATTCATCTGGATAGGTATTGACGACACAGACTCAGTGAATGGTGGGTGCACCACGTATGTAGCACGGACTATCATTGAGAAGATCATGGATGACTATGCGATCATCGGTTATCCACGGCTTGTTCGTTTGAACCCCAATGTCCCTTGGAAGACCCGGGGGAATGGAGCATTGTGTCTTCAGGTTGGGAAAACCCGTGGGAACAAAAGACAGAAAATCGGAATGATTGATGGTCAAGAGATATCCTGTTCCCCTGATCGGTCATTGGAGCTTTCAGAAAGTCAGCAGGAGAATCTTGCTAGGATTGTGAAGGAGACCGTTGAAACACAAGCCCGGGTTGATGATGAGAACACAAATCCAGGGTATGTTCTTCTTCAAGAAAAGCCACCACTTGATTTTTATTGGAAAGTGGTGACAACGGTCGTAAATCTTGATGAGGTCATCAACCTTCTACACAAACATCGCGCGGTCTATGAAGGATACAAAAACAAGCGCGGCTTGATTGGGGCGACCGCGGCGATCTGCTGGGAACCCGGGGATTGGACCTATGAGTTGATCACGTATCGGCCGCGACAACGATGGGGTACGAAGCGACATGTTGATGCACGTTCTGTCCAACACATGGATGCGAAATACCCAAACACGTTTGATAACTATGATATTGAGAATCATCATAATCGTATCGTCCCAGCGTCACCCTGCCCGATCCTCTATGGGATACGAGGGGATAGTCCAGACGAGCTGGTGATGGCATCAGAACAGGTGAAATCTGAGCCGATTGAGAGTTGGCTGGTGTTTGTGACGAATCAAGGGACCGATGATCATCTGCAGAGAAAATCCATCGATCAGATTAAACCATATGAATCCGTCATCGTCCAGGGAACCGTTGTTGAACCTCCGTTCACGATTCAAGGCGGTCATGTCCTCTTCAGGATCCAGGATAGAACCGGGATAATCGATTGTGCTGCATATGAACCAACAAAAGGATTCCGAAAGAGTATTCGAAAGCTTTCCGAGGGAGACATTGTAGAAGCCTATGGAGGCGTCCGTGAGCATCCGCTCACTATCAATCTTGAAAAAATCAATGTCAAACAACTCGTGCCATTGACCATAAAGGTAGAAAATCCAGTGTGTCCGACTTGCGGCAAACATATGAAATCAAAAGGGACCAATCAAGGCTACAAATGTAGAAATTGTGGGACGAGTAGTTCAGAGCCAGTCCTGCAGGAAAAAAAACGTTCGATCACACCGGGTTTCTATGAAGTCCCTATCTGCGCCCGTCGACATCTCAGTAAACCTCTGAAACGGATGATGAAACAATCCGCAGTCGCTGCTATCGGAACCTCAGATACTCCATGATGGAGATCCCATCCACGGTCTCCATATGACCATCGACGACGATTGTCCCTGAGCATCGGACATGGTACCGCCAGTATTTGATGAATCCGAACATATCGGTATGATCGACGCTGATGACCTCCATATCGATGATCAGGAAAACATGCTCGGTGACCGTCTCTATGCTGAAGAACCAGGGGACGCGTCTGAAATGATCAAAGGAGATATTTTCTGTTGAGAACCATATGGTGTCTGAGGGTATTTCAAGATAACCACCATTTTTTGTGTTCAGGACCATTATTGGAATCTGTGTCAACCGTGTTGTTTGTATCTCAGCCCAGGTGACCGTGTAGTTCGTTGAGCTGCAGGTTCCCCAGAACCATCCGAAATGCATGGCGACCCTTGCACCGATCCCCCAGTTGTGATCATGATACCCGGTTCCATTTACATTCATGGTTGTGTTATTAATGGTGATAGTCCCGGTCACGTTTGCTCGGGGGAGGATTACCGCCCACCAGTCGCCTGTTTGCTGCTGTCGTTTCCAGCCTTTTGTACATCCAACAAATTGTAAAGAAACGGAACTTTCTGGGTTCTGTATGTTTACGTTATAGACAAAGCGATCATTTACAGCATCATAAGAACCAAGAATGACTTGGTTACCTTCGATGTACACCGAGGGGATGTCAGAGGAAGCAGATAAATCCCTGAGAAAATATTTCTCATAGTTTTTGAGTAAGACTGATTCTTTATCATACAGGGTGAGTCTGGTGGTGACAATCCCCCTTGCAAAGATATTGAGGACTTGTACACCAAGAACAAGTGAGTAACCGTTGTCAAGTTTTGCATCAAAATACCACCATTCAATGAATGGAAGATTGCCTCGGCCATGGAACGCGTCATCATGTAAGGTGATGTCATCAATGGATGACGTCTGATGGTGAAGTGTCAAAAGAGACCCGTTTGCGGATAGGGATGATAAAATCGTACAGAAGAGAACAACCGAAAGAACACTGATCATTCGTTTCCTAGGTGCCATTATTCCATTCACCAACAGTAATTATATAGTTTCTCCAATATTTATAGATTATGCTGGAAAAAATGGGGATTGTAATGATGGGTAATCCAGCGTAATACTTTTTAAGGGATGATTGCTTCTGTGTCTCGACTATCAGGATACGCGGGTGTAGTGTAGTCTGGTATCACTTAAGCTTGCCAAGCTTAAAACTCGGGTTCAAATCCCGGCGCCCGCACTCACCATCAGTATGGCTGGTTTGAATAGTTATCGGCAGATCTTATTTCTCAAAATAAAGTAAGGGATGTGTGATTTAATAACCACGGTAGATGGTTCACTTTGTATTTTCAGTGGTGTTTGTAAATAAATTGGAACGATATCATAATCCTCTTGGTTGTCGTGGCTTATCACTTTTATGAAACCTTCAAATTCAGCGTCCTCCTGGGTTGGAACGACCACGGTAACGGTTATGTTGACTTCTTCTCCAACGATACCACCGGAGGCACTAAACCCCCAGGTTCCCCATTCAGGGTATTCTGAGATATTCCATACGAGTGGTGTTTGTCCTTTATTGCGTATGATGAAAGAACCAGTGACGGTAGAATTCGGTTCAATATCATTCCATGATAGAGAACCGATGCAATCGACTTGATTTTCATTTGGTAGTATGTAATCAATTTTGAAGACTTTTCCATTGTAATCTTGGGCCTGGTATTGCCAGACGGTTGTTCCATCAGGGGTTACTTCAAAGAAAGTGCCATAATCGCTATCACAAATGAGAGTGTTTCCTGATTGGAGTCGAGCTGCTCCACAGTACATGGCTGACAGGAAATTTTGATGTGTATAACTCCAAACGATAGTTCCTACCGAGGTGTCTATTTCATCGACAGACGAAAACCCTCTACCGACCCCGTTATTGAAGACCAATAAATGACCCGCACCAGGATAATCAGGTTTTATCCAGGTCGCATCATGCTGCCAGAACAGCTCTTGTTCCCCGTCTGCACGGTATGTTTCTGGGTTTCCCCATCGATAGATGAGATCTCCCGTGGAATGGTTGATGATCCATAGTTCATTGAAGTTCCTGCAACTGATTAGGATTTTGTCGAGTTCCTGATTGTAGTCAATGGAGTTACAATGGAAGAGGTCCTCGTCTAACCCGTCATAGTAATTAATATCGATTAACTCAGGATGGTCTCCGACTACCCCGTAGTTTAATTTGGTCGGATCAAAATCTTGTATGAGATGATCTGCTGAACACCACTCCCAGACGATATCACCGCTTGTAGGTCCAGTTGGTTTGATTTCTAGTATTTTTTCTAGTTTCATTCCTCCAGGAAGAACGTTACTGGGGTTCCGCCCGAATGTCACAAGCTCTGAATAAGACAGAGAAATATGGGATAAAGCTAGTACGTTTCCGTTTGGTAAGGGTTTGACATCATGATGTGTCATGTATTCTCCATAGGAATAGTACGTGTAATCCCAGATGAGGGTACCATCCGGGGAGAATTCTTGTATCCCACCGCTGGCGCCTGGTTCGAAATTCAGTCTCTTTGGTCTGAGAAGGTTTCCATTCGGGAGAAGATACGCGGACAATCCTGGGAAATAATTGCTCTGCCAATTAGTAAGCACGGTCCCATCTCGGTTTACAAGATAGGTATTTGTCGATAGCATAGGAGTATAAAGAATGAGACCTGGTTCTGTTGCGCTATTTTCGTATGTATTGAGAGCGGGGACGTTTGGAAATGCTCCAGTACCTTGTTTTTCTGCGATTATCGGAGTGACCGTGGAAATAATATACAGTAGGATAATACCGATTGCGAATCCGTTCCGGATCAACATGATTCCCCTATATCAAAATTAATTCTCCTTACTTATTTAAATGTTTGTGAGACACCGGTATTTTTTGTTTCAACAGCTCTTACGGCTCTGGGCCATCTCTGAGAGGATTGTTATTATTAATATGGTACTTATGATGAAACAGACATATTTTTTTTGATTTGATTTCTTATTCATGATTATAATCGTGCATCTCCTATAAATACGACATTATTTCATTTGCGAGAGGTTTTTTTTGATTTTATCCAATGAAGAAAATCATTTGTTTTTCTCCCGAAGAAAGTCCACCTGAAACAGTCGTTATTTTTTTCCATTACCGAGCACCTGCATAAATACCGGGATGCTGAGGTGATGATGCAAGCAGTAGTGCAAGTGCATATGTAGCGAGGTATCCGGTAGCGAATACTTTATTAAAAGAGGTCCTATTCGTTTTTTTAGTGGGTACGATGGGATGCTAGAACAAACAACGATAGACCGCTCTATCGAGATTAAACGATCGGTTGCGATACGGGCACTTCGACGCAGCAACATTCGACGCAAAGTGACAGAATACCTTGTTGAGATCAGCCCGAACTGCAGTTATACCTCTGAAATTGCGTATAGTATTGGTGCGACGTCTTCAAATGTCATTGGGGCGTTACGCGGGATCGAAACACGGTATCGTGAGGAAGAAAGTCTCATTGGTTTGAATATGGTCGAAGAGCGATCCGGTGGGAAGAACGTTCGGCTCTACGGAGTCACTGATTTTGGTAAGGAAATCATCCAGACCATGAAGACCCGACGATAACCATCATAATAATTCTTTTAAATTTGTCTTTTCGATGTTCATGAGAAAATTTTTTTAAAAAACTAACAATAGGAAGGAAGAATAGAGGGGGGAAAAGAGGGTATAAAAAATCTAAGATCTTCCTTTCCTAATTGTCGTTGGAAAGGATATCACATGGTCTTTTTATGAGCATTTTTCGCAGATGAACATGTACAAGGATATGCACCTACGAAAGAATCCTTTTAATTAAGAAGGGAGAAGATTTCTTTTCGCAGTTCCTCAATTCCCGCTCCAGTCATACAGGATATCTTCCGATTGGCTGAACCAGTGTCTTTTATGTCGACTTTGTTTTCGACGATGAGGAAGGGGATATCGTTGAACAGCTTCTGGATGTTTACAAGCATAAGCTGCTGCTCAGTCATCTGATATCCACTGGTCTCCGACGGGTCGAAGATAAAAACGACAAGGTCAGCAAGATGACGTAATGCGGCTATCGCCTGTCGCTCGATATTATTCCGCTCTGAAAGAGGACGGTCCAGCAGACCGGGGGTGTCAATAATCTGATATCGTTTTTTTTCATATCGTATCTTTTTTTCCATATGGCCGACGAAAATTTGTTTTGTCGTAAACGGGTATTGTGCAACCTCGGGTTTTGCAGCGGAGAGTTGTCTGATGAGTGAAGATTTTCCCACGTTAGGATACCCAGCGATCACCACTGTTGGGACATCCTCAATATCGGGAAATGCTCGTAAGATTTTTTGTGCATTGGCGAGGAAAACAAGATTTTTATCTACTTGCTTAACGATAGATGATACACGACCATAGATTTCTTTTTGTTTTTGTTTCAGGAACTCGACATTGCCTGATTTGGTCAAAGAACTGCTCTGTGTCTGGTAGACCATTTCTACTGTTTTTCGAGCCCAGTCAATCGCACCTAATGATTTCTTCAGTTTATTTGTATCAATCTTAATGTCTATGATCTCCTGATAAAACAAGGGCAATCTATCTAACGATGGAAAGTTTTTCACATAAGACTCTAGGTGGACGAGAAGATCGTTAATGAATGCTTCAGTGCGTGCGATCACAATTTTTTTTATTTCATAACGTTTATCGCGATCATGAATCTGGATTTTTTTTGTTCGACGAATCGACTGGTCTAAGAGCTGTTTTGCATTGAGTATTGGTGGGATGTTTCTAAACATAAGTTTGAAAAGGTTTATGTGATACCTCTAAATTAAGCTGTTGGATACGAATGGATGAAGGATTCATACTTGCAAATAAGTTCAGACGAGTAATCTTTGATGAGCTCGTCGCAGGGGAAACCAATCTTTCCCGCATTGCCAAAAAAAATCGTATCATTCCCCGAGTGGCTCAACGCATCATCGATGAGTTTATCACCGGAGGTATTGTTGAGAAGAAAGGGAACACATACGTTTTTACGGATGAAGGGAAAAAACTTGTTGAAACAATCGGAAAATAAACGACCGGGGACAGAAAAAAACCCGTTGAAACCCTATTTGATGCAGACTCTCAAGGAACTTGCGTTGCTTGGGGCAGTCCATAACAAGATAGAGTTATCCTCCCATGAGCTGGCAGATCAGTTACAGACCAGCCAGCAGACCGCTTCGCGGTACCTCCTTGAATTAGACACGCAGGAGATGATCACCCGGGAGCTTGGGGTGAAAAAACAGTTGATTCAGATTACAGGCCATGGGTCAGAAGCATTGGAAGCCGAATACCTTTCGTATAAACAGATCTTTGATTTGACGAACAAAGTCGTCTTCAAAGGCAAGCTGGTGTCCGGGATGGGTGAGGGAAAATATTACACGGGGCACAAAGGGTACGCGGATCAGTTTGAGAAACGACTCGGATTTGTCGCCTACCCGGGAACCTTGAATGTGGAGATCGAATACATTGAACGAAACAAGATACGTTTGCTGCGCAGCTATGGCGGCATCGAAATAGAGGAGTTCCAGGCGGAGAATCGAACATTCGGTGGTGTGATCTGCTTTAAAGCGACCATCAGTGGAAGGAAAGGGGCGATCGTGCTACCGAAACGGAGCCATTATGCGACAATCCTAGAATGTATCTCCCCGGATAACTTACGTCAGACGCTAGGGTTGCATGATGGCGATGCCGTTGAAATAATCGTCCATCTTCAATGAACAGAGATGAGGTGCTATGAAGAATCAGTTCGTTGCTGAGACCTTGTACATGGTTGCGGACCTGTTAGACCTCAAAGGCGACCTTTTTTTTAAGACGCGAGCGTACCGGATGGCGGCACAGACCATTGAAGCTCTTGATGATGATATCGAAAAAATTGTCAGACAAGGTACGTTAGAGTCAATTTCCGGGATCGGGGAGGCATTAGCAAAGAAGATAACTGAGCTTGTACAGACAGGAAAACTCGAGTACCTTGAACGGTTGAAAAAAGAAGTCCCACCTGGTTTGATAGATCTGCTTAGCATCCCTGGTCTTGGACCAAAAAAGGTGGCTGCTCTTTATAAAAACCTTGGGATCAGCACCATCCAAGCACTTCGGGACGCGGCAGGGAATGGAAAACTGCGAAGTCTTGAGGGATTCGGGGAGATTACTGAGCGGAACATCCTCCGAGGCATTCAACTGTTAGAAAAAACAAGTGGCAGGGTTTTACTGAATGTCGCCTATGAGGATGGCAATCGATACCTAACATATCTGAAGAAAAACAAAAAGATAAAAAAAATAGACATCGCAGGCAGCCTTCGTCGGATGAAGGAAACCATCGGGGATATCGATATCCTTGCCTTGTCAAACGACCCTGAAACGGTCATGGACCATTTCGTACAGTATCCGGAGGTTGCCGAGATCCTCGCGAAGGGGATCACCAAATCAAGTGTGATCCTCAACGACCATCTCCAGGTGGACCTTCGTGTGGTCGACGAAAAAAGCTATGGTGCCGCGCTCCAATATTTCACGGGCTCGAAAGATCATAATGTCACCTTGCGAGGATTTGCGATAAAAAAAGGATTCAAGTTGAATGAGTACGGGTTATTTGAGAAAGAATCTGAGAAATACATCGCGGGAAAAACAGAAGAAGACATCTACAAGAGAATCGGGATGGCCTACATCGAACCAGAGCTGCGAGAGAACCGCGGTGAATTCGACGCTGCAAAAAATCACACATTACCGACACTGGTCACCCCTGATGCGATCAAAGGAGATTTCCATGTCCATTCCCTCTGGAGTGATGGCAGTGACTCTATAGAAACCATCGCAACTGTTGCAGAAAAACGAAGATATGATTTCATCGGGATTACTGATCATTCACAATCCCTGAAGATTGCGAACGGATTGTCCGAAGAACGCATACAGAAAAAAATACTAGAGATACAAAAAATCAGGAAGAAGCACCCAGAACTGCGGATCTTCTGCGGGACTGAGTGTGATATAAAAACAGATGGAACCCTTGATTATAGCAACAAAATATTAGAGCACTTCGATTTCGTGTACATCGCGATTCACACGGCATTTAAAATGGATAAAGAAACCATGACCCGACGCATCATCAAAGGAATGGACAACGAACAAGTGAATTTCCTCGCGCATCCAACTGGTCGACTCATCGGGAAACGAGACCCGTACGAGGTCGATATCGAACAGATCATTGACGCAGCCAAACAAACCGATACCCGTCTTGAGATAAACTCGTTCCCGGACCGTCTGGACCTCGATGATGTTCATATAAAACAAGCAAAGGATCACAACATAGGGTTCGTCCTTGGGACCGATTCGCACAGCATCAATCACCTGGATTTCATTAGATTCGGGATTGCGACCGCCCGAAGAGGCTGGCTGGAGCAGAAAGACATCCTGAATACTTACTCCGTAGAAGACATTGAAAAAATAATTGGTACGTGAACCAATGAATAAAAACGATGCGAAAAAACAGATTCAGAAACTTCGTGATGAGATCAACTACCATAATTATCAATATTATGTGGAAAACAACCCGGTAATCTCTGATTACGAATACGACATGTTGTTAAAGAAGCTCGAGGCATTGGAAACCCAGTACCCTACCCTCATCACCTCTGATTCACCGACGCAACGGGTCGGAGGAGAACCACTGAAGGGATTTGCAACCGTGGGGCATAAAATACCGATGATCTCCCTGGACAATGCGTATTCCTATGATGAACTTCGGGAATTCGACGAGCGGGTGAAGAAGGTCGTCACAGAAGTGGAATATATCTGTGAACCAAAGATCGACGGGGTCAGCATCGCTCTGATTTACGAAAACGGGGTCTTCATCCGCGGAGCGACTCGCGGGGATGGGATAAAAGGTGATGATATTTCCTCAAACCTCCGGACAATCCGCAGTATCCCATTGCGGTTGCACGGGTCTAACCTTCAAAACGCTGAGGTGCGAGGGGAAGTATACTTCCCAATATCATCGTTTAAGAGATTCAACAAAGAACAAGAGAAAAAAGGAGAACAGGTGTTCGCCAACCCACGGAACGCAGCAGCAGGATCACTTCGACAGCTGGATCCGCGTATAGTCGCATCACGACCATTAGACACGTACTTGTACTATATATCATACGCGGACAAAGATTTCAAAAGCCAAGAAAAATCCCTTGAGACCCTACGGGCAGCAGGATTCCGGATCAACCCATTGATAAAAAAAGCCGCTTCCATAGAAGAAGCAATCTCCTATTGCAGAACCTTGGAGACAAAACGCGAGTCGCTTGATTATGAAATCGACGGGGTCGTCTTAAAGGTAAACTCATTCGCCCAACAAAGGGAGCTGGGCTCGACCATTAAACACCCTCGATGGGCTATCGCGTTCAAATTCACCGCAAAACAAGCAACCACCAAACTCAAAGACATCGTGATCCAGGTAGGAAGAACAGGAACGTTAACACCGGTGGCAATCCTGGAGCCCGTCCAAGTCGGGGGAGTCACCGTCTCCCGAGCGACCTTGCACAATTTTGATGAATTGAAACGCAAAGACATCAGGGTAGGAGACATGGTGCTTGTGGAACGCAGCGGCGATGTCATCCCCCAAGTGGTAAAAAGCATCAGTGAAAAAAGAACAGGCGAGGAGAAAGCCCGTACGATTCCACGAAAATGCCCGGTGTGCGGATCAGACGTCATACGGACTTTGGATGAGGTCGCTGTCCGCTGTCCGAACAAGCAATGCCCTGCGCGGCTGAAATGGCGCATCGAATATTTTGCATCACGGGACGCGATGGACATCGATCATCTCGGTGGACAAACCATTGATAAGCTCATTGAAAAAGGCCTCATCGACAATATCGCAGATCTGTATGCTCTGACGGAACAAGACCTACTCCAACTGGAAGGTTTCAAAGAAAAATCAGTTCAGAACCTCCTTGATTCCATCGAGAAGAGCAAACACCAGGGGTTAGCACGATTGATGTACGGGTTAGGAATCCGACATGTGGGAAAATACGCTTCCCAGATCCTCGCAGCACAATACCAGAGTATTGATGAACTTGCCAGCAAAACCGCTGAAGAGTTAACCCAGATCCATGGACTGGGGGAGAAAACCGCTGAAGCGATAGCGACCTTCTTTGCAACCGAGGAGAATATCGAATTGATAAACAAGCTTAAGGGTATCGGGATCCGTACTAAGGAAACAAAAAAAGAAGGACCACTCAACGGGAAAAAGTTCGTGTTCACCGGAGGACTATCGACACTAAGCCGACCTGATGCATCAGACCTTGTGATGAAAAAAGGAGGGATGGTTGCCTCCGCGATTGGAAAAGACATTGATTATGTCGTCGTCGGCTCTGACCCAGGTTCAAAATACGAAAAAGCAAAAAAACTTGGTTTAACCATCATTGATGAAAACGAGTTTAAAAAACTCATTGGAGTATCTTAACTATGACTGAATGCAAAGTACAAAAAAACAAAAACGTATGCAATTGTAGCTATCCTTGCAGTAGGAAGGGGATATGTTGTGACTGTCTCAACTATCATCGAAATAGAGACGAACTGCCCGCATGTTTCTTTTCCGATACTGTTGAACGGACCTATGACCGCAGCAGAGAGAATTTCATTCAGATGTCTCAAAGTAAAAACAGGTAAGAGGAACACATACCGCTCAACAAATCTCACTTGAAAACAACCGAGATGCTGCAAAAGGAAAACACCTTTTTTAAGATAGAAGCGAATTAATACATAACGTAAGACTTATATCCAATGACATTATAACGGTGAGCGAGGAAGGTAAAATCTATGGCAATTGGGTTTGTCCTGATAAGTGCCGCTCCCGCACATGAACATGAGGTCTACAACAAACTCTCAAAGGTACCACAGATTATAGAACTCCATCCGTTATTTGGAGAATACGATCTCATCGCGAAAATAGAAGCGGATGACTTCGAAAGCCTCGGAGACATTGTGGTAAACAAAATCAGAACCATCGAAGGGGTAATCGATACAAAAACGCTAACGGGAACGAAGTTTTAAGGAGTGAAAAAAAATGGAAGGATTAGTACAATATTTTCTAAGCATGATGACGCTGGTGTTTGCAATAGCAAGTGTAATCGCAGGAATTTTTACCGCTTATTTCGGCTCTGGTAAAAGCAGAGCAGTTGGAGCGATTTTAATCATTATCGGCCTTATCGTTGGAGTCATCTTCCTTTGGGGCGCGAACCTGTTAGGTTTCATGGGTGCACCAATAGACCTGTTGAACTTTTCAGGGACGATAGTGAATGGGATCATCGCAGTTATCGGTGCTGTTGTTGGAGCGCTGATCGCTCTTGGCATCTTCCTGCTTGCTATCATGAAAGCATAGCTATAGCATCTCTAAAAAAAATCGATGAATCCTGAGGTCATCAGTCAATTCAGGATGAAACGATAGCGCCAGGTAGCTTTTCTGCCTGGCCATGACTATTTCTTTTCCAGCTTTTGAAAGTATCTCACAATCCCCCCATGTTTTTGTTATAATCGGCGCTCGGATAAACACGGCATGATAGGAGTTGGTCAATCCTTTTATCTGGACTGATTGTTCAAATGATTCTTTTTGCCTACCAAAAGCATTGCGCTCCACCAGCATGTCGATTGCTTCTAGGAGTTTGACATCCGCCTTTGTATCGGTGAGTTCCTTGGCAAGTAGGACGCATCCCGCGCAGGTTCCCATCAGGGCGATGTCCTGGTTGTTCATCCGTTCGCGGATCACATCATACATCCCGGAGTTGACCAAAATACGGGAGATAGTGGTGCTTTCTCCCCCGGGGATGATCAATGCATCACAGGAATCAATATCTTTTGATTGACGCACTAGGATAGCTTTCCCTTTTTTTTTATCTTCTTGAAAAACACGGTTCATGGAGGTGAGATGCTCAGATACCGCTCCTTGAAGTGATAAGACCCCTATGGTGACTATTTCTACCAGCCTCGTTCCTGTAGAAGTTGATCTTTTGGTATCGAGCTAATTTCGATTCCCAGCATGGCATCCCCAAGGTTTTTACTGACGTCAGCAATCGTCTCTGGTTCATCGAAATGAGCGACCGCCTCTACGATAGCTTTTGCTCTTTTCTCGGGGTTCTTTGATTTGAAGATACCCGATCCAACGAAGACTCCATCGCTTCCAAGCTGCATCATGAGTGCTGCATCTGCAGGGGTTGCTACTCCGCCTGCCGCGAAATTGACGACAGGGAGTCGCTGCAGTTGCTTGATTTCTTTTAAGATGTCATAGACTTCCTTTTTCAAGACCCCATAGGTTGATGAGCTGAACACAATGGTTTTATCATCAACGTTTTGATCAGTCAATGTTTTATATGAGGTAATATAACTTTGACAATACGCATCAGCTACTTTTTGTATTTTTACGGTGGGCATTGTTTTAAGAGTGCTAATCATGCGTGTTACCATGCGCTGATGTCGAACAGCCTCAATGATATTTCCAGTCCCTGCTTCTCCTTTAGTTCGTATCATTGCTGCTCCTTCCCAGATGCGTCGTGTCGCCTCGCCGAGGTTGCGGCAACCGCAGACGAACGGGATGGTGAAACAACGTTTATCGATATGGTAAAACGGATCTGCTGGAGTAAGCACTTCTGATTCATCAATCATATCGACGCCGAGTGCCTCGAGGGCTTGTGCTTCGACGAAATGGCCGATACGTGCTTTGGCCATGACCGGGATGCTGACGGTGTTAAGAATCTCCTTTATGATGGTGGGATCTGCCATTCGTGCGACGCCACCATGGGCACGGATATCAGCAGGAACTCGTTCGAGAGCCATCACTGCAACGGCACCACTTTTCTCTGCGATTTTTGCTTGTTCTACGGTGGTGACATCCATGATGACCCCGCCTTTTTGCATTTTTGAAAAACCTCTTTTTACAAGGTCGGTTCCGTGTCGCAATGTGGTGATGTCTAATTCCTTCATAGGCCCTACCCCATTTAGGTCAAAGGGGGATATCAAATACCCTTTATTAAGTGGTATGGTGGTAGATAAAGATATTGTTGTGTGACATTAGTTGGTAGGAATAAATTTAGGAAAAAAAAAAGGAAAAAAGAGGGGAGTTCTGGATGCTTAGGGATTGATTTTGTGGTACTCCCCATTGGGGATTTTTTTATGCAGGTAATCATCGTATGCTCCAAGGTCGAAATGGCCATGGCCGCTGTTGGTGAAGACGATGATTTTCTTTTCGTTTTTCTTTTTTGCTATCTTTGCGAAATCGATGGCTGCTCGGATGGCATGTGCTGATTCTGGTGCAGGGATGAGTCCTTCGGTCCGCGTAAAGAGCATGGCTGCTTCGAAGATTTCTTGTTGTGTATAGGCTAGGGCGTCCATGTAGCCGTCTTTTGTGAGTTTTGAGAGCAGGGGTGAGTCTCCATGGTAGCGGAGTCCTCCAGCATGGATCGCAGAGGGGATAAAATCATGGCCGAGGGTGTACATCTTTAAGAGAGGTGTTAGACCAGCGGTGTCACCGTAGTCGTATCGGTATTCCCCTTTGGTCAGGGTGGGGCAGGCGAGTGGTTCGACTGATACGACTTTCAGATCTGGTTTTTTGTCTTGAATCTTATCCCGTATAAAGGGAAATGCTGTTCCTGAAAAATTGCTTCCACCACCGACACATCCACAGATGATGTCTGGATATTTTTCTAGTAATTCGAATTGTTTTTTGAGTTCGAGGCCGATGACGGTTTGATGTAATACAACATGGTTGAGTACGGAACCGAGTGCGTAGTTGGTGTTGTCGTGGGTCGCTGCATCTTCGACTGCTTCGCTGATGGAGATGCCGAGGCTTCCTGTGGTATCTGGGTCTTTTTTGAGGATTTCTCGTCCGGCATTGGTCAGTGTGGTGGGGCTGGGGTAGACTTCAGCACCCCAGGTTTGCATGAGGATCCGTCGGTATGGTTTTTGGTCGTAGCTGCATTTGACCATGTATACCCGGCAGGCGAGGCCGAAGAGTTGTGTGGAAAATGCTAGGGCAGAGCCCCATTGTCCGGCTCCGGTTTCGGTGACAAGTCGTTCGATTCCTTCTTGTTTGTTGTAGTAGGCTTGAGCGACTGCGGAGTTTGGTTTATGGCTTCCCGCGGGGCTGCCTCCCTCCCATTTGTAGTAGATTTCTGCGGGGGTTTTGAGTGCTGCTTCGAGGCGTCTGGCTCGGTAGAGCGGGCTGGGTCTCCATATGCGGTAGATCTCTCGGACCTCGGTAGGTATTCGGATGTGGCGGTCGGTGCTTGCCTCTTGTTTGATGAGGCCAAAGGGGAAGATTGCTTTGAGGTCGTCTGGAGTGATGGGTTGTCTTGTTTGTGGGTGTAAGGGAGGATCTAGGGGTGTTTTGAGGTCTGCTTGGATGTTGTACCATTGTTTGGGGATGTCATTTTCATCAAGTGTGATTTTTGTTCGTTTCATGAGGTTAATTATTGGATAGTGCCTTTATTAATGTTTCTAAAATTGTACCTCAATGTATAGTATTATACATTATAGGATGAAAAATACCCAGGACAAAGGGTATTTATACTCAACAAACGTACAATTCTGTACTATGTGGAAACAAATTGAACATTACTTCAATGCGTACCCTCAACGAAAAAAAATCGCACAAAAAATGATGGAATACGGCATTCAAATCCATAATAATTCCTTCCGCTGCGGCCTTATCGAACTATCTGATTCAAAGATAGCAAGAGCATTCCAAGTCGACCGGCGAGCGGTCACCGCAACAAGGGACGTCATCAAAAAAGAACCTGAGCTTCTCAAAATCTTCTCAAACCTTACCCCGACCTGTCATCTGAAAGACGTCGCCCCACACATGCACTGGGGCGTCATCGAAATCATTCCGGTCGACCCTAGCATGCCAGGAATCCTTGCAGAAGTCGCAACCATCATCGCTTCCAACAACATCAGCATCAGACAAGCCATCGTCGACGACTTTGAATTCACAGAAGAACCACGGGTCTTCATCATCACCGAAAAACAAATACCAGGAACGCTCCTGACAACCATCAGAAACGCCAAAGGGGTAAAAGCAGTCCTTATATATTAAAAAAAAAAAAAAAAATNTTTTTTTCCTTTAGGCGA
>JGI20215J15232_1000118_pt1 | contig 20898 bp, 16 predicted proteins | sample WetSurMetagenome_2_FD_15232 | JGI IMG/M metagenome (IMG submission 15232) | reverse complement strand
CTATAAATACATTATTAACCACAGCAACAAATTAACCCCATATATAATGCAAATAACAACTCCATTTTAACTAATAGATTAGATTTGATTGTAATTACTCAGAATACCTATACTTACCCTTACCTAAATGAGCTTTATTCTTAAATTTCTTCATCATCTTCTAATTCTGTGATGTGACAGATTACACATAACTTCATTACATTCTTCCCAAAGAGACTAAAGAAAGAGAAGTAGAATGGATTAATCCACCCGCTTTAGTCTATTTGTTGAAGGATTGTATTCATACCCTGCTAATTGTCCATTGAGATTACGTAGCATAACCAACCGTATTCTATATCTCTTACTGGCAATATCACTGTCCACTGCGGAGGGTATTTGAAATATCTCTCCCTCGGCTTCACATTCTCTTTGATAGAGCCTAACTGCCCGATTAAACAACCCTGTATCTCCATCGTCTATCATTTATTCACCTTCCAATAAAGAAAGATAGTTGCTAGAATTCCGTCTAGCTCGTTTAATAAATAGCCTATCGTTTTGAAGGAATGAGTTACCGAGAACAGTTCTTACACTTCTGTTTCTTCTCTTGTAACTCTCTTTCTTCTGCTTCGGCATTGATTCTAATTAGTGTATCAATATCAAACATAGAGAATACTCCTAAATCAACTGAAATACTAGAATTCCGTCTAGCTCGTTAATGGTAAACATCAGAAATTCTTCAGTCGTCAATAAAGGGCATGATAAAAAGTTGGACAAATATATCCAACTTGAGTTGGAATACTCTTAATATCACGCCCGATTGACCTAGCTCAGCGATTCATAGAACTACCAAAACTAAAGGGAGTGTGAGCCTTGCCTTATCAATGATTGGGTAAGGTAGTTTTTTGCGAATAAAAAATTGTTATTCTCAATATATCACCTTTTTTTTACTAAACTGTTTAAATAGTTTTTGGGTCTGTAACAGAAGAAAGTCATTTTTCAAATATATATACTTTCACTCCTGCTTGCACCTAACTAAGGTAATTTGATTATCAGTTTCAATTTGTTATTCTCAATATAACACTTTTTTTCCGAAGTCAAAATTTAAACCTTTCGTATAACCAACAGATATGTTGAAAATTCGAATATATAAAGGTTGACTTCTATCATTCTCCTAACTAATAATTACTATCTAAGAGAAATGGAATTTTTTGAGTTAAGAAGTGAGGTTGAATAGTCTGAGGTTGTGTGGTGGTTAACACTCAGGTATCCAACTCTCACGTAAAACGAAAGAATGTAGGGAGATTTACTCCCTTCGAGAGTTTGTTTATACAAACTACCATCTTGACTAATCGGTGACTTCCAGAATCCATAAAAACCTTTTTCACAGTTCAGAGATTGGAATACGTTCTACCTCAAGTCGGTCCGCGGTCGGATATTCTTCGATAATGAAACAGCGGTATCCTTGTTTGGTGAGCAATGGTCCGATTTTCTCCAGCATCCAAGCAGCAATCTCGATTCGCTCCTTTTCGTAATCGAGTCTGAACAGACGTGATGGAATTTTCTCTATTTTTTGTAACACGGAGAGCAGGGATGCGAGCGACTGGTCCGATGGATAGATGACCCCTTTCAGGAGGGTCCCTTCGTTGGTGATCACGTCGTAGGGTGTCGCGATATGGTTCGCTCTGCGTATGAGACGATTCTTGAGTTGCACACCATCTTTGAATGACACGGAACAGTAATGTACCCCAATCGTGAGATTTTCCTTTTGCACCCTTTGCATGATTTTTCTCGCGGTCTCTTGGCTTCCTTTCACTGCAGCGGAAATTGCATTTTTCACCTGGTATCCTCGCCGGAGGAATTCATCGCAGTTCCGTTCGGAGAATTCCAGCTCATTGAGGTTGACCCATCGGATTCCTTGTTGATCCGCCCAGGTTATAAGAGTGAAGATTTCTTTTTCTTCTTTGGGGAGAACCGGGATTTCAATAGCGACATCAGCAGAGGTATCAATCATACGTTGTATTGTTTTTTTTATCGGGCTTTTCTGCATATGTGACCAAGTGTGTGGGAGGGGATGGAAACGGACTTCATCAAGACCAGCTGCGACAAGATCAGAGAGATGTTCTTGGTTTTTGAGTGCAGAGGTGTAGAGATGGATGTGGAATGATTCTCCGAATGTTTCTTTTAATATGGTGATATAGGTTTTTACTCGCTGCCAGACAACCAGAGGATCTCCGCCGGTGATTCCTGCACCAGTGGCCTCGATGTTTTCAGCCTCATGGATGAGCTTTTCGGCATCATGTTCGTTTTCCAGTTCCCATTCGTCAGCAAAAATCCTGTCTGTCCCAGCTTTTTTGAAACTAAGGGGACAGTAGAAACAGTTCGTAGAGCATAACCCGGTGACGAGGATCACCATTTTTGATCCTTCAGCGCACATGCGACAGGCTGGTGAGAGAGAAGCTGTATAGGTACTGTCATGGAGCCAGGGTGTGATTTTCTTCATGGTTGCTTCCCGCTATATTACAGTGGTATTAAAAACTACAGGATAAAGAAAAAAAATAGGTTATCTGGGTCGTGAGAGTTCTTTTTTTTGTTCTAGGAGGTTTTGGTGTGCCAGTGCGACGTATGCCTTGTCGATTTCAAATCCTATGTAGTTCACACCAAGTTTTTGGCAAGCAAGTGCTGTCGAACCGGTCCCCATGAACGGATCAAGCACCAGCATGTGTTTTCTGATTCCATGAAAACGGATGCACATCTCAGGGAGTTTCTCAGGGAAGACTGTGGGATGGGATCGTGTTGTTTGAATAGTTTCGTAGGGGATAAACCACGTATTGCCTCTCCCGCGCAGGTCCTGTGATGCTTTCTTCCAGCGACCGATATTCGTCTTATCCTGGTATTTCACCCCGATCGCGAGCTGGTCGATGGGGATAGCACCGGTTTTTGTGAAATGGAAGATGTACTCATGACAGTTGCTGAGATACCGCATGCTGTTCACCGGCTGGTAATGCCCGACAGCGATGTCATCGGTGATCACGGGATAGTTCCCGACATCTTCCTTTGGGATGGCGATGGATTTAATCCAATGGATCGTGTTCTGCAGGATATAGTGGTTCCGGAAACGGTTGGCAAGGTCCAAGGCGATCCAGGGATCGGTTGGTTTTCCACCCACGTTGAGGAAGAACGATCCATTCTCCTTTAGTTTTGGCAGGCTTTGAGTTGCAATCGTCTCCATCCAATCCAGATATTCTGCTCGTGGCCGGTCATCGTTATAGGACCGATAGGGTTTTCCGATATTATATGGCGGGGAGGTCACAATCACATCGACGGATGCGCGGAGAAGCTGGGGTAATCCCTGAAGGCAATCCATCTGGTAGATTCTGTTATGTTCTAGCATTGTTGATTCTCAGTATGACAGATTGAGTATCTTAAGGTACTTGTTTGTTTAGGAATCCATATCCATAAAAAATTTATAATACGTACTGTTTCCAATGTTCGTATGAACCAACAACAGATAAAAAAAGAAATCGAAGCGCATCATATTAGATGGATCCAGATTCATTTCACAGACCTGATGGGTGGACTGCGGGTCTTTCATGTTCCCGCGGTTCGTTTTCTCAAAGAGGACCTCCTGAGTAACGGCTCTCGGTTCGATGGTTCTTCAGTGGGATTCCGCAAGGTGGAACGATCAGACATGATCGCGGTCCCTGACCCAGAGACGTTCTTGGTTCTTCCTCACCTTGAAGGAGAAGCGTTGATCCGGGCAAACCTCTACGATGTCGAGGGTAACCTCTATCGTGCTGGTCCGCGACATATCCTTCAGCGAGCAGTGGATCTTTCAAAGAGCCATGGTTTTGATAGAACGCTTATTTCCCCTGAAGTCGAGTTTTATGTCTTCAATCATAATGAAAGTAAATTTACTGAAATCAAAGAAAACCAGGGGTATTTTATCGCATCACCGCTCGATAATGCAAAAGAGTATCGGAAGAAACTTTCTGATGCATTGATGGACTGTGGGTATCAGGTGAAATACCATCATCATGAGTCCGGGAAATCGCAACATGAAATCGAGATATCAGATCTTGACGCGATTCCCGCTGCTGACTTTTGCTGCTTCTTCAAATACATCGCAAGGGACATCGCAACATTATATAATTTCGATATTACCTTCATGCCAAAACCGTTCTCGAACGAGGCAGGTAGTGGGATGCATGCGCATATTGCGTTATACAACAAAGGTGAGAACATGTTCGTTGACGAAAACGATCTGTTCGGGTTGAATCAGACCGCGCGGTATTTCATCGGCGGCATCTTGAGTCATTCTCGGGGGATCGCTGCGATCGCCAACCCCACTCTTAATTCCTATAAACGATTGATCCCGCATTATGAAGCACCGATCTATCTGGCCTGGGCGCCACATAATCGCAGCAGCCTTATTCGGATCCCTTCAAAGAAGAATGTGGATGTCGAGGTCCGGAATGCAGACCCTGCCGCGAACCCCTACCTATTGTTTGCAGCCTTGACCCATGCGGGTCTTGATGGAATAAAAAAGAAAATCAACTATGAACCAATCACCAAGAACATCTACAAGATGACAGAGCAGGAAATCAAAGACAACAACATTCAACGACTCCCGACAAACCTCATGGAAGCCTTAGATGAGTTCAAACAAGACACCGTGCTTATGGATGCGATAGGACGAGATGGCGCGGAGCTGTTCATCGATACGAAAACACAAGAATGGCATCATTATATGGGAGAGATCACGGACCAGGACTACAAGTATTACTTCCATTGTTAACAGAACATCCTCATATATTATAGATTATAATAGCGGATCAGGTTTCCTGGTTCATAAGAAGAAAGGACCCAAGGAGTTTATCACGGGAAAACGACAGTGGTACGCCCCACCAAAAAAGTAAGAGAGGTGGGCCCGGAGAGATTTGAACTCTCGACCTACCGGTTATCAGCCGGTTGCTCCAACCGATCTAAGCTACGGGCCCCGGTGTTGAAAAGGGGTAATACGCTCGTTCTATAAAAACGTAATACTTACAATCACCCTCATCATTCTTATATATACACTCTCGTATCTCTTGGTGTAGCTGATGAATGGATGCTCACTCTACTATATCTATTATTTTTCTTTCAACTAAAAGTTTAGAATATGATCGAGAAAAATTACTATGAAAAAACACAAGTATCCCGAGGCAAACCGAAGAGCACGATTCAAAAAAAGAAACCTGGGATATCTCCCCTTGTTCGATAACCCGTACCCGTTGTATGACGTTCGAAGTGTTGATATGCACCATATCAATGGAATGATCTGCATCCCGCTGCCTCACCGGACGCATATGATAGTGAAAGGCAGGAACCGCGAGAAACATAAGGAATCCTGCCAAGAATGGATACAGAAGCTTTTTCTTTTGGATCTCGAAGTGCTTTTCCGTCCTTAATCAAGTAAGCGTTTTTCCCCGGATAGTTTCTGTAGCTCCGCTATGTTCTGTGATGCTTCCAGGCAACCTAAGAACTTCCCCTGTGAGTCTCGTAAGGCATAATAGTCAATGAGGACTTTTTGTTTCTCCTGTTTCGGTCCAAGGGGAAGATCGATGTAGAAACGTGCTTTGTCCCGTTTGCCTGCTTTCATTTCATCCAGGATTTGTTCGACCTTACCAAGGCTTTTCTTCGGATGACAATTGCGTACATCCCGTCCGACGACCGCCTCAGGTCTCTTGAAAATACGTGTCGCGTGTTTGTTCCATGCTAGAACCTTTCCATCTTTATCGATGACTGAAAATTCTAGTGGAATAGTCTCTAAAACGGCCTGCAAGATGCCTTCTGGTAATTTTCCAATCATAGGATACTCCCCATTGTAAAACCAATGAAGAGCTATTGTTTTATATTTTTTTCTCATCCAAGCATTCGTATCGACATCTTAATACGTGGCAAGACAATTTCAGGTTTCAATGGATACAGAAAAAATCATCAGGGAACTTTCGATCAACGAAAAAAAGGTTCTTCTCACACTAAAAAAACTTCATGGAAAAGGCTTACCAGAGGATATCTTCAAGACAGGGGTGTTTACCCAAGAGGTAGAGATTGCGAACGCATCCTCTTGGCTGCAGTCGAAAAAACTCGTGATCGTCGAGAATCACATGAAAACCGTCTATTCCCTAGGTAAAGAAGGGAAGCGGTTTATTGAAAAAGGTCTCCCCGAGAGACGTGCACTTCAGCTGCTTGCTGATAAGAAAGGAATCCTTTCTTTAAAAGAACTTTCAGCGGTTCTGGAACCAGATGAGATTCCAGTCGCCATCGGATGGTTGAAAACGAACGGCTGGGCAATCATAAAAAAAGAAAAAGAAACGATCATCGAGATAACAGCGAAAGGAAAAATTGCACTCACCACTGTCACCGATGAAGAAAAACTGTTACGGCTCCTGCAGGAGCACCCAGAGCAGGAAATCGAAAAAAACATCGTCAAACCACTTGCATCAAGGAAGAATGTGATCAAAGAAAAAGACCTTATCACCAGTTCGATCATTCTTACCGATGATGGAAAGAAGGTCCTAGACGCAGGCTTTGAGATACAGGACGAGATCTCCCAGGTGACAAGTGCGATCATAAAAAATAATGATTGGAAACAGAAGACCATCCGATCGTACGACATTCACGCGTTCGCCCCAGCGTTGTATGGTGGGAAGCCTCATCCGTTGGTTCAGTTGATCTCGGAGATTCGTCAGATCTTTGTAGAAATGGGGTTTCAGGAGATTCAAGGAGATTATGTTGAATCGTGTTTCTGGAACATGGACGTCTTGTTCATTCCCCAGGACCATCCTGCTCGGGAAATGCAGGATACCTTCTATTGTAAAGTACCTTCGAAAGTATCGATCTCCGAGCAACAGTTACTTAACGAGATTGCCAAGGTTCATGAGAACGGGGGTTCAACAGGTTCGACGGGCTGGGGTTATATATTCTCAAAAACAGAGGGGGAACGTGCGCTGTTACGGACCCATACGACAGTTAATACGATCAGATACTTGTATAATCATCCGCAACCGCCCTGCAAGGTCTTCTCCCTTGAAAGGGTGTTCCGTAATGAGAATATTGATACGACTCATCTCCCAGAGTTCTACCAGATAGAGGGGATCATCTATGAGGAGAACGCGAACTTCAGGCAGCTCATCGGTATCCTAAAAGAGTTTTATCGGAGGATGGGATTTGAAAAAATCAGGTTCAGACCAGGATATTTCCCGTATACAGAGCCAAGCATGGAAGTCGAGGTGTTCTGGAACGGGAAGTGGATGGAACTAGGGGGCAGTGGTATCTTCAGACCTGAGGTGACTGAACCGATCGGTGTGAAAAACCCGGTGCTTGCCTGGGGTCTAGGTCTGGAGCGGCTAGCAATGCTTCGTTATGGCCTGACTGATATCCGCACCTTATATATCAGCGACCTTGAGTGGTTACGAAAAACCCCGTTACTTTAATACTTTTTTCGTATTATTTTATTACTTCTTTTAAGAGAACACTCCATCCATAATCTTATTAAATATAATCCTTATTATAATTAAACAAAGATGGTAAGTGTTGTAAACAAAGATTTATATAATAATAAGATAGATAGTTACTATCGAGGTTGAGAAGATATGCTAGCGCCCAAAGCGCTCAAAACACTATGTCTCCTATTCATCCTTATCAGTGGAACCCTCTTTCCAGCATTCAGCATGCCTCCTGTCAAAGCGGAGGACTCCACCGGGCAAACGACACTGTATTTCACGAATGCCCTCTCCTACCTGGAAGATGAAAATTATTCTGATTTTGGTTTTGTCTCCATGTCAGAATACCCGCCAACAAAACAAAATGACTCAAAGTATCCCCCGGATCTTCTGATAAAAAACACCTCAAAAATCATCCCCCGGCCCAGTCCGAACACCAATGAATTTTTCACGTGGTTCACCTCCTGGCTCTTCTACTTATTCCCGGAATTCAATTTAAGTGAGATCCCCGGTTTTGAAGGTTTCGAGCTCTTCCTACCACATCCCCTTCGGGTTGTTGAAGGATACTCCTATAATGGAACCGAACCGGTGACCATATCCGGAGATGTCCTCTACAATCTTTATTTTTCATCAGATGTCACACTAAAAAAATTCAGAGACCAAGTCAAAGTCGAACTGTATTCACTCAACATGGAATCCATGCTACCACTCCCAAAGAAGATAGCGAACATCACCGAAACTCTGACCCCGAAGTTATTCAGTGGCATCTACAAACAACAGATTACAATCCCCGACGTCACCTACACCCTTTCACCAGGGGACAGCCTGCTTTTTAGTGTCGAAATCGTCCCAAGTAACAAAACACTCCCATCGCTCATCACGAAATATGTCGATGTAGACCGATTCCTCGCACGATGGGAGAAACATGGGAACTGGTTAGAAAACCGCAGCAATCTCAAAAAACTGCAAAGCCTTGGGACAACACTCAAAGACATCATCTCCCTGGCAAAAGAAAGTCTTATGAATATCACCTCAGAGGACTTCGCAAAAGTCATTAATGCAATGCGATCATCCTCCTTGGTTTATAACTCCGTACTGCACCCATCCTCCGTCTCCATCCCCGGTAAAATCTCAAAAGACGATATCCGGATCTATTACCTCGGTCCGAACCAAGAAATGAGCATGACACCACAAAATGGGAACGCCTCAAAAACCAAGATAGGCACCAACCCAACAGTCTGGACCATAGACCAAGGACTTGAACGAAATAAAATACTCAAGGTACAAGACGTCACCGCAGAGCTATACTTCACCAGAACCCTCTGCATCCTCCCAAGAAAAGTCAGTGTCACCGTCACATTATACGATGAGACAAATACGACCATCGCAACCTCAGAAAAACAGTTGACAAAGAACGAGCTCCAAGGATTTCTACGAAAGAAAATAATCCCAGTCGTTTTTAACTTTACCGGGGTCGATAGAGAAATCCCGTACGGTAAAAAACTCTCACTAGGCATCTCCTTAAGCAACGGGACAAAAAGAGTCATCACCGCCTTAAACCTGCAACCCCCCTCCACTCAATACCCTTCACTACTAAGAGTAAAATACGAAGAGACACAAAACATCAAGATCCATGACCTCACCACCACACCATCAGATGGAACAATAATACCTGGTGGCAGCATTCAATATCTCTTCAATGTCACCAGTAAGAACTCAGATACCCTACAGATACACACCATTGAACAGGAAAAAACAGGAGCATGGGAGATATCAACACCCACCTCGGTTACAGTCGACGCTGGCAGCTATGCTCTCATCCCCGTGTATGTCAATTCAACAAATGTCCTGAAAGAAGCGTATGGCAGCATCATCGATCTCCTCGTGGTCATCAGCGGAAACACAGGTATCGCCCGACAGGCAGTCACCGGTGAAATATCTGAACAGGCGATAACCTACGACGTCGAAATACTCGGATATTCAAGCACCATCAACATCAGCAAAGGAGAAAACCGTTTCTTCTACTTCGTCGTGAAAAACAAAAACACAGGTGCTATTGACGATGTCGACAGCTACACGATCACTGCTACTTCGAAGAACAACTGGAAGCTTATCCCACAAGAAACCATTCGAAACCTCGGAATAGGTGATACCACCAACGCCAACGACGCCAAAGTCCTCATCCAGGTCCCAAAGAACACCACAGAAAAAACCGATACCATCACCATCACGATCACCTCAGACAGCAACAGCGACACCTCTGCCACCATCAGCATCACCGTCAAAGTGACCGGAGGGGATTTCTTTGAGGAGATCCTCAACTTCTTCGACTCCGCGGCACAAACCCTCGGTCTCAACGACCTGTTCGGCTCTGATGGCAAGTTCATCCTTTTAATACTCCTAGCAGTAATCATTTTATTCTTCATCGTCATTCTTGCTTTCGTGTTCACATCAAAACCTGTCCGCATCATCTGTACTAACCGGATCAGAGAAATTGACTCAACACAGAACGCAGTGTTCGAAATAATCATAAAAAATCCATTCAAAAAAGCCCAGACCTATGAAATCAATACCCAACAGACATCACCAGAAACAAAATGGGACATCACTGTAGAACCGACAACACTGGAAGTCGAAGGAAAAACATCAAAGACCGTCCAAGTCACGGTCACTCCAACAGAGGCTGCTGAACCAAAAGAATGGACCCAAGTGACCGTCTCTGCAAAAAAAATCGGGAAAAAGAAAAAAGAATCCATTGATCTTGTCACCATGATGAAAGAAGGAAAAACACTCCTGCAGCTCGAAAACGTGACCCACTGGCCAACGACCTTCAACCCAGGAGAAAAAATCATCACCTCCTTTAACATAACGAATAATGGAAGCATCCCAGCACGAAACGTGAAAATCTTTTTCTATCTGAACGGAAAACAAAAAAACAAGGTTGAAGTCACACTCCCTGCTGGAAACATCGCTGATATCCAGATTCCCTGGATAGCAGAAAAAGGAAAAAACCAGGTTCGTATACGAGTAAAAGAGTAGTAGTAAACCTTATAATGGGAGAATAATTCGGTATTCGAAAAAGGGTGTCTCTTGTGAGCGATAAAGAAACTACAAAGAAGGAAGACCTTGAGCAACTGAAGAATGCAGAAAAAAAATACCAAAGCCTCATTGAGAAACGCAACGAGCTCAACCAGGTCGCAAAGCAGTTCAGAGAAGAACGAGACATGCTTAACGAAAAACGCAAAGAACTCAGAAACGACATGGACAAAATCAAAAAAGAACGAGAAAAATCTGTCGCAAAGATGAAGGAGCACAAAGAGAAAAGAAACAAGTACCAACAACTAGCAAAGGAGCTCATCGATGCAAAACGAAAGAAAAAAGGAGATGTTGTAAAAAACCTCCCGCTCCGAGTCGAAGAAATTAAAGCAGATATCCAGATGATGGATACGAACAAGAGACCACTATCCTGGATACACGGAAAGAAAACAAACTCATTGACCGAATCAAACAAAAACGAAGAGAGTTCAACGAAGTAAAAAAACAAATGGAAAAACAGCAACTCATAGAAGTCGACCTTACCGACACCGATAAAAGCATCACAGAGCTATTTAAAAAAGCAGACACGGAACATGAAAAGGTCCAAAAATACTACGACGAGAGCCAAAAGAAACATGAGGAATACAAAAAGATAGTCAATGAAATCGCAACCCTTATTGGCGAAGCGAATAAAAAACATAAAAAGTACATCGACATCCGCGAGGAAGCACAAAGCAACCATGAGAAAGCCCTCGAGATGCGTTCAAAGATTGTGACCGTGAAAAAAGAACGGATGCAACTCTTCCAAGAAAACCGGGAGATCCTGCGCAACCAGAACCTCAAAGCCCGTAAAGAGCTCATGGACAATGACAAACTAGAGAAAGTCGCAGAACAATCGGTTGAGGCACTGAAAGGCGGGAAGAAGATCACACTCTCTGGATAAAACTGATTCTTTTACGGCAATTGTCGAACAATAATCGGCACTTTTAAGTAGTCTTTTTAGTTTTTGCTCTTGCTGGATTCACCATGGAAGAACTCGGAATAGTCAGTTACGGTGCACACATTCCACGCTACCGTATCAAAGCAGAAGTCATCGCAAAAGTATGGGGAAAAGACGGAGATGCAATCAGTAGAGGACTAGGGATTTTCGAAAAATCAGTCCCATCAGTCGACCAAGACACCGCGACCATCGCTGTTGAAGCGATACGGCATGCCTTAAAACGTTGTACAATCAACCCCCAAGAAATCGGTGCTATCTATGTCGGAAGTGAATCCCACCCCTACGCAGTGAAACCAACAGGGACCATTGTAGGAGAAGCAATAGGTGCCACACCAGACCTCATGGTCGCTGATTATGAATTTGCCTGTAAAGCAGGGACTGCTGCTATCCAAACCTGCTTTGGATTTGTCAAAGCAGGGATGATCAAATACGGTGTCGCAATCGGGGCTGATACTTCCCAGGCAGCACCAGGAGACGCCCTTGAGTATTCAGCCTCAGCCGGCGGAGCAGCATTCATCATAGGAAAAACCAATGTCATCGCTACGATCAACCACACTCTTTCATACACGACAGATACCCCTGATTTCTGGCGAAGGGCTGAGATGAAATACCCCTCCCACGGGGGACGATTCACAGGGGAACCAGCGTATTTTAAACATATCATGAATTGTGCGAACAACCTGATGACCACTGCCTGCACAAAACCACAAGATTACACGTATGCTATCTTCCATCAACCAAATGGAAAATTCCCGGTGAACGTGGCAAAGAAGCTCGGTTTTACGATGGATCAAGTCAAACAAGGGCTCATGGTGCCCTACATCGGCAATACATATTCTGGTGCATCGATGATCGGTCTAGCATCAGTCCTTGATGTCGCAAAACCAGGGGACCGGATTTTCATGACCAGTTACGGTTCGGGTGCGGGAAGCGACGGGTTCGACATGACCGTTACGGAGAACATCAAGCGACTCGCTAGACAAAAGGCACCCTCTGTAGCAGAATTGGTCGCGGATAAAGAATACGTCGATTACGGTGTCTATTCAAAAATGACGAATTTATTATTCCTGGAGTGAAAAGAATGAGAGATGTAGCAGTCATAGGGGTAGGATTAACGAAATTTGGCGAGCTGTGGGACAAATCATTTCGTCAGCTCATCGCCGAAGCAGGCTCAAAAGCAATCCTTGATGCAAAAATAGAAGGAAAAGACATCGACGCGCTCTATGTTGGATCGATGAGTTCTGGAAGGTTCGTCGACCAGGAGCACATCGGGGCGCTTGTCGCTGAAGTCTCAGGGTTTTCCCATCTTCATATCCCTGCAACCCGCGTCGAAGGAGCATGCGCATCTGGGAGCCTTGCGATACGCGAAGGATACCTCTCCATCGCATCGGGTATCAACGACGTGGTCGTCGTGGGTGGTATAGAAAAAATGAACGATGTCGGGGGTTCTGAAGCAACAGACATCCTTGCTGCGGCATCAGACCAGGAATGGGAAGCGTTCTTCGGAGCGACATTCCCAGGTATCTACGCGATGATTGCCACACGGCATATGCATGAATATGGTACGACAAAAGAACAACTCGCACAGGTCGCAGTAAAGAATCATGCCAATGGCGTCAACAACCCGTATGCACAGTATCAATCCCCAATATCCCTCGAATCAGTTATGAGAGCGACCATGGTGGCATATCCCTTGGGGCTCATGGATTGCTCACCAGTCAGCGATGGTGCCGCCTCAGTGGTACTCTGCGCAGCGGAAAAAGCAAAAAAATATACGGATAAACCAATCAAAATCATCGGCTCTGGACAAGCCTCTGACACGCTTGCACTCCATGGACGACGTGATATCTGCACGCTTGATGCAACGATCCATGCAGCAAAAATGGCCTATAAACAAGCAAACCTCACCCCAAAAGACATCGATTTCGCAGAAGTCCATGACTGTTTTACGATCGCAGAGATCTGCGCGATCGAAGATCTTGGTTTTATCGAGAAAGGAAAAGGCGGGACCGCTATTGACAACAAAATCACGACCATGGACGGCTCGTTACCCGTCAACACCAGCGGTGGTCTTAAAGCAAAAGGCCACCCCGTGGGTGCGACAGGGGTCGCTCAAATCGTCGAGCTCACTATGCAACTGCGAAACGAGGCGGGGAAACGACAGGTAAAGGACGCAAAAATAGGACTTGCCCATAATGTGGGTGGCTCAGGAGCCACTTGTGTTGTACATATCATGGAGGCGATGTAACAATGAAGGAAGGCGTGGCACGATTCTGGAGGGAGATCCCCCAGCGGTATAATTTCATGGGAAACAAATGTGAAAACTGTGGCCGTATGTTCTTCCCACCACGAGAATCCTGTCCGATTTGTCGACGGAAAAGCATTGGGAAGATGAAGGAGATGAAATTCTCTGGAAAAGGAGAGGTCATCACATACAGTATCATCCATGTCGGCCCCGGTGGTTTCGAAGAACAAACACCCTATCCCATCGCTATCATTAAACTTGAGGAAGGGCCACAGGTGACCGCACAGATTGTCGACTGCCCTCTTGATGAAATAAAAATCGGCATGAAGGTCGAAAGCACTTTTCGGAAGATCCAACAAGATGGATACACTGGTGCTATTTATTACGGATATAAATTTCGTAAACACCGTGAAATTAAAGAATGAAAACCGTGTTTAAAATATGTAACGAGCGTGATTAAACGATACGTTTCCATATCTGTATCGGACAAGTATTAACATAGTTTTAACAATCATGTTTTTTTTTCGAATTAAATGACAACCGGATGATCTACTATTTCATGTGTACTTGTTTCAATTCATTTCAGGTAACTAAACGAGGTTGCATCACACGGACTAGCTTTTATCACGCAAAGTTTATTAACGATTGTTAATTCTGGGAAAATGACTCCGGAGAAAAATTTTTTTATTCCATTTAAACTTTTTCCTCCCTTGCTCCGGAGTTTTCCATTCACTCATTCAAAACCCTCTTTCTTGACAAATGTTCTCGTCTTTATAGAAGAAAAAGAACAGTATTTGAAAAGTATTTATGGTTCAGGATTTTTGTGAAAATCAAATTAAAAAAAAAGAAAAAAAAGGGGAGATGCGTGTTTACGCATCTATGGGTACTGGTGCGTGCCACTCAGGACTATACACGATGAGGCTTGGGTCACCGTAGATGCACTGGATGGTGGTGACCTGCATGGATGATGTTCCATACATCGCGGTCGGGTCACTGGTGGTAAAGTCTCTGAAGTGCAGCCAGACTTGTTTTGTATACGCAGGCCCAATGGGTTCTCCATCGATCATCACGTCTCTGAAGAACATATCATCCTGTAAGTCCGCTTCTGGGCACAGTCCAGTTCCTGCATTTCCGTACACACAGACGGAACCATGATCAAGATAGATCATCGGCATGTCTCCATCCGCACTTGTACAGGACATGTAGAAGGTTGCTTGACTGTGGAGGTTCTCCAACAACTGATCGACCCATTTGTAATGGATGATATCGTAGAGGGTTGGCGGTTCTGCATTATACCATACCATCCCGGTGTCTCGAGAGGTCTTCCAGTTGTCGAACATGTATCCACGCCATGCGTCCCACCAGATCTGATCTGGATAGTTACAGTCATCTGTCTGGACGTATTGACCAGAGATACCACTTCCTCCAGTCCCATGCCCTGAATAATACATGGCACTGGCACCTTCGTTCATTGCTTCAAGATGAGCGACCCACAGACAGTGACCTTCATAAGTCCTAAGATGTGAGCTGAAGGAGTTCTTGACATCTCGACTGGAGAACGAAGCAGTTGTTTTCCCATCATTGGTTCTCCAGGATCCACCATCAGGGTAGTTCATGAACTGAGTCAAGGTGACGTTTCTGTTGGGGTTGGCAAAGACCAATGCGGAGTAGAGGATGTTCCGAACGACAATATCACTGGAATACGCAGGGGTGGTCCCAGGGATGTCACCAGCATAGGAGTTGTTCCCCATGAGAGCAGAATGCAACTCAAGGGTGATATCATCTCGTGGAGCGACCGTGACGTATCCTTCTTGGCCGTCAAGCTCGAGACCGAGACTGACGATGTAATTGTGGAACTTTGTGTACATCTCTTCATTCCAGTATCGTTTTGCATCAAGCCCATACGGTGGGACTGAGACGTTCGCACCAAGGAAGAACTTTACCAAGGTCATGTAGACTTTCAATTTGTTTTGTTCAACAGGCGCATCGGATTCTGGTAAATGTCCTGTGGATCGGGAACCGTGGTAGAAATCTCCATCCCAGCGTTGCCAGGTATGAATCCGTTGCCCGACTGAAGCAGGATCACCATCAGGTGCATCCTCGACACGGATGACTGGTGCGCCATGGTAAGCTGCCAGCATCGCTGCAGATGCGAAGTATCCTTCCCCGGTCTTTGTTGAAGTGACTGTAACATAGTTTTCTGAGTCAGGATAGCTCTTGATCTCATCAACGATTTCTTGCATGGTCTTAAGGTCTTTTTCTACCGTTGGAAGAGAAGCGCGTACACCAGCTCCAATTTCACCGCGTTCGACAAAGATGACTTTTGTGACACCAAGGGCAGTGAACGCACTTGCGGTCGCAGCTGGTACGCTATCTTGGGTGACGTAAAGCAATGGATAGTGGTTCAATGAGGCGATGACAGCTGCGTTCGCAGCGGAGATGGTTGCATCAGCGCGGTCTGGGTTGACGGTTCTCACATCGACGGTAAGACTGTATTTCGTATTTGTCCCACCTGGGTCTCGTGGTACTACAATCGCGGTCCATAACCCGGTTTCTGGGTGCAGTACTTCAGCTGAAAACTCGGTGTGCGGAGCAGGCCGCCAGCATCTCCAGGGGTTCGCGGGTGGGTTCTCCAGTCCATTCCAGACATGGATGGGATTGACAGGTCCATTCCAAGCAGGCATGGTTGGTGCTCTGAGGTTTCCTTGTGGATCGATGAGGAAGACTAACAGGTCAGATGCTTCTGTCGTTGTGAGCTGTGCATTAATCACGGAGTCTGCATTTGCGACTTTAAATCGATAGCGGTCCCCAGCGATTTTTGTTACATTAATGGTCCATCCAGGGTTGACGATATCGGTTCCTGCAACCCAGATACCCATGCGGTTCACTGGGTAAAACATATCGTCTCTTGGTCCGACGGTCACATCATTGGGGATTGGCCACCAATCCTGAGCCATCGTCATATACAAGGGGAGAATTGCTCCAATCGTTGGTGTCGCTCCTCCAGCTCCATACATGCTGATGTTCAAAGCACACCATTTCGGTCCAAGGAAAATCGGGTATCCATAGGAGCCTCCGATGCTCTTTATTTTTGTACTGTCACCGGCGACTGTTTCAACACTTGATTGTCGTTTCAGGGTTGCTGTTCGTTTCAGGACGGTTTTCACAGTGTCCTCAAAACCTGATCCATCGACAGCGACGACTGCGGTCTGAGACGTTGTCCAGTCCTTTTGTGCGATATCAGCAGCGGCTTGGATAGGATCTGCAGCAAGGGTATATTGCTCAGGTGTCTTTCCAAATATTGCAAGATAGGCATTCCAATCAGCGACAAGGTATTGAGTGGTATCATCAACGGTTCCAAAGGACGTCTCATCATCGTAATACGCGGTTGGTGTGGTATCACCAGTGTAAATGATTGGTGCGAGATACCGTTGTCCGCCATCAAGGTAGTTACAAGCGGGGATGGCAGCTAGATAAGCAAAGTCGTCTTTGGTGCTCGCGGCATCATTTGTGATCTTGTATGTTTTTGCGATGGGCGTCATGTCAGGTTGTGGGATTGGTCCAGGTGGTGCTACACCACTAGTCTGAAGCATCAAAGTCAGATTATACGCCCCGGAACCATAGGAGTAATAACTCCATTCTGTTGGGTGAGGACAATCAACCCATCCCGGAAAGATATCGACTCGGATGCTCCATTGACCGGTGATGTCAGCCGGGTAGTTGAAAACATCATCATAGTATTGGTTACCCTCGAAGACAAGAACCCCGTTTGGGTTGTAAAGCTGCAGGTCAAAATCGGTAAGATAGGAGAGATCCTTCATCTTCAATGAAACGTTTATCCCTTGACCAGTGGTGGCTTGGATCTTATACCAATCGTAGGGGTCGTTCATGTCGACGAATCCAAAGTAGGTCCCTGGTGCGAGAAGCAACGCGGAAGTACGGACGTTCGGGGCATCAGCACCGCTGTTCGCATCATTCTGATTGCTGAAGCTTACTGTGAAGGTGTATTGCCCTGTGCTTGTTCCACTGACGTATTTTATCCAGACGTACCATTTTCCGGTGTAAGTTGCGGTGTAGGTCATGGTTTCAGTGACGCTTCCAGAGTTATTCGAGGAGGTCATCATGACTCCCGCAGAGGTCCATAAGGAGATATCGACGTCAAACCCGGAGGGTGGTGTTACGGAGAAGACGATCTGTTGGCCTTGACAGACAGAGAAGAAATACCAGTCACTGTTATCGGTTGAGGAGATTTTCCCTGATCTCCCACGACCTGGTGTTTCATCGACTAGTTCCCCTGGGTATAATGCCAAGGATCTTGGGAGGTCCAGACCAGCATCTTTCTTATATCCTGCGTCATCGTTATCTGCAGCGTTCATGGATGCTGGGTTTTCTTCCATTAGATAGTAACTTCGATCTAAAACAAATGGTCCTTCGCTTCCTTCGGTATAATAATTNTTTTGCGAATCATTGTTTGTTGTCGAGTTTGTTTGTGGGTTCGTAGCGATAGTATTTATNGGCACAATTAATGCGGTTCCTATAAATAAGAGNGCTATGACAACTGCCTCTATTCTTGATTTTTTAAAATCTCGTTTATTACTCATATTTGCCCCCTTTGAATGTAATGATTATATGATTGGCCATTATATATATGTTTCGATTATAGTAGTAAAAATATCCACTATAAACAGGGTTTTCATCCTCCTGAATCATTTCTTTCATTTTCCGGGAGGATCATGCTCGAGAAGAGGAGGGAAAAAACCAGAGGTTTCTGTTCAGTAAGTTTATAAAGAATTCTTTTATCTAATCTTTCAAGGTGGACATAGTGATCGCTGCCGCGTCATTTTTACCTCAATTCGTATACTATTTTTTTCTCATTCTCCTTCCGATTCTTGTGTTGTATTTTGTGTATCTCATCATCACAAAGGCATTCAATGACATGGGGTTTTCTACCGTTGAAGCGATTCTAATAGTCTTTGTCTCGTTTCTCCTGGGATCAGGGATAATCGACGAATATATTGGAATCAACGTGTCTAACATCCCCTTGTTTCGGTATCAGACAAATTGGATGGTAGGAATCAATGTCGGTGGAGCAGTGATTCCGATAGTGCTCAGTATCTATCTTTTTATAAAGAACAAAATAAAACCAGTCAGGATTCTCCTGGGTATTGGGATTGTTACCCTCGTGACATTTTTTGTCACCTCCCCGGATCCTGAGAAAGGGATCGTTTCAGCATTCCCATATTGGATCCTTCCCATTATCGTTGCAAGCGGGTTGTCTATCCTGTTAACCTGGACGGAGAAGAAAAAAGCAGCACCGCTTGCTTATATCATCGGTACCCTTGGGGTGCTTCTTGGTGCAGATGGGCTGCATCTGATGAGTCTCCTTCAGTATGAGACCCAAACCATGCGCAGTGCAGTCATCGGAGGAGCCAGTGTGTTTGACATGGTTTTTATCACAGGGATCCTTGCGGTATTCCTGGATGGTCTGTTCATCCTACAAAAGAAGAGAAAAAAAGATGAATAACGAGGGGTTGTTGAATGTCTCCTTATAGCAGGTTATTCTTTCGTCCAGTGGTCATACTAAGGACCGTATTTCATGCCCCAGGGGACCCACAGGGCAGCTGCAAGACCCCCCGCAATCAACAAGGTGATGATGAAAATCGCTAGATTTTGAAAGAACCCATATGGTTCAGCCAACGCCCAGAACCAATAAATCAAAAAAAGGATGAAGGAAAGCCCGATGAGAATAGAGGCAAAAAACCGCCATTGGAACCCTTTCTGTCTCCACATTTCTTTTTCAGGGAGGGTCTGTTTTCTGAACGCCCAGTACGCCCAAGGAACTCCCAGGATCCCAACAAGAACCAGCAGGGAAAGGAGGAACACTGCGACATTCTTCTCCCACGGATACTGACTCGAATAAAATAAGAGCCATATGAGGAGGAATGCGAGCCAACCCACTGCGACAAGGATCGATAAAGAAATTCTCCAGGCAAGACCTTCCGACTCGTTTTTCATATACTGTGGTTCCTCATCCATAGATGACACCTTCGAATGCTCCTTGAGATGGAGAAAGAAATCTGTTCCCTATATATAAATATAACAAAAGAGGATACGAACAATCTTACCAGTTCATTTTTTGTGAAAAGACATCATTTTCCACATCGGACCTCTGTATCATACCAGATTTTTTTTCAGGAGGGAAATTTTTTAAATCCAATCGGGTTTCAGTAACGTAATTTCCTATGAAAACCAGCTCAAAAAAGAAAACGGAGCTCCTCACTTCAGACGAGTTGCGGATATTGACCGCGCTTCAAAAAAACTCCAAAGATAGCATCAGCTCCATTGCAAAATCCTGCGGGTTCTCACGACAGAGGGTGCAACGTATCTTGGCACAGTTGGAGGAAGATCGTGTCATCTGGGGATATACCGCGATAACCGATGAGAAAAAAGAAGGGCGTCTCAGATATATCNTCTTAATAAAACGCTCGATGAACAGGGTNGACAGAGAAACAANTAAAAAAATCGCATACATATATTTCGACGAGGAATATGAAAAACAAGGAATCNTTGTCGAAGGTAGCTATTACCTTCATGGAGAATATGACTGGATGATCATTTTGACTGCNAAAACTCTCCGTGANGCAAAGAAATTCAGCACCGTGATTTTAGAAAAGTACCCAAATATCATCNCCAAGGTCANACTCATCCAAGTGCTGNATTCCTCAAAAAGCCATCACATCAAAAACCCAAATCCAGATANCCTGCTCGATTTTTTATAAAAACCATGCTAATGATTGACCGATAATCTTATAAAAACATTTCAGCATTAGAGGAAAAAGAAGGACAGGAGACAAACAGGATAATTATCAGAAAGCTTTTAATAAAGACCCAGTATTTTACCTCCGTGTTTTTCCGTTAAATAAGAGGCAGAAAATGGACGATGAACCACTAGAAGACATGGTCCGAAAAAAAGATAACCTGCAAGAAAAAGCGAATCAGCTGAAAAAAAGCAGGGATCAATTGCATGACCAATCGAAGAAGATGGCACGAGAACGCGATGAGCTCAACGCAAAGGTCCGACAGATACGCAACACAATCAGTGAACATAAGAAGAAACGTGACGAGCACAATGAACGGGTGAAACATGCAAAAGA
>JGI20215J15232_1000117_pt1 | contig 21065 bp, 19 predicted proteins | sample WetSurMetagenome_2_FD_15232 | JGI IMG/M metagenome (IMG submission 15232) | reverse complement strand
CCGCAGAAGCACAAGCCATACAAGTTAACGAAGAAGCAGCAGGCACCATGATGCCAGTTGCAACCATGAGTTCAATGCCAATTATGGCCGGCGGATTCAAAATCATACTCAAAGACGCAAAAATCTACGCAAACAAAGTAATCATAACAACCGTTAAAGACAGCAAAGACAACAAAGACAAACGGTGATCTTTACGACTCACCACGACACAGACAAAAAGAAAGACGCTGAAGGACTCCAGCTAAGTGAAGAATTACTAGCAGCCCTCGCAAAATTCCAGACAATCGAGCTGGAAGACTTCCAAATTGACGCCAAAGAACTAGAAATCATCTTCGAAGCAGGCGCAGCGGGCCAAATAATGCCAAAGCTAAAGCTTCCAACGGCAGTTGCAGGCGGAAAACCCACCAGCATGTTCCAAATTCCTTTCCTACCACCCATCGAAACCTACCCAAACAAAATCAGCGAAGTAAAGCTTGGCGCCACAAGAAGCGAAGGCGGTACACGCGGCAAATCACTCACAATCGGCGGAGAAGTTTCTCCCGCTTTCTACACTTTTGAGAACCCTATGCCACACAAACCAGTCATCACCTTAGACGTTTTCGACATGGAAGTTCCCCTAAGCAAGGCAGTCAAGATGCACGTTAAAGACGTGGTTGGTGACCCAGCAGCTTGGGCAAAACTTGCAGTCGACAAATTCGGTGCAGACATGGTTACTATGCACTTAATCAGTGTTGACCCACTACTCAAAGATGCATCACCAAAAGACGCATGCAAAACCATCGAGAAAGTCTTGCAAGCCGTAGATGTACCACTAGTCATCGGCGGATGCGGAGACCCAGTTAAAGACACAGCCGTCTTCGAAGAAGTATGTGCACAATTTCCAGGCGAACGCTTTCTAATCAGCTCCGTTACACGCGACATGGACGTCGAGAAATGTGCCAAATTCATCAAGAAAGCAGGCCACGCAATCCTCTCATTCACACCCATGGATCTCAACTTGGCACGTGAGCTCAACAGACGCCTCTACGACTATGTTGGCAGAGAAGACATCATCATGGACTTAACTACCGCAGCACTCGGCTACGGTTTAGACTATGCATTCACAAACATGGAACGCGCACGCATGGGCGGCTTAATGGGCGACGCCGAACTGGCACACCCAATGTCCTCAGGCACAACTAACGCTTGGGCAGCAAGAGAAGCCTGGCTAAAAATGTCAGCTGAATGGGAACCACGCGAACTCAGAGGTCCACTTTGGGAAGTAACAACAGCCATAACTCTGTTGCTTGCAGGCGTAGACCTATTCATGATGATGCACCCAGCAGCAGTAAAAACACTAAAAGACGTCACAAACTACCTCACAAGTGCTAAAAAAGCAGACCCATCAAAATATGCAAACTGGGTCACAACAAAAGCTTAAGGAGACATGACTGATATGGCAGAAAAGAAAAAAGGCGGATTAAAAGAACTTAGCCCCATAACCATTTACAAGAGCTTGCCAAAAACAAACTGCAAAGAATGCGGCGTCGACAACTGCATGGCATTCGCCACAAAAATTGTCAACCGCGAAATCGAACTCGACAGCTGCAAACCACTCCTCAAACCAGAAAACGCCAAATCATACGCCATTCTTAAAGATCTTCTAAAGCCTGCAGTCAAAGAAGTCATCGTCGGCGTTGGCGACAAAGCTAAGAAAATCGGCGGCAAACTAGTCATGTACCGCCACGAATTCACATACAAGAACCCAACAGCCATCGCAATAGATGTAACTGACGAAATGTCCGATGCTGAAATCGTTTCACGCGTTCAGAAAACAGACAACTTTACTTTCGAATACATCGGCAACACCCTAAAACTAGACATGATTGCAGTCCGATGCACATCCGGAGACGCAGACAAATTCAAAGCATGTGTCAAGAAAGTTTCAGAAACTACAAAGTTACCCATGATACTCTGCGCCATGAACCCTGCTATAGCTGAAGCAGGCCTAATGGCGGCACCAAAAGCACGCCCACTCCTCTATGCAGCAACCGCATCCAACTGGAAAGACATGGCAGAACTCGCATTAATGTACAACTGCCCCATAGTGGCATCTGCACCAAACGACCTAAACGCATTGGTCTCACTCGCAAAGACCCTTATGGCTTACGGAGTTACCGACATAGTCCTTGACCCCGGTACCTTCATCAACGAAGGTTTACCAGACACAATAAACAACTTTACAATGCTCCGAAGAGCAGCAACCAAAGGCGGCGAAGAACTCGCAGGCTTACCTCTACTTGGCGTACCAATGGTCGCTTGGGTAGACAAAGGTGAAATGGCAGATGACCTAGTCAAATGGCGAGAAGCCTACGTCGCATCCATGCTCGTAGTCCGATATGCAGATGTCCTTATCATGCACGGCAACGATGGATGGGCACTACTACCAATGACAGTGCTACGCCAGAACATCTACACTGACCCACGCAAACCAGTCGCAGTCGCACCAGGACTCAAAGTCTATGGCACACCAGACGAGAATTCACCAGTGTTCTTCACATCAAACTTCGCTCTAACATTCTACACCGTTGCCTCAGACATCGAAAGCAGCAAACTCAACGCCTACTTAATTGTTGTCGAAACAGAAGGCTCAGCAATCGACAGCGGAGTCGCAGGACGAAAACTTACAGCCGAACGAGTCGCGGACGCAATCAAAGCCAGTGGCATTGAACAGAAAGTCAAACACCGCAAAATCATCATCCCAGGCAAAGCCTCACGTATCAGCGGCGAAATCGAAGAATTGTCTGGCTGGAAAGTCCAAGTTGGACCACGCGACAGCAGTGAGATACCCAAGTATCTCATAGAGAAATGGCAACCATAAGCCATCTACTTTTTTTATTTTGCAAACCATTTTTTGGTGAAGAAATCAAAATAAGGTCAATATTTTCCCATGACTTTTCTAACAGCGATTTCAATGTCTTCTGTTTTAATTGTCTTTCTTCCTGCATATGTAGCATAATCCAATGCTTCTTTCGCAATCTTTAGGCCAATTTTCCCAAGCACTCTTCCAAGCTCCTTCGCGGCTGCTTCACTTACTCTATCTGCTCCAGCTTTCTCGCATAATCTGTGCATTGGAGCTACAGAAATTTCTAATTCCATCATTTGAGCTTTCTTCACAGTCTCTTTTAATTTTTAAGACAATATTAAGCTTTGTTATCTTTTTCCGCCGTTCTTTAGCAAATTATAAATACAAATTGCTGCCATACATAAAATCCCGAGGTTATTTAATGTCGAAGAAACCAGCTAAAAAAGCAGTAAAAAAAGCCCCGGCAAAGAAAAAGTAAAACCTCGGCACAGGCACATTCACTTCTCTTTTTTTCTTTTCCAAAACACAGAGCTCATTAGCCTTCTAAGCCATCCAATAGGGAGTTATGGGTTCACCAATTTGTAAGGGTTAAGTAATTCTTTTATAATTCGCCAAATTACTAGAAATTGGTGATTTTTAATGGATCATACAATTGTGCATTTTGAAATTCCAGCCAATGATATTGAAAAGATAAAGAAATTTTANATGAATTTGTTTGGTTGGACGATGAATAAGTATCCTGGACCAACCGTCTATTATCTTGTAGGAACTGTCCCAGTGAACGAAGAAACCATGATGCCTATTCGAACGGGCGTCAATGGCGGGCTGTATGACAGGAAGGATTCTTCTATGCCGGAGATGGCTAAGCCAACAAACTATATTTCGGTAGAGTCGGTGGAGGAGTACAGCAAGAAGGTTGTGGATTTGGGTGGCAAGATTGTGGTCCCCAAGATGGAGATTCCTGGTTTGGGCTGGTGGGCGCTGGCGCTTGATCCTGAAGGTAACCACTTCGGCATGCTGGAATACTTGAAACAATAATCCTAGGCCGTTATTCTATCTTTCACCGTGGAAACCGCTAGCACAAAGAACAGCAAAGCTATTCCACCGATGACTGCAAACTCTGGCGCAAGGTTGCTTATTCCGTAGCCTTTTAGCATTATGCCTTCGAACACTCTGTTGCCATAGTACATCGGGATAAACTTGGCGATGGTCTGGACCCAATCAGGAAAAGTGCTGACTGGAATTAGCATCCCGCTTAGCGCCATGCTGGGCAGAGCAATCAAAGGTGCCATCTGTACCGCCTGGAGCTCATTTTTAGCGAAGTTTGACAAGAAAACAGCTAGAAAAACATGTGCCAAAGCATACAGAACCGCGCCGAAGAATAGAAGAAATATGCTTCCGCGGACAACTACTCCAAATGCGCCTATTCCAATTCCCAGAATTACCGAAACCATTATTATGCCCAACAGGAGAAGTGCGAGGGAGTATCCAAGCAACCTCTCGATTGCCGAAAGGGGAGTAGCATATAGCCTTGAGAGTACCCCTGATGTGCTCTCCCTTGACACAATTATAAGGGAAATTAAGAGCACAAGAAAAGTAAGTACAAAAGCAATTACTGATGGGATGCTTACATCAAGACCTGAGTACTCAACGTTGCCGAATGCAAACTGTTTGTCAAGGGTAACGCCTCCACTGCCAAAGGCACCCTGCAAAGCGGATTGCAATGCTCCGAGTATGCTTGCTTCGTTGGCTGGTTTTGTGCCGTCAAGGTAGATTGGGACTGTAGCGTTTAGGCTCGTGCTGTTTACACTCAGAATTTGTTTTACGCCGAGTGGCAGAGATATGTTGCCTAAGTGTTGTAGGCTTTGGCTGGTTTGGGAAAGGAACAGCGACTGAGAAAAATTTGATGGGATAGAGATTGCTGCGTAGTAAGTTCCATTCTCCACGCCTCTAATGCCCTCGTCAAAGCTTCCTAGCGTTACCTTTACTCGGTCATCCTGATCAAGCGAGGATACGATGGAGTCGCCGAAATGAAAACTTGGCGAAGAGGCAACACCGACGCTAAAGCCGCTGTCTTGGTTATCCACTAAAATCGGCAAATGCTTAACTTGACCACCCAAAGCAAACCCGAAGATAAGCATAATCACCGCCGGCATAGCAATCATCATCCCAAGCGTTCGCCTATCCCGCGATATCTGCTTTAGGACACGCCAGCTGACAGCGCCAACCCTCTGGAACGAAAATCGTTTTTGCTTACTCATCCACGGTTTCCCCCGAACTTAGTTTTATGAAGACTTCTTCGATTGAAGAAGCGCCGTGTCTGCGTTTAATTTCTGCAGGAGTGCCCTGCTCTATGAGTTTGCCCGCACGCATCAACCCAATCCTATCCGCTCGTTCCGCTTCATCCATAACATGCGAAGTTATAACAATCGTTAAGCCAGCCTTGGTGAGGGAACGGAAATAATCCCAGAAAAAAGCCCTTAAGACGGGGTCAATACCCACGGTTGCTTCGTCGAAAAAGACAATTTTGGGCTTATGAATCAGTGCGCAAGCTATGCTTACTCTTCGTTTCATCCCTCCAGAAAGATTGGATACGGCGGTTTTTCTGCGTTCGTCGAGTTTAAGAATTGGAAGAAACTCATTGAGCCTTTTTTCGAATTCTTTTTGTTTCATCTCGTAGAGTTTTGCAAAGAACCATATGTTTTGCTCCACTGTCAAGTCGCTGTAGAGGGCATATTCTTGTGGAGCGACTCCGATTTGACTTGTTACGATTCGTCGTTTCTGTGGGATTTCAAAACCCAAAACCTTTATAGCGCCTGATGTTGGAAAAAGGCTTCCAGTTAGCATGTTGATGGTTGTACTCTTGCCTGAGCCGTTAGCGCCGATTAGAGCGTAGATTTCGCCTTTTCCTATTCTTAGGTTAAGCATGTCGACGGCTCTGATTTGTCCTTCTTTGTAAATTTTCACAAGGTTGGACGCTTCAATGACGGTTTCGTCCATGCTTAAGGTCAAGCAATAACCACCTGCATTTAATTGATAAGGAGCTTGAGTATTTTTAATACTACCGCCTGCCTACTTGGCAGCTTTAAATGTTATTATGTTAAAAATCCCATAAAATTTATCTAAATTTGTACTAAAAGCGTATAAACCCCCTCTTTCAATACATGAGCATTTACTGCTAGAAGGGACTGAAAAATAGGCTGCGGTATCTTTGGAGCAATAAATTTCGATAAACAACCCGTTTTCCCACTCGTTTACTGGGGACTACGTGCTCAAAACCATCGAGGGCATCAATCACACGGATTCCTTACAAGCAACAACAACCAATTCTACACCTACAAAGCTCTCGATCTGGTCCCAAGACTAAAAACAAATGTCATAAACGAATGGTATGAACGACTACCTGGATCAATAGGTATTGGCAACGTAAGGTACACAACCTCAGGCAAATGCGACGATGTTTCCATAATAGACGGTACCCAACCAGTCGTCGCTTCTTCAGACGGGATAAAAATTGCCCTCTCATTCAACGGCAACATCGTTAACACGTTACCGTTAAAAAAAGAAATGAATCTGAACTTTTCTGATTTTCTATACAACTGCGACTCCGATATCGTCTGCCACAAAATGCTCCTAGGGCTAAAGCAAGGCAAATCTTTGGAAGCAGCCGCCCGAATTGTTATGGAAAGTTTAGACGGAGCATTCTCTGTAACAGGTATAACAGGTGATGGTCAATTCTTTGCCTTCAAAGACTCGCATGGCATAAAACCGTTGTGCGCTGGACATGACCCTGAAGGTAAAACTTTCGCTTTTTCGTCTGAAACNGTAAGCTTAGACATGAACAGTTTTGTCAGAGATTTTGAATTAAAACCTGGTGAACTCGTAACTGTCTCTGAAAAAGGATTCAAACGCACCCAAATCATNGAGAATCCACGTGAAGCCTATTGTTGTTTCGAATATGCCTATTTTGCAAGGCCCGATTCTCGCTTTGATGGTAAATACGTCTATGAAATTCGAGAAGACTTCGGAAGAAACCTNGTTAAAGAATTCCCAGAAATNGTAAAAGACAGNGACATTATTNTGTCGGTGCCTGAAACCGGCGACGACTCAGCNATGGGCGTNCATGAAGCGTCGGGTCTAAGGTGGGAACGTGCCTCAAGACGCCACCGTTACGTAACTGAACGCGCCTTCATACTTCTCAACAACGAACGGTACTCAACCATCGACAAAAAAATCAACATTTTAGGTAGNAAAGTAGCCGGCAAACGCGTCATAATAACTGAAGATAGCGTTGTCCGAGGCGACACCACTAAAGTCATCATAGAAAAACTCCGCAAGGCAGGCGCAAAAAAGGTCTACCTCTTCGTGACTTTCCCACGCATCATCGGACCCTGCTTCTATGGTATCGACATGTCCACCTATGGCCAACTCATCGGATCCCGACATAATCCTGAAGAAATCGCAAAAATCATCGGTGCCGACGCCGTATGTTACCAGTCACTGGAAGGTTTAATCGGTGCCACAGGGCAAACCGAAAACCAACTCTGCTTAGCCTGCGTCACCGGAAAATACCCGACGCCGTGTGCGCAGAAAATGTCTGATGTCATGAAAAAACGTTTTCTCGAAGGCTATGAAGAGAAAAACAGGATTTACGAATCAGAAGAAGTCCAGCCGTAACCGCTATAAAGCGTTCCTCCACTGATTAGTCAGTTAACGGTGTATCTTGGATGGAGAAGATAGGTGTCCTACTGGTTTCTTACGGCGCACGAGAAGTTGCCATGGCAGACGCACTTTTAAGAAGCAAAAACTACCACGTTGAACTTTTCGTCGCTGACAAACAACGCAATCCTTTCAACGCAAAACACGCTACCAAACACAAAGTTATCCCGAACCTTGATGTCAACGAAGTCTGCAAGTTTGCCCAAGAAAACAAGGAAAACTTGGATTTCGTTATGGTTGGCTCCGAGAAACCAATAATCGATGGAATACGTGACTTAGTCGAGAAACAAACCGGTATACCCGTTATCTGCCCCAAAAAAGACTATGCCATCGAAGGAAGCAAAATTGCCCAACGCATACTCTTCGAGAAGATTGCACCTGAAGCTAACCCCCGTTTTCAGATTTTTCACCCAGCCGACTATACGGGCAAGGATGTTAGGAAGGCCGTTTATGAGTGGCTAGACGAGCTCGATAACCAAGCTGTGGTTAAACCTGACAAACCAGCTCTGGGTAAAGGTGTGGGTGTCTGGGGTGATCACTTCGCAAACCGCGAAGAACTTTTCGAGCATTTCATGTCCAATTTTCAGTATGACTCAGTGATTATAGAGGAAAAAATCGACGGAGAAGAATCCAGCTGCATGGGCTTCTGCGACGGCAAACACTTCATTACTTTGCCCGACACCCGCGACTACAAACGCGCCTTCGACGATGACAAAGGTCCAAACACAGGTGGCATGGGCTCATACAAAGACATCGCCGATTACCTGCCGTTCCTCACTGCCGCTGAACGAGAACAAGAACTTGCGTTAACGGACCGGGTTTTCAAGGGATGGAAAACAATAATCTCTGACGATTCGGCACTCCGCGGTGTTCCTCTGTATCTTGCCTTCATGCACACGGGAAAAGGCATAAAAATCCTTGAAATCAACAGCCGCCCAGGCGATCCCGAAATCATGAACCTGCTCCCAATAATAAAAGATGACTTTGTCGACGTTTGCCTCAGAATGGTGGATGGCAACTTGAAGGGCATTACTATGGAGAAGTCGGCGACTGTGCTGACATACAAGGTTCCGGCGGACTACGGAGGCTATGCCGAAGCGTATCCAGACAAAGTGGACAAAGCCACAGTCAACACGCCAGTTGACCTAACCAAAGCAGAAGCACTTGCCAAAAATTATGGCGACAAAATCCGAATCTATCCAGGCTCCATGGAATTGCGCGACTGCAAAAATTACGCTCTTAAATCCCGCGCCATCGGCATCTTAGGCATAGGCAGCAGTATCGAAGAGGCACGTCAAATCAGCCAGGAAGGCGCAAAAGCAATCACCGGCGGCGCACTCTGGAACCGCACCGATGTCGCCTCAAAACAACACTTAGCAAAAAGCGTTACCCACATGGACAAGTTGAGGCATAAGCCTTGACACGTATCTTTGTCTCTGACTGCGAAGGTCCAATATCAAAAAACGACAACGCCTTCGAGATAGCAGAGAACTTTATCCCAAACGGAGACAAGTTTTTCACAAACATAAGCCTCTACGATGATGTACTTGCCGATGCTCTAAAGAAACCTGGCTATTCTGCGGGCAGCACATTAAAGTTGATTTTACCCTTCTTCAAAGCCTACAGCATAACCGATAGCCAGATGGAAGATTTCTCTACCAAAAACATGATTCTAATTGCAAACAGCAAAAGCACTCTAAACCACATACGAAAAATATCCCACGCCTTCATCGTTAGCACCAGCTACGAGCACTACATCAAAGCTCTTTGCAAAGCAGTCGATTTTCCATATAAAAATACATATTGCACCAAAGTAANCCTCGACAAATGTCCCATAACCCCACAAGAGAAAGAGCGTCTAAGAGAAATAGCGCAAGAAATCGCACAAATGCCTCTAATCGTTATCCCTCCAAACGCAAAAACTGTTGAGGCTTTTTCAATCCGTGACCAAGCTCTTATCAAGCGGCTGAATGAGATTTTCTGGAGCCTAATTCCTAAGATGTTTGTTGGCAAGTTTCTTATCGATGTAGTGACCGTTGGTGGGGAACAAAAAGCTGAAGCAATCCGTGATGCCGCAAACCGTTTAGACGTTGCGTTGGAGGATGTTATGTATGTTGGTGATAGCATTACAGATGTGGAAGCGTTCAAACTCATCCGCGATAACGGGGGGTTGACTGTTTCATTCAACGGGAACAGCTACGCGGTGAAACATGCTGAGGTGGCTGTGCAGTCGGAAAGTAACCTCGTAATGGCTGTAATGGTTGATTTATTCTGTAAGTTAGGCAAAAAGCAAACGGTTAAAACGCTCAGATTGTGGAGCCTTGATGCTCTCAAGAAAAACAAGGTTGAAGAGGCTCTGCTCAGACCTTTATCTGCCCTGGACCATAATGCCTTTCCCAAAGTTCAAATAGTCACAGCCAAAAATATGGAATCACTCATAAAAGAGAGCAGTGAGTTTAGGAAGAAGGTTCGTGGAGTAGCCATTGGGAGACTTGGATAATGGTTAAAGCTGCAATAGAAGATACTTTCGCCGAAGCGTTCACAGGGATTTTTTGTCGGGTAATCGTAACTGCGGACGATGAGCAGACCCTGCGAAAGGCAGCCGAAGACTCTACAGCGACGCCCTCCGTTGTGATAGGTAGAACTGAAGGCGGCGTAGAAAAATACTTGACCCCAAACGAAACTCCCGACAAACGTGTGGGCGCCATCTTGCAGTTCTGGGGAGAAATCAACCCCAAAAAAACCTTCGAGGAATCACTAAAGAAATTCGAAACCGAGCTCTCTTACCGCATCCGCCAAGACATTCTCGTCAAACCCTTCACCGCCGTTTTCGATGCTTTATCAAGAACTGAGGGCAAACTGGACATGATGGAAAGCGTAGGGCATTGCGGCGACGGATATGAATGGGTCGAAAAACGGTTTGGCAGAGAAGTCATCGTTGTTCCACTTATGGTTCCTGACTTTGTAATTGAACGTTATCTTGGTTATGCGAAGGGTGTTATGGGCGGCAACTTTTGGATAATGTGCACATCAAAAACTGCACTCAATGAAGCCGGCGCCAAAGCCCTGAAGGCAATCCATAAAGTACACGGAGTCGTAACCACTTTTGATATCTGTTCGGCTGGCTCAAAACCCGAAACCCATTATCCAAAAATAGGGCCAACAACCAATCACCTCTATTGTCCATCGCTCAAATCCCGCTTAGGTAAGGAATCGAAGGTCCCAACAGGCGTAGGATACATAGCTGAAATCGTTTATGACGGCATTTCCTTAGATGCGGTCAAGGAAGCCACAAAAACAGGAATCAAAGCCGTTTTAGACGTTGCTGGCGTTGTGAAGATTTCTGCAGGTAACTATGGCGGCAAACTNGGTGAACACAAAATCCAATTAAAAGAGTTGTTTTTATGACAAAATTTGACGTAATAGGATTTGGAGCACTCAACGTTGACATGCTCTTCAAAGTAGACAAACTTGCATCTGCAGAAGAAGAAAGCTTCATCGAAGATTACAAGGAAGCCTGCGGAGGCTCAGCTGCCAATACCATGGTTGGGTTAGCACGACTCGGCTGCAAAGTCGGCTTCATTGGCAAAGTCGCTAACGATCGCGAGGGCAAAATGCAACTCGACAGCTTCAAAGCCGAAGGGGTTGACACCAGCGGCATAGTTGAGGTAACCAAGGGTAGAAGCGGTTCAGTGATGGGGTTCGTTGATAGAAAAGGCGCAAGAGCCCTCTACATTAACTCAGGCGTCAACGACTTCGTAGAGCCTAGGGAAATCAAGTGGGAATATGTTTCGCAAACAAAATTGCTACACTTATCCTCTTTCGTTGGCGAAAAATCTTTTCGTGCACAAAAAAAACTATTAGGCTCCCTACCCGTTGGCGTTGAAATCAGTTTTGACCCAGGCTCTTTGTATGCCCAAAAGGGGTTTGCGGTTATAGAACCTATACTTCGAAACTCCCAAGTTTTTCTGCCTAATGCGCTCGAGCTCGAACAGCTAACGGGCGAAGAAGATTACCGCAAGGGCGCCGACTACATGATCAGCATGGGTGTTAAAATTGTGGCAGTGAAACTTGGCAGCAAAGGTTGCTACGTCACTAACGGCGAAGAAAAGCTAAGTGTGGCGCCTTTCAAAGTAAAAGTCGTTGACACCACGGGCGCCGGAGATGCTTTTGATGCAGGCTTTCTCTATGGCTTAATTCACGAAAAAAGTCTCTATGAATGCGGTCAACTGGGCAATTTTGTGGCTTCCAGAAGCGTCATGTCTATGGGTGCCCGAGCAGGCTTACCCTACGAGAAAGACTTAGTGATGCTTTAGCGGAAAATCAATTTTACAGCTTCTATTTTTCCTAAATGTTTTTTTGTCGTTGGAGTAGACTTCGTTAACTCCAAGGGCAATATGTTTATTTTTGGCATTTTTATGAAAATTGCCAGTGTGCTTAGCTTTTCTTCTTTAATTTGTCGATGATGTTTTGGAAGATTAGTTTTCCGTCGCCGTACTGGAGCATTTGTTGGTGGCGTGTCCAGTCAGGTTGCTGCCACCAGTACATCGCTCTTTCAGGATGAGGCATCAACCCGAAGATGTTGCCTTCTTTGTTGCAGATTCCAGCGATGTCATAGAATGAACCGTTCGGGCTTGTTGGGTATTTGCAGTCAGCAACTTTGCCGTCTTTGTCACAATAGCGGAAAACAAGCATATCCTCATCAATCAGCTTCTTTAGTATGTTCTTTTCTTTTTCTTTGGGAAAAAGCAGCCTGCCTTCACCATGGGCAATCGGCATACGCAACACTTTTCCAACTGGAATATTGCTTGTGAAAGAACATTTTCCCTTGTTCTCTTGTTTGAGATAAATCCATTCACACTTGAAGCCAGCAGGTTCATTCGTCGTTAATGTAGCTTCAGGGTAAGCGCTCATGCCTTGGAAACCTGGAAGCAAACCGTATTCAACGAGGATTTGGAAGCCGTTGCATATTCCCAAGATTGGTCTGCCTTCATCAATGAAAGTTTCCATCTCTTTAGCGAGGTTAGCGGAGAGGTGCCTTGCAAAAATCACGCCCGAACGTACATAATCCCCAAACGAGAAGCCTCCTGGAAAAACCAGCACCGAATAGTCTAGCAGGTTACGGCGCTTGATTAACTCGTTAACATGGATAGATTCAGCTTGAACGCCCAATTCTTGAAAGGCACGCTGGGTTTCAGCATCACAGTTGGTGCCGCCGACACGCATTACACATACTTTAATTTCTTCCGGGTTCATTATGGTTCAGCCTCGGGGTTTAGTGTTTTCTTCCAGCTATGCATTAGCTTTTCAAGAGAAGTGTCAACGACAACTTTATCATGCAAGCCATGGATAAGCAATTTTTGTTCTTTGGTTACTTTGCCGATTTGGACGCAGTTTTTGCCCCTCATTAAGTCCTCAAAATCCTCTCTATCCGTTTCTGAGACTTCGATTAGGAATCGGCTGTTGGATTCAGAGAACAACACGAAGTCGTTTCGGGATAGTTCTTTGCCTGGTACTTTGCATAAATCTATTTCTAAGCCATATCCCCCGGCAAACGCCATTTCCGCCGCTGCAACTGCTAAGCCGCCTTCCGAGAGGTCATGGCACGATTTAACCAATCCTTCGTCGATTGCTTTAGTCACAACTTTGAAGGTGCGTTTGGCTTTTGCACCCCTAACTTTGGGTACGCTTGCACCAAGGAAGCCTTTGAGTTTGTAATATTCGGAGCCGCCAAGCTCGTTAAAGGTTTCACCTATGAGAAAGAGCAGGTTGCCTGGTGCTTTAAGATCCATGGATGTGGTGGATTGGATGTTTGGAATTACGCCTACTGCGGTGATTAGGAGTGTGGGAGTTACAGGTCCCAGGGGCGATTCGTTGTAGAGGCTGTCTTTGCCTGAAATGAACGGTGCCTTAAATGCCACCGCAAAGTCGTAGCAGGCTTCGCAGGCGCGTACCAGTGAGCCGAGGCGCTCTGTTTTCTCAGGGTTGCCCCATGTGAAATTGTCCAAAAGCGAAATCCTTCTCCCGCCTACAGCAATGTTGTTGCGCATTGCTTCGTCGATTGCTGATGCAGCCATCCAGTACGCGTCAATCTTACCGTAGTTTGGATTCATGCCGCAAGAAATAGTCAAGCACTTTTGTGAGTCGTCGAGAGGTTTTAGCACGGCGGCGTCATTTGGTCCTGCATACTCACCTTGTAGTGGTTTGAGGGTTGTGTTGCCCTTAACTTCGTGGTCGTAGGTTCGGATGACGCTTTCTTTGCTGGCGATGTTTGGAGCTGCGAGCAGTTGGAGCAAGGTCTCGGAGAGGTTAACTGGTTCTGGAAATTCTGGTTCTGTGAAGGTGATTTTTTCGAAGGTTGCAACTTTGCTACTTGTGCATAGGTTGAAGAGAAACGTCATGTCTATGTCGCTGACGGATTCTTCGTTGTAAGTAAGTTTTAGGCGCCTCTCAGCTGTTAGCGTTCCAATAGCTGTGGCAATAACGTCTTCTTTCTCAAAAACAGCCATAACACGCTCCAAATTCTCTGGCGGCACAGTGATTATCATGCGTTCTTGGGATTCTGAAATGTAAATTTCCCATGGTGCCAAACCCTGATACTTCAAGGGCACCTTAGCCAGGTCAGCGGTGACTCCACAGTTAAAACGTTCCGCTGTTTCGCCGACAGCTGAAGACAATCCTCCGCCACCGATGTCAGTCACGGCTGAAGCAAGTTGGAGTTCACGAATCTCCACTATAGCGCGTTTAACTTTTTCTTCTTCGATAGGGTCGGCGATCTGAACCGCTGGTCGTGAGATTTCCTCGGATTTTTCGGTGAGTTCGGCGGATGCGAAGGTTACGCCGTGGATGCCGTCGCGTCCTGTTTTTCCACCTGCTAAAACTACGATGTCGCCGATTTTGCCGTTTTTTGCATATTTGTTTAGTGGTAGTAGTCCGATGCAGCCGCAGTATACTATGACGTTGCCCGTGTAGGAGTCGTCNAAGTATATTGCGCCGTTGACNGTTGGGATGCCCATGTTGTTCCCATAGGCNCTGATGCCCGCGGTCACACCCATATACACGTATTTNGGGTGCTTGACTCCCGCTGGCAATTTCTTGTAATCGTAATCTAAGGGTCCAAAACCCAAAACGTCCGTACATGCGATTGGGTCAGCCCAAACACCCAAAATGTCGCGGATAACACCGCCAACNCCCGTTGCCGCGCCGCCAAACGGCTCNACAGCAGACGGATGATTATGAGTTTCAACCTTAGCCGCTATGCCATAACCCTTGTCAAACTTAACTATCCCCGCGTTGTCCTCAAACACACTGACACACCAAGGTGCCCTGATTTGTTTGGTGGCTTTAGCTATGTAGGTTTTAAAGAGGCTGTTGATTTCTTTGCCGTCGAGTTGGATTTTACCCTTGAATGTTTTGTGGCAGCAGTGTTCGCTCCATGTTTGACTGATTGTTTGGAGTTCGACGTCAGTGGGGCTGCGTTTTTCGTTTTTAAAATAAGCCTGAATTTCTTTTAGTTCCTGAACGCTAAAACCCAAGGCAAGTTCCCTGTTGACTTCAGCTAGCTGTTCATCAGTAGCTTTTGATGTGGCAACTTCAAAAACTAAGCTGTTTTTGCGTTGGGAGTAGAGGTTAGCTTTCATTTGACTTCAACGACGCTTATGGAGTAGTTGTCTTTGGTTGGGTTTGCCAATAGTCGTTTGCTCATTTCTTCTGCCTTCGCCTTAGCCTCATTGAGAGTTGAGGCTTCAAGGTATACGGTGTAGACCTTGCTGACATCTACTGCCTCTACTTTATAGCCAAGTTCGATTAGTAATCGCGCGGTTGTTTCGCCTTCCGGGTTGCTGTGTCCGGGTTTGAGGCTAACTTCAATTTTGGCAGCGTATTTCATAAGCCTTTAAATTATGCCTTGGGATTTAAACACTTTCGTAAAGAAAAAAGCAATACTTTACGTTAAAACTAAGTGTTTTTTCTGGTGATCTATTTCCACTACTCTTTCTTTGCTAGTGACGACGCCTATTCTTTCGGGATTGAAGTTGTTCCGCTCAAGCGTGTTAATGGCTTTGTCAACCTCGTTCTTGTCTACGATTATGCCAAAACCCCAGCCCATGTTAAAGGTCTTAAACATTTCATCGTCAGTTATGGTGTATCCGAGTTCACTGGCAGTTTTTTGGATCAGGCCAAAAATCGGTTGAGGCTTAAAGTTGTTGAACCTAAAACCTATGCCTGGCGAGTAGTTTGCTAAGTTGTTGAATTTCGTGTAGGCGTCACCTGTTATATGCACTGCCGCTTTAACTTTCACTTCGCGAGCGAGTTTGAGCAGTGGTTTGACATAGATTTTTGTGGGTTCCAAGACTTCCAATGCAACTTCCCGCTCTAAGGTCTCAGGGATGTCAGTCGCATCGTATTTGCCTCCCCATTGTTTGAAGAGGATTTTCCGGACGAGCGTGATGCCGTTGCTGTGCACTCCACTGCTGGGCAAACCAATAATTGGGTCTGAGACTTTGATGCCTTCGCCAGTTATAATGTCTTGGCGTTCGACCTTGCCAATTGAGGAGACAACAATGTCAAAGCCTGAGTTAGGTGTGATGCCTTTGATTATTTCTGCGACGTCGCCTGTCTCGCCGTTTGTGACTGGGCACTCAGATTCATTTGCGCCCTGAACGATGCCTTTAAGCCAAGCGTTTACGAGTTCAGGTTTACTGGCAGTCGCATGTATGTTATCTGCAATTGCTAAAGGTTTAGCTCCCGAGCGGATAACATCGTTAACTACCATTGCGACAGCATCTACACCGATAGTGTCATATTTGTTTGCAAGTTCGGCAACTAAGACTTTTGTTCCGACGCCTTCAATTTCGAGATCAAGAAAAGAGTTTTCGCCAATTGGGAATATGTTGCTGTAGGGCAAATGCCTAATGCCGTCAAAACCGATATGCTTGTACGTTTCTTTGAGCGCGACTAAGGCTTTCTTTGATTCATGGCGTTGTTGTCGGTTGACGCCTGCATCTGTGTAGGTGAAGTTTTTGGGCATAGATACGTTCCCCTTGCACGCTAAATGAGTAAGCTACTGTCTCATAACGATTTTGTTTCCAGATACTTGTTCCGGGGTTAGTCGAGTAATTCTTTTTGTTGCTTAGTTTGTTGGCTTGTTGGGCTTAAACAAATACATGTTCAATTAAGTAGTGACTAAATTGTCTTTGCGTTTGTAGTAGACCAGCAAACCAGCTATTGCAACAATAATGCTGAGTAGCAACGGAATTATCAATGATGGAAACTCTGGAACTGTGGGGGAAGGCGACGATGTAGCCGACGGAGAAGCTGGTTGTTGAGCGGTAATTGCGCCAATAGCATAGATGTAATAATCGTTTGAACCTATGTAGACAACTCCGTTAGCAACAGTGGTAAACGATTCCACGTCAGCGCTAGTTTTGTAGCTCCATATTTTTTCGCCGGTTTTAGCATCCAAAGCGTAAACATAATCATCTTTAGAGCCTATGTAAACCACGCCACTTGTGACAGCTGCATAGGAGTCTATAGCGTCTCCCGTCTTAAAGCTCCACAACTTTTGACCTGTTTCGGCGTTTAGAGCATAAACATTGTTGTCGTCTGAGCCAAAATAGACAACGCCATCAGCAACAGCAGGTGACGACGTTACATAACCGTTTGTCGTGAAATTCCAAATCTTGACGCCATTATCTGCATCTAATGCGTATAGGTTGTGATCGTTTGAGCCAAAGTAAACGACACCGCCGACAACTGCAGGGGAAGAATACATAGAATCGCTCGGCTTGAAACTCCAGATTTTATTCCCTGTCGAGGCGTCTATAGCGTAAACGTAATCCCAAGAGGTGACGTATACCACACCATTAACTACGGCGGGAGACGACCACACAAAATTGCCTGTCTGGAAACTCCAGATTTTGTTGCCGTCTTCCGCATTCAGCGCGTAAACGTGATGGTCGTTTGAGCCGATATATACCACGCCGTCAACTACGATGGGTGAAGAATACACTTGGTTTTCTGTTGTGTAATTCCATATTTGGGTGCCTGTTTTGGCGTTTAAGGCGTAAACGTTGTTGTCAAGGGACCCCACATAGACGACGTCGTTAACAACCGCAGCAATAGATTTAATTGAATTTCCTGCTACGAAGGTCCAGATTTTGGAGCCTGTGGCAGCATCCAAGGCATAAAAGGTGCGATCCTGTGAACCGACATAGGCAATACCATTTACGACTGAAGGGGAAGAATACTCTACAGAATTGCCGGTTTTGAATTTCCACAGCGTTTGATTGGTCAATGGTCCCATTGAAGTTGAGTAGCCAGTATGGGCTGAGTCATGATGGAACATAGGCCACTCGTCTACGGTGTTTTGTTGAGCTTCACTTCTGGGTGTGAACGCTAATAACATGGTTAAAAAAAAGAGTACTATTATGATCGTGAGTTTTTTGTTGTTAATCCACTCAACCCTCCTTTTCAACTGGTTGGATAATCCAACCAGAATATATGTGTTCCCATAATTCATCTTTTTATTGAATTAGTATTTAACGCACACACAAGAGAACTATAGATATTTCCAGCCCATTATAGGCGGTTCTCCACCCATCTGCCAAATAAGGGCAATTAACTCACCTCGATGATGAACTTCCTCTTCGAAAAGATGAACCAGAACATCTTCAGCAGTAACCTCAACAATATTGTTCAAATCATTCGTCCGTACATATTTTTTTGCCAGACCATCAAACGACAAAGACGTAAAATAAGTTCTTAATCGATTCTCCACGTGCCCTATGTACTCGTAAATCTCGCCCATACTAACGTAATCGTCATATCGCATTTCCACACAGAGTTGCTCATCCAACAAAACGTCAAGCCAATAATCAATAACGTTGAGTGTATGAAGGAATATGTTTCGGAGAGATTGAAAGCTTGCTTCCCGATTCATAACCAGTTCCTCCCACGGCAATCTGGCAAGGTATGCAAGATATCTATGGCGTACTTCTTCGTTGTATTCAATGAGTTTTCTAATTTCAACCATCTGAGTCATCGCCTATTCATAGCTAAAGGAGTATTTCGGTTGTTTAATCTTATTGTCTTAAGGTAAAATATCGGTTTTTTTTAAGACTAATAGTGACAGAAATTAATCACGAGGGCGTGCACAAGAGAGTACGTTTTTTAGTCGTAGTAGCATAAGTTCAAGAGAGAGATAGCTCAACGTTTAATCCAACCAACTAACAACCCAGACCTCAATCAACAGAATCAAGGAAGACGCTGTTTTAAGAAATTGATTTCCCTGCCGTATCCAATCAAATAGAGTTAAACCGTCAATGCGGTTTTAGTGCGTTTGTTGCGGCTTTTTCTATACCTTAACTTCTATTTTATACTTTCCAAGAAACTTGAAGCCTTATCTAAAACCTACTATGGTAAGGTTTTTGTGTAGAGCAGTTGACTATACTTGAGCAGATTGTCGCTACCCAAATATCACATCTACGTAGAATACGCCGAGAAAGAAAAGTCTGGCGTCCGCTTCAATGTTTCCCAAGAGGAACTTTGCCGTACCTTCGCTACACCTTTCGCTGCTGGGCAGCCTTTCTGGTTCATGGGCAGACTCCTCACCCCCATCAAAGTCACTAAAGTCGTCCTTTTCTGGTCGTATGAAACGGCTGATAAACTTAAGTTGCCTAACCAGGAAAACCTTGCAGCTGCCAAAGACAAAAAACACCTCATCGAAAGCATCATCAAAGGCAAAGTCAAAGGTGTTTACGTCTGTACAGAAAAATTCTTGCCATCAACAGAAAAAAATATGTCCCCGGGGCGATCACCAATCTCAGCTTCAGGGAATTTGGGTCGCAGAATTTTTGTTATTTCTGGTGCAGATGATGAGATGAAGCATGCTCTTACTGGGGCTTTATCTAGACTTTCGCTTACACCTCTAGTTATGTGTGAGGAGCCAAGCCAAGGTAAAAAATTCGTAGAAAACTTTAGCCGAGATTACTCCGATGTTGCTTTTGCGGTGGTTTTGTTGTCACCGGATGATTTTGTGTATGCTAAAAATGAAGCCGCCACAAAACGCATGCTAAGACCTCGGCAAGAGGTGGTTTTTGAACTTGGTTTTCTGTTGGGTAAACTGGGCAGGAGCAACGTACTTGTTTTGCAGAGGGAATGCCAAAACTTTGACGGTCCCACCGATTTTGAAGGTATGAAAGTCACAGCCTTCGATGACCGAGACAGCTGGAAGCTTGCACTCATACGTGAACTAACAAACTGCGGATACAACGTCGACCCTGACAGAATCCTAAAATAGACTAGTATAACGTTCGGTAGGTTTAACAGTAAACTTGACTTTTTGGTGTTCAAATCTCGGCGACCATACACCACATTAGCATGCAAACTGAAAAATGGTTAAATCAAAACTCGCACACAAAACAACTCTACTATTGCTCTAATCGATTTTTTGTCTTAACGCTTTTCAAATACTATGGGTTGACTGTGGACAGATATAGGATTTTAAACTGACCTCTTGAGTTTGATAGTAAAGTTTCTATATCAAATGAACTATCCCTATGCAATAGGCTATCCTGTGTAGCAGGTAACAGTTGCGGTTGTAGTCTAGTTCGGTAGGACTGCAGCTTCCCAAGCTGTCGACTCGGGTTCAAATCCCGGCAACCGCACCAAAATTGTCGTAATCGACGTTGAACTCGCTTTATTGTAGTAACGTTTTTCTCTTCCAGATTCAAACTAAAGGGTATGTCTGCTGATAAAAAGAAGATGACTCTTGAGTGGAAAGGCAACTTTCGTTTTGAAGCAAAAAACCCCAACGGGCTCACAGTCAATTTTGATGCGCCTAAAAAATATGGGGGCGAAGAAACAGCGCCTTCCCCTATGGAAACTCTTCTAGCTTGCCTGGCGGGGTGCACAAGTTTTGATGTTGTTAACATTCTAAAGAAGAAGCGCCAGAGCATTTCAGGTTACTGGGTCGAAGTTGAAGGGGAAAGACGTGATGAACCGCCCGAAATCTTCACTAAAATCAAAATAAAATATATAGTCAAGGGAAAAAACGTAAGTAAAGAAGCAGTCGAGCGTGCGATTCAATTATCAAATGAAAAGTACTGCTCAGTCGGAGCTATGCTCAGGAAAACGGCGGAACTAACAACCTCATACGAAATAATCCAAGAATAAGTCTGAATATCGCTCATTGTTTCTGCAAATTGTCCTCCATCAACTTAATAAAAGATAGAGCCTCAGCAAACCTACATATCAGGCAAAGAAAGAAATGAGTTGAGAAGATTTCTGGTTTCTGTTTATGCATTTTTTGTGTTATCTTGGAATTATTGCTAGGAACGGTTCTGGTGATTGTTCTACGGTTGCATATACTGATAGGGCTATGCTCCAGAAGATGTCGTCGTGGGTGCCGTTGGGGTGTGAGTATCCTATGTTGCCGTCTTTGCCTAAGTCATAGCGTTCAAAATTTAGTTCGGTGCATATGTCCTCTAATGCCATAAGCGAT
>JGI20215J15232_1000115_pt1 | contig 21309 bp, 22 predicted proteins | sample WetSurMetagenome_2_FD_15232 | JGI IMG/M metagenome (IMG submission 15232) | reverse complement strand
AAACCGTGTCAATGCTCGTCCGCTGACTTTAAATAAAAAATTTCTGTTTTGGGATTTTTGACATATTTTTAGCAATTTTTAACAGGGGGAAATAATATTTGAAGCATAGAATTCCTTTCAATTATTAAAAATATTTGTAAGTAAAGTAGCTGCTGTCGCATGTAGGATTATCGCGATTATAATATAGATTACAAGAACTTTAGAGAGATTCGCGCCTATTTTTAAAAGTGTATAATCAGCTTTTTTATCTGAAAAGTCCATGTAAAGCTTATAGATTTCATAAAGAATTGCCACCAGAAATGGGGTCACAAGAATCACAGCCCAGTGGACGAAAATAGCGATAAAATACAAAACAATTGAGAAGATTAAAACAGCCTTGAGAACAGTCTTGATGCGTGTACCAAGCCAACAGGCGGTAGTTCTTGTTCCAATTTTCTTGTCAATCTCCCGGTCAGCAATTTCAGCTGTAAGACAACTTGCGAATGTTGGAAGAATTGTAGCTAAGCTAAACGCGATCGTAGCTGTCAGTTCACCATTGAACAAAAAGAAGCAGCTCAGTATAGGAAAAATTGAGAACCCATAGGTGTTGAATACAGTACCGATGAGTGGTTTGTTTTTCAGTCGAATTGGCTTGGTGTATATTATTCCAATAGCATATGTAAAAATGTATAAGACAGCAAATTCTAGGTTTCCAATGAGGAACACTACGCAGGCAAGGGCGATGCTTGTGAGCACAAAATTCCATTTCAATTGACTCCATGTAAACTCTTTCAGTAAATAGTTCGCCTTTACGATTCCGCTGGATGTAGCTAGTTTATCCTCTTCACTGTCAAAGAGATTATTGTAACCGTTGACGGCTACTGAAAGCAGATAGAGAGCAAGAGCGCCAAGGAGGTATTTCCAGTAGAAGAAATTAAACCCAGTAAAATATAATCCGACGACAGAATAAATAACAAGCATAGGGAGGGCTGCGACACTTCTCTGAATCCTTAGAAATTTTGCAAAAGGGTTCTTACTGCTAGATAATCGCTCCATGTTTTTCAACGTTCTGTCTACCTTATCCCCCATGAGGAATCACTCCATAATACTCCCTAAGAATTTATTATTCATACTTTATTCCTGCTCATGACATGATAATCCTTGTCATTTATTAATATTTTGCATGACTTTAAAAGAGGTATTTGTGTTTCGATAATAAAAAAGTGTAGACGGGGGATGGAAACCATCGTACTAAATCAACAGAAGAGAAATATGGAATAAAAACCGTGTCAATGCTTGTCCGCTACCTTTAAATAAAGATTTCTATATCTGTGTTTTCGACACGATAAGGAGGCATTTTAGCCATCAGGCTTTGAATGTCAACGATATCATTCCCGTTCGGGCTATTGATCTTTTTTTCAATCAAAAAACGATTTTTTACAATCTAAGAATTGTTTTTTTATACAGATGCATACTCACCTACACATTAGTTATTATAAATTATGACTTTGTTGCGGATGTCAAGGAGGTATTCGTAGAATGATTTCATTGGATATTCTTATCCCTGATTCACCAAGTGATTTTGGGGCGATTCTGGTTTGGGTATTGATTATTCTTTTAGGGATTATTGTCAGTATTGATATTCGTACTTTTTTGTCGTATCGAAGGATGTCACAAAAAACAAAGAGATCTCAACAGATTATAAATGTCGATGTACCGGTGAATACTCTAAAGGAAGATCGATTTCCCGATATTGTTGAAATTCAAAATAAAGTTGATAAGTTAATCGAGGCGTATAAATTATAAATAATGATGCCGTGATATGAAAATCTTTTGTCGGAAATTTTCTATTTTTCCTTTTTTGAATTTTTATCTTTTCCAAAACATTTAAATGAGTCATGGACATATTTACACGTACCCTGTTTTCAAAGGGGGGTCTGAAAACCATGAATATAAAAAAACTAAAAACGATGACAGTACTTGTCATGATACTTTTCAGTATGTTCGTTATCGTGGCGTCTTCCGGGGAAATTCCTGAGAAATTTTCTCCCGATAAAACTGAAGGTCTCAACGGAAGTGAATATCTCGTAAAAACCTCGGTTCTTTTTGGCAGAATCAAAAATGTGACAGCTATTGGTGATCACTCTACCTTTGAACCGGTTAATCTTCGAATTATTTTCTTTCAACCATTTCAATTCTTCCACTTCACCACTGGAGAACCAATCACATTTTTGAATCAAGGAAAAGGACTAATCCTTGGCGATCGCATCGCGATAGGGAGATTCAACGTCGTCTTACCAATCAATAGCAATAGTATCGCCGTGATGAATACGACATTGGGGACTATACTCCTCGAACTGTATGAGGATAAGATGCCGAACACCTCAGCAAATTTCATCAGACTTGCCAACGATGGGTTCTACAATGGGTTAGTGTTTCATCGAGTGATTGATGATTTTATGATTCAGGGTGGTGGATACTACCCGAACGGGACNGAAAAAATCAGCCCGTATGGTCCGATTGATCTGGAAATAAACCCAGATGTTCATCATCTTGATGGGACCATCGGTATGGCNCGNACCAGTGATCCTGATAGTGCGACGAGTCAATTTTTTATCGATGATGGNGCACAGCGNTTTCTTGAGCCAGGTGGTTCTGACCCAAATGGCTATGCTGCGTTNGGAAGGGTTGTAAAAGGCATTGATGTGGTTCGAGCGATCGCACAGGTTGAAACCATGACAAAGTACGGAGTGATGGAGGACTGGCCAATCGATGACATCATCATCGAAAGCATCACTATCATACATTCGTCATAGATCCTCAAAAATTAGTATTATAATTTACATGAAATAAGGATAGTTTTTTAAGGAAACATTAATTACGACGCTGTACGGTGAAGTGAGGAGTTCGAGAGAGATGCCAGTTTTAAAATTATTCAGTGGTGAACAATTTGTTTGTGATATTCTAGAAGACCGTGATTCAGAGCTGGTCATTGAAGATTTCAAGAGTCCAATAAGAATAATCCTGAAGAAAGATATTTTTTCTATTGATTTTTAAATGTGATTAAAATCTTCAAAGATGCTCTTATGAAAGAAAATTTTTTAGAGTAAGAGAAGAATTCTCACTATAAACATCTCGCATAGATCTCTCCTTATAATGATGGATGGTTTATTATTGAACGGTATTCGAATTAGGAAAAAGATATATAAATCATGTGTTTTATATAGAACAATGGTAAAAAAAACAATTGAGATTACTGGTATATAATGGGGATAATATGAAAAATTTTTTCACATATCGTATATTTCTATTTTCAATTCTTGTATTACTTATCGGAAATTCTTTATCGCCAATATCAACGACCCAAAGGATTCCTGAGATTCCACCACAACCAACAGAGATAATAAACGGTCAAATCTTATTTGCTCCGATAAACTACCGAATGACCTATTTAATCGATAACACGGGGTTGGTGACTCATTCTTGGGAGAGCAACTATCTACCAGGTGAGTCTGTTCGTTGGCTAGGAGACGGCAGGATGCTCCGGTCAATAAAAACAGAGGTGCATGGTTATGGTGGTGTAGGTGGGGGTGTCCAGATAGTACTATGGGATGGTACCGTCGAATGGGATTATCGATGTGACACAAACGGTGACCTGAGCCATCATGACGTTCTTTCGTTGCCAAACGGGAACATCCTAATGATCGCTTGGGAAACCAAAACAAGAGGAGAAACGATTAATGCTGGACGGGACCCATCAAGTTTCCTTGGTGATACATTCATGCCTGATCATATTATTGAAGTAAAACCAACTGGACCCTCAAGCGGGGATATTGTATGGGAATGGCATGTCTGGGATCACCTCATCCAGGACTATGACTCTACAAAAGCAAATTATGGTGTTGTTGAACAACATCCCGAGTTAATCGATATCAACTATGGTAATAACCCCGTGTTATCAGACTGGATGCATACGAATTCTATTGACTATAACGAGAGATTTGACCAGATAATGATCAGTGTCCATAATTTCGATGAAATCTGGGTCATTGACCATAGCACCACCACAGAAGAAGCGATCGGTCACATCGGTGGAAATAGCGGAAAAGGCGGTGATATTCTCTACCGATGGGGCAACCCAATGGCCTATCATGCAGGGACAATTACTGATAAAAAATTCTTTAGTCAACATGACGCCACATGGATCGATGACAGTTGTCCAGGTGCAGGAAACATCCTTGTTTTCAACAATGGAGATAATCGTCCTACAGGTGTTTACTCTTCAGTCGATGAACTTATTCCCCCGGTTAATGAAAACGGACAGTACTATCGTGAACCCGGGTCACCCTTCGGACCCAGTAATCTTATATGGAGTTATACGGCTGATCCACCAGAAAGCTTCTATTCCGGAGTTTTTTCTGGAGCTCAACGACTCCCAGATGGGAATACCCTTATTTGCGATGGAGTGGATGGAAGATTCTTTGAGGTTACACCAGAGGGGACACTCATATGGCAATATAGCAATCCCTATCCAGGTCCGAACATGAACGGAGTATTCAAAATCATATACATCCCCCCAGAAGAACCCCCTGAACCAGATATACCTGATTTAGACTGCCTGGGGAGTCTCTCATGGACAGATGTCCAACCAGGCGCAAATGTGACAGGGGTATTTCAGATACAAAATATTGGGGATACTGGTTCATTGCTCAACTGGACTCTAAATACATCCTTACTAACCTGGGGAACCTGGTCGTTCAACCCAGAGTCTGGCACACACCTCACTCCAGAAGACGGACCTGTCGATGTTCTGGTCAGAGTAACTGCCCCGGACGTCGCTGAGTCAGATTTTGAGGGATATCTTCAAGTAGAAAACACAGATAATCCACTGGATTTTGATAATATTCCTGTATATCTAACAACCCCGAGACATTCTGTTTTTGAATTTACTTCGTTTTTGCTGAACCTTTTGTTCGAACGAGCCCCTCATTTATTTCCCCTGCTACGATATATATTTATGTTGTAAAACCTTTTTTAGCTTCGAATCATCCAGCATGGATTGTAAAAAAACATAGTCTTTGGTTTCAGATCTCATAGAAACCGATAAATCTCTTTGGGTACACGTCGATGATAAAGATATGTTTTAAAAGAAGGAATCACAAATTATTTCAGTTTAACTGTAATTCTTTTAAACCAAGCTTGTCAGTAAGATAATTTTTAAACATATGATACAATTCCTCCTTAATTCCCCCCTTTATCCGAATATCAATCGCATGATCTTTCATCTTGTGTATCTTCATAATTTTAACAATGACGATACTACGCATTCCTTCCTTTAGAATTGCTGTGATCTCTATTGATTTTCTAATAGGAACATCATGGGTAATCGAATTGAAATCATCAATAGTTTTCCTCAGATTAGAATGTTCATCTGGATGTTGGAATATGATTTTTTCATCAGTCACTATTTTGGAGAGATGTTTAACCTTCGCCTTAGCTAGTCCTCGTAGAACGAGTTCTGTTGTTGGAATAATTTCAAATCCTTCTTCTACAAATCCATTCCCTGTAACCATCGTAATAAACTGTGAAAAAACATTTGATGGAGGTATTTTTTTTTGTTCGACGTTCAAATCGAAACGAACATGAAGATTTCGAAGAATCTTTCCGCTGGATGATGCGTGTTTCTTATCTTTTGTTTTCTTTGAGGGATGTGTTGCGTTAATCCAATCCATGACCTCAGAGGGGCTTTGCACCCAAGGAGGTTGTTTAAAATCAGGTGACTGTTCTGTCATGACTCCTCCCTATTTGATATATTGTATTAGCTATTTCTTTATTAAATGTATCAAGAAGTGATATTTTCTTAAAATTTCTTTTGTTGATTCGCATAAAAACCATAGTATTTTATTCAAAGAGCTTGAAAATGAGGGCAGTAGACGCATAAAGAAACTACGGAGAATAGATGAAACTAATGAGCACCCTGAACGGTCTTTCAGCCCCTCTTTTTTGAGAAATTAACTTTTTTAAGGTCGGCTAAACATTATTAAAGATAAAGATGATGTAACGTCATCCGTTGGAGGTAAAGACCATCGAAAAACGAATCGTAATCCTCGCTATTCTTGTCCTCTTCATAAGTATTGGTTTGAGTGGATGCGATCAAATCAGTAATTTGTTTCTCTCTGATGAAGGAAGAATGGTTGGAACATGGAATACGGACTGGGGTATATTCCCCACGATGTTTACGTTCGCCTCGAATGGTACTGTGAAATCAATCATTGATTTAGGTGAGTCCCAGTACACCAGTGAAGGAACCTGGGAAATCTCTGAGGGGACGCTTACATTGGAAATAGTTGATTTGATCCCTTTGACGAGATATAGCTATCAGTTCTCAGACAATGATAAAACACTCACGCTGACCACCCTGAGTGGGAACGCCTCCTATATATTGGAAAAACAATAAGGAAAAAAAATCATTCATATCCCACCAAACATTTATATAAACGCAGTAGTTTATTATTTGCTGCCTGTGTTTTACAGGGGAGGAATAAAAAAATGCGTTCGAACATACGAAGAGAAGGAATCATTTTTGTTATCATGTTCTGTGTCATTGGAGCGAGTGTTGCATCTGCATACAATCATGAATCATTATCTCAAACTAATCCGCTAACCATGAGAAGCATCCTATATGTTGGTGGAGATGGTCCTGGGAATTATACTACCATACAAGATGCTGTTGATGATGCGATAGACGGTGACACCATTATTGTGTACTCTGGCATCTATTATGAAGACCAGGTGATTGTCGATAAAGCGATACTGATACAGGGGGCTGGATGGGAGACGACCATCATCGACGGAGGCGATGCACTGCTTACTGAGACCGGTCTGGTGAGGATTATTGCAGATGGTGATGTGCTATTGCAGGGATTCACGATACGAAACGCGGGTGGACCATCTGGATATGGGAGTGGTGATAATAAACTGAATATCGGAGTTGCTGTGTTCTCAAGTGCTCCTGATGTTACCTACACAATCACCTCAAATAGAATCATTGGGACACAGAACCCAAATGATGATTATGATTGGGGGTTTTATGCGATCAGCGGTGGGCAGGAGAACATCATCTTCTCATATAACATCGTCACCGAGACAGGATGTAATAACATCGTTGTGGAAAAAACCACAGGATCGACTGATCTCTGTTTTAATGTACTCGATGCAGGTTGCTGGGGGATTGACCCGGTCTATTACATGACGTATGGTGGAACAGACATTATAACAACGCAGATGGTGCGAAACAACACTATTGATGTCGGTACAGGCATCAACCCTGGTGGTGCTACAAATAACAAAGTCACCGGTATTGGTTTTTCCAGTGCGTACCTCGGGTGCACGGGAACTTTGGACAGTGGGAAATACACAGATATCATCATCACGGGGAATAGTATTATGAATGTCAAAGAATGGCGTAGAGGTATCGCGTTAGATAATTTCGCCTGGGACGATGGTTCCGAAGGGGAGATTCTGAATGCTCATATTCTGAATAATGTGATTTCTGGTGTCTCTGACAATCCAACCAGTTTTGGTATCAGACTTTCTGGGCTTGTTTCAAACACCAACATCCAGGGTAATGAGGTCACTGGTTGCGACATGAGTTTCTGGGGAAGAACTGGGTACTATGGTGGGAGTACTGCGTACCCGGGAGCAACAAACGTTCATTTCAACTGTTTCTTGGGCAATTCTGAGGGATTTGTATGGGAAGGACCTACGATTCTGAACGCGGAGAACAACTGGTGGGGGGATCCATCAGGACCACATCATCCTGATAACCCAGATGGCTTAGGTGACAATGTGAGTGGCTCTGTCGATTTTTCACCATGGTTATACTATTATGGACCGGAAACCTCGCTGCCTGAAGTGAGTATCACTTCGCCCACCAAAGGGTATGTCACCATCAATATCTTTGGAGGATTGTTTACTTGGAAATTCAAGTTTTTTTCGACGTTTGCGATTGGGAAAATCAAGGTTTCTGTCAACGCATCTGATCCTCAATCTGGTATCGATAGGGTAGAATTCTATATTGATGATGTACTTAAAGCAACGGTGACAACTCCGCCATATGAATGGATCTGGGCAGAACGTGGGTTCTTTTTCCCGTACACATTAAAGGTCATTGCATACGATTTAGCGGGAAATTCGAATGCTGATTCGATGAAGGTATGGAAGATATGGTAGAAAAGGAATAATGATACCTATCTTACTGCAAATATAGGATCACCACAGAACTGCGTCACCAAGAAATGAGACGCCAAAGTAGATAAGGATGATGCCAAACGCACCGATGAGGACCTGGTACCATCGTGATCCAAGGGTGTTGACTCCTTTTTTCGCAAAATAAGACACTGCGATGAGCCAAACGTAATCCATCCAGACATGGCAGAGAAACATGAAAATCACTCCAGCGAGTGCCGCTAACTCAAGGGCAAGGAGGATTAAATTTGAACCCACTGTGAGCCACCAGATGATGAAATAAGGATTAAGAGCGGTGAAGAGGATTCCGATGAAGAAGAGCCGATGAGATGGTACTGTCTGTTTTTGTTCCATGGGCTTTTTTTTCAGCATACCAAGGAGTTGGTACAACCCAAAGAAGATAAGGACGATACCACCAGCGACACCGATGCCAGTTCGGATAAACGTTTCGTTTCTCACAGCAAGCAGGCCAACGGCGAGAAGCATGATGAGTGAGAACTCCACAAGGGTATGGGCGATTGAAAAAATCAGCCCACTACGGGCACCTGATTTTGCTCCTTGTGTGATGGTCTGGAAAAACAATGGTCCCGGTGCTAACGCACCAGATGCGGTAAGGAGGATCACGGTGATGATGAACCCAAGGATATCCATACTCCTTGGATGTACCATGTCCTTCTTTAAGAAACCTCTTTCTAGGCGCTGGTCATGTATCACCAGATAGTTTAATTTATATGATACGAGGTAGGGTGTTGTTCCATGGAAGAAAAAGTCGCTGCCCAGGTTATTGCAAAATATCTACGGAAAGGCAACATGGCCCGTTGTCTACGTGATATTCTTCCAGCGGCTCATTTGTCTAAATCACAACGTGAAGTAGTAGCAGATATCGTTCATACGGTCGTCCGATGGAAACGACTCTATGATTATATCATCGAGACGCAAGGTCTTTCTGGTTCTGTGGAAACCTATGTGAAGCTTGCCAGAGATGGTGCACAGGCTGATGCCGCTTCGTATCCATTTGAATACCGGTATTCCTGTTCATCGTTTGTTGCTAATGTTCTCAAGAATCATGAAGAATGGGCTGAATATCTCAATGAATCACCACCAACCACGCTCTGTGTGAACCTCAATAAAGGAACTGTTGATCAGGTTATGTCGCTGCTTCAGAAGGAGTCCCTCTCCGTGGAGCGTTCTCAATTGCCTACCGCGCTTCTTACCACCTCAGTGAGTAAATATTCAACGGTCATTCAGGATCGGCTTGCACATGTCCAGGATGAGGGCAGTCAGCTGGTCTCGTTTCTGACTGCATCCCTTGGTGGCTCCATTTTTGATTTCTGTGCGGGAAACGGAGGTAAGAGCCTTTCCCTTGCATCATTGACGCGTAATAAAAAGAAATTGTTTGCATATGAGATCGATGCCATAAAGCAAACGACGTTAAGACAACGATGTAAAGAATATGATGCTTTAGTGATCATTGAAGATACAGTGCCGAATAAAAGATTTGATGTGGTGTTGGTCGATGCCCCCTGCACAGGTCTTGGTGCCGCTCGAAGGAACCCCGAGGCGAAATATACCGATGGAGCAGGTATCCTTCCTCAGACACAGCTCACTCTTCTTACGCAGGCGGCAAGGAACGTGAAACCCGGCGGTTTTCTCGTCTACGTCGTCTGTACGATGACGTCCGAGGAGACTTCAGATGTCGTTGAAACTTTCCTGCAGAAAAATAAATTTTCCCTTCATCGTATTGAAGATATATCATACAAAACATATCTTTTGGAAGAACCCCAAGGATATATCATAGCAATCCCTCGAGGTGATTTGTTTTTTATTTCTGTTTTGAAAAAATCATTGGATGAATCTGTGAATAAAAGCGAGGAAGGAGGGGAAAAAATATGAAGAAGAAACATGAGAATACTGTTTTTCCCTTCCTCACCAGATACTTCTTTCTTCGTTCTGGTATTTAAATCTCTGCTGACAGAATAACAAATCAGCTACTGTGATTATGGTCGTCACATCTTATACATGACAAGTCCAGAGAGCATCTTTGGCAGGAAGTAGGTCGATTTTTGAGGCATATGCTCACCAGCGTCCGCGATCGCTTTTAATTGGTCTATCTTTGTCGCATTTATCAGGAACGAGAAATCGTATTTCCCTTCGTCAACCTGTTGGATCGCCTCAGCATCCACCCGTGTGTATTTCACATGGTCCTCAAGGTTCTTCTCAGTGATGCCAAGGAATTCTTCAAGGATGAGTTTATGCAGTATGGAGACGTCCAGTGTCCTCCATGTTTTTGAATGATCCCCTGCGACTTGGTCCATGACATGTTCATCTTTGAGTGTTAGAATGTAGTAACACCCCTTCGTGTATAAGGCAAGAACATGTTTGTTCTCTGTTTTTATCTCATTCATGATCTTTTTACCTAATTTCTGAGAATCCTTCTCAGAATCGGTCACTGGTTTCTTCTGAATGATGAAGTATCGCTCTAGTTTTTTACTAAGGTCATCGAAGTTGACCTGAGACATTTTTATGAACCGATGTGTCGGAAGAATGGAAAGACCGGGGTCAAACATATTGCATAGAACCACCATGATGTAATTGAAAGGAGCATCAGGGTCCTGGTTTCCTGTCTGTTCCCGTTTCTCTGTCGCATAATTAATGGATGTCTGGTACCGATGGTGTCCATCTGCGATGAAAAGAATTTTCTTTTCAAGGGTGTCAAGGATCGTTTGTATCGTGTTTGGATCGTCTAGACGCCAGAGTTGATGGGTAAAACCATCATAGCCTTTTACCTTAATGAGTGGGGCATCGATCGCAGCATCCATGGTCTTTCTTATGAAGTCTTCTTGGTCCATGAACATGAGTTGGATAGGTTCAAGGTTCGCGTAGCAGGCACGCATGAGGTTCAAACGATCCGCTTTTGGTTTTGCTAGTGTCTTCTCATGTGCTTTCACAGTTTTGTACTCGGGGTCCAGTTTTAGTAGGACAAAAAATCCGTTCATTTGTTTCTTTTCCTTATTGACGATGTAATCGACTTTATAAGGAAAAATCGCAGAGGTCTGTGAAGGGATGAGGATTTCTTTTTGTTGCCAGGCATCAAATAATTGTTTTGCTCGTGTGTATCGATTGTTTGTTTCTGTATCCCCCGGAAGGATTTTTCCTAGGATGAGTTTTACGAAATTGTACTCGTTTTTAGTATTAAGCTCGTTTTGCAGCTGGTCAGAGATGATATCGTAGGGTGGTGACATGACGTCGTCTAGTTTTTTTATTTTTCCTTTGTTATAGGTCATTCCTTTAAATGGCGCAATTTCAACCATCTGATACAAGCCTCCTATGTTATGTTGATTCCGGTATCTGATTGACCATTAAATATGTTGTGAAAAGAAACAAATCAGAGGATGAATCGTTCTTTTGTTTTTATGTAATAATCTGTTGTTCTTATATCGATAATTATATATATTTAATAGAAACATTTAAATGAACTAGGAGAATTACTTTAGTAATAGAATAATTGTTGATAGGAGGAATCTTAATGAAAAAGAACTTAGTAGTGAAAAGTATGATTGTAGGTATCATCCTACTCTGTGTCGGGGCTAGTAGCGTAACCGCATTGAACGGACAACCATCTCAACCGATGGGTCGAGGAATCCTGTATGTTGGTGGTGGTGGTGCTGGGAACTACACATCCATCCAAGAAGCAATCGACAATTGTACCAGTGGTGACACGATCTATGTCTATGCGGGGACCTATGCAGAGAATGTTGATACCAAACTAAAAAAAGTCTTATTGATGGGAGAAAACCGGGAATCAACTTTCATTGAGGGGCAAACCACAGACCCAGTCGTACGAATCGGCAACAGTGATACCACGATTAAAGGATTCACCATGAAAGGCTCCTCTGATGAAATCATCCTGCAGGTTGCGACTTTATGTGAGGATGTCTATATCCAAAACAACATCATTGAAAATGGTGTTCAAGGGATATCCTTGTCTATTCCCACGAGCAGGATCAATATCATAGGGAACACAATTTTTGATAATGTCTATGTTGGTATTCAGGTACAAACATCAACCTATACGCTCATCAAAGGCAACACCATTACTGCAAATGGGGCACAAGGAATCGATTTATCGGTGAACAGCAACCACAATTCGATTCTTAACAATACCATCACGGGGAATGGTGAGGAAGGTATCGCAATTGGGGGTCTTGCAAGCACAGCAAACACCATTGAAGGGAATGTCATCCGTGATAACAAACTCGGTATTCGATTCACTGGTGGTGCTGGTTCGAATGAGATCAGAAGCAATAGCGTGGAAGGAAACGCCATGGAAGGACTACTGCTTTCATCAAGCAGTGAGAACACGATAGAGATGAACAACTTCATGGACAACAAGCGACAGGCGACCTTCAAGATCTCCAGCAGGAATGTCTGGGATGCGAACTATTGGAGCACCTGGATTGGGGTGAAATTAACAGCACCGATTTTCCAGAAGTTCCCCAAGGTGATCCTTGGTGGGATTCGCATGAACTTTGATAAGAACCCCGCATTGGTCCCCTATAATATCACAGGGGCGGTCTAAAACCCTCCTTTTTTTTTCCTTTTTTTTTTATTTTTTTTGTAGTTTTTCATCATGTTGTGTTATGAGAATTGTCCGATATGATTATATTTCCATAGATGTTTGTGGTCTGACGAGGTGAACAACGCCTCAAATGGAGAGAGACTGAGATGAAATATCGAGATGTGCTGACAACAATCTTTATCCTGGGATTCCTTCTTTCGTTAGCCTATACCATCGGGGTGGCTGACTCGGTATGGTGGTGGATTGCCCCTATTGCGTTTGGGGTAGCACTCATCTGGGCGATTTATTACCTCTGGTTGACGTAAGATATATTGTTCTCTTCACCTTTTTTAAAAAAAATGAATGCAGCGGTTGTTAGTGCTGTTCATCATCAAAGAGAAACGTTTATAGAACTAAGGCTATTGCGCACCTTAGATGAAGGCTCAATCCCTCTCGCAAGCAGAACACCTCCTTCAGGAACATGCCTTCTGTGATTCCTGCCTGGGCCGGTTATTTAGGAAGGAAATCAAAAAAGGCAGCAATGCAGAGAAAGGACTGTTTCTTCGTACACAACTTCATCAGAAACACAAAACATTTGCCAAGGACTGCTGGTTATGTGAAGGGCTCACCGATGAGATTGCTCATTTCGCAGGTATCATAACAAAAGCATTAGAGGAATACGAGTTCGAGACGTTCCTCATCGGCTCAAAGATCGATGAGGACATCCAGGAAAAAGAACAACATCTCTGGGACCAAGAGAAATTACAGGACGCTGAGCCAATGAAGATGGAGATCAACCGGGAAATCGGGAAAATCCTGGAGCCACAGCTTAAGAAAACCGTGGATATCCCCAATCCTGACATCATGGCAGTCATTGATACCGCCTTTGACCATGTGACCCTGCAGATTGGCTCATTGTTCATCTACGGGCGTTACAAGAAATACCAACGGGGGATCCCTCAGACGAAATGGCCTTGCCAAATCTGCCAAGGAAAAGGCTGCAAGAGATGCAACTATACCGGAAAACTCTATGAAACCACGGTTGAGGAACTTGTAGCGAAGAAAGCCTTGGAAATGACGCAAGCGACTGATGAATCATTCCACGGAAGTGGACGGGAGGATATCGATGCTCGGATGCTGGGCACCGGACGACCATTCATCCTGGAGGTGAAAAACCCAAAGAAACGCCACATCGACTTAGCGGTCTTGGAAACAGAGACAAACACGACTTTTAAAGATATCATTGAAATCTCACAGCTCCGGTTCTCCAATCGAGAGGAGATCGCCCGCATCAAGGCAGCAGAGTTCCAAAAGACCTACCGAGTCACCATTGAAGCATCAGAACCTTTGAATAAAGAAAAACTTATAAAGGTGGCTCAGTCATTACAGGGTCAACTCATAAAGCAGTTGACACCTACTCGAGTAGCCCATCGTCGGGCTCACAAGATTAGGGAACGACGTATTTACAACTGCACCATTGAATCGGTAGAGGGCATCATAGCCAGCTTAACGCTTGAGACAGAATCCGGAACCTATATCAAGGAATTCGTCTCCGGTGATGACAACAAAACTCAACCGAATCTCAGTGACCTCATAGGGATTCCCTGCAAGGTAAAAGAACTCGATGTGATCGATGTCAAGGGGGAATAACAAAATATGGTGAAACGATCAAAAGGAACACGTAGTAAAAGCAGATATATCATGAGAAAAAAACCGCGTACTCGCGGAGTTACCTCTTCAACACGAGCGTTACAACAGTTTGAAATGGGAGCGAGTGTAAGTATCAGTATTGATTCAGCTGTCCACAAAGGCATGCCACATCATCGGTTCCAGGGGTATACTGGTAAAGTTGAAGGAATGCAAGGTAACGCGTACCTTGTTGGAATCACAGTCGGCAATAAACGGAAAACCCTTCTGGTACTACCAGAGCATCTGGGGAGAGTACAATAGATGGAAGCGTCCACTGAAGAAACAGATAAAATCGTTTCCCTTGCAGAAGTAAAAAACATTCTAAAAAAGATCAGCAAAGAACGAAAAGAACTCCTCTATGAGCAGAAAATAGCCTTGGAACATGCAGAGAAATTCGCGAAACTTTCTGCAAAGCAGACAAAGGACCTGATTGCTGATTTGATGAAACTAGACCATGTTGAAGAACTCCAGGCGTATAAGATAGCGGATATTCTTCCGAATACGGAGGATGATATCCGGGCAATCTTTGCTAAAGAACGATACACACCAAATGATAAAGAAATAAAAAATATCCTTGAAATCGTGAAAAAACATTCTGTAGTATAGTGGTGGGGGTAGGAAAACTTGGAAGATTATGTCTATGTCTTGGATTACTTGGCAAAAGGACGTGGGGATCTCCCAGCGTTCAAACGCAACCCGGTAGTCTATGGTATTGGGGAAAGTCAGTACACATTTCTTGAGTTAATACCAAAGAGAGATGCGACATTCACCACAGGGGAACGGATCTATGTCGGAAAAGATCCTACGCTTCGTACAAAAATCGAGAAAATAAAAGGGCGGATCAACTTTGAGGATCTCACCTCGACTGCTCATGGGGAACTCCCGTACGTTTTGTTAGACATCGTCCATAACAACGAGGCTCGTTACGTGAAATTCTTCAATGAAGCTTCCGCGATTTCAACCCGGTATCATGTCCTTGAGCTCCTGCCCGGTTTAGGGAAGAAGATGATGTTGGAGATCCTTGATGAACGGAAAAAGAAACCATTCACCACTTTCAAGGAAATGCAGGAGCGGATCGATTTCCTTCGCTCCCCCGATAAACTCATCTCCAAACGGATCGAGCTTGAATTATCAGACCCGGATCAAAAGTACCGTATCTTCACGCGTCTGCCCCTCAGCAGGGAGCATCAAATCTGAGAGAATGGTAAAACCACGCTTCGGGCAGCATTTTCTTATTGATCAAGCTGTTGCCCAGCGGGAGGTTGCCGCTGCAGGATTAACAAAGGAAGATATCGTCCTTGAGATCGGCCCCGGTAAAGGCATCATCACAGCATTGTTAGCAGAGCAAGCAAAACAGGTCATCGCCATAGAAATCGATACCCATCTTGTTGAGGAACTACGTAAGAAGATCCCTGAGAATGTGACCCTGATCTGCCAGGATGCACTAACCGTTGATTTTGACTGCCTCCCACGATTTACCAAGATCGTCTCAAACCTTCCTTTTCAGATCTCCTCACCCATCATGTTTAAGTTCCTTCAATCAAGTTTTTCCATAGCGGTATTGATCTTCCAGAAGGATTTCGCAGAACGCCTCGTCGCATCCCCTGGATCAAAAGACTACTCTCGATTGACGGTTGGTGTCTCATACAAAGCAAGATGCAGGATCCTTGAGATGGTACCCCGGGATTGTTTCTCCCCGCCACCAAAGGTCGATTCCGCAGTCGTAGAGCTTATCCCCTACAAGACACCACGGTTCTTGGTGAAGGACGAACCGTTCTATTTTGAGCTGACAAAACAGTTGTTCAACCATCGACGCAAAAAGATACGATACACCATTCGATCGCTCTATAGAGATATTGAAGACCTGCCGTTCCTTGATCAACGGGTAGAACAACTCACCCCGGAACAGATCGGGCAGCTCAGCGATAAGCTCTACGAGCATCTCTGATATTTCCGTCCCATCTCCTTTTTTATCAAAGAAAGGGTGAAACCAGAGTCTGTTGAATCCAACCAAACACCCCAATAAAATCAAGAACCATCAGAATAGCAAAAAACAGGAAAAAAAACAATAAAATCCGCAGGGTGAAACGGAGAAACTGCCAGACCAATAGCAAAACAATGATCACCACAAGAAAGATCGCCCACAGGGGAATTGAAAGGGAAAGGAACTCCATCGCCACCAACAAAAGGAACAACCACACACTTTTAAACATTTGGAAAATCATACTGAATCTCAGTTGTAGAAACCATTAAAAAATCATGAAGGATGAGAACCTCTGGCCACGATGATGAAACACTATCTCACACTGAGTGCTGCAACATGCTGAGAAATGGGCGAACTGAGTGGTCTAATTATGAGAAGGGCCCCAAACATACAAAAACTCAGAACCCATGTCGCTTTTGTGTTTCTTCATCATGAATTTATCAAAGAAAATTTAGTGGAACGACGGGAGTATCAATGGAACATCGCTACCTCAGCAGCGAACGCAAGCACCCTCATAGTACTCCCAACCGGAATGGGGAAAACCATTATCGCCCTCCTAGTGATTGCAAAAGAACTGGCGAATGGAAAAAACATCCTGTTTCTCTCACCGACAAAGCCTCTGGTCAACCAGCATGCCCAATCCCTTTCAGCGTTTCTCACCATCCCTGATGCTGTTGCCGTGTTTACCGGAGAGGTAGCACCTGAGAAACGTATCGCTCTTTGGAACAGTAAGCGAGTCATCGTCTCAACCCCACAGGTCATCGAAAACGATCTGATCGCCCACCGATACGATCTCTCGAACATCTCACGGATCATCTTTGATGAAGCTCATCGTGCGACAGGGAACTATTCGTATGTTTTTATCGCAGAGATGTTTAAAAAACAACAAAACCAGCGACGTTGCCTTGGAATGACCGCTTCCCCCGGAAATAATCTGTCAGAGATCCTTGAAGTCTGTAAGAACCTTGAAATCACCAACATTGAGATACGTACAAAAATAGACTCTGATGTACGACCTTATGTCCATGACCTGGATATTAAATGGAAGGAAATACCGCTTCCAGCTGAATTCAATCATACGTTGCAACTGTTAAAAAAAGCACTCTCAGAACGACTATTGATCCTGAAAAATATCGGTGTGCTTGATTCCGCGTCCGTTAGTCTCATCAACCGCAAAAAACTCCTAGAAATTCAACAGACGATCCAAACCGAGCTTCGCTCTAGGCTTCAACCACCAACCGAGCTTTTCAAGGCTGCTTCCGCGCAGAACGCAGCGATAAAACTCGTGCATGCGATCGAGCTCTTACAAACCCAAGGCGTCAACGCGTTACAAAGCTATATCAGTCGTCTGATGAGTGAAGCCAGCTCAAAAGGAGGCAGCAAAGCATCACGGGACATCCTTCGAGACCCTAATGTCGTTGAAGCAATCGCCTATGTTAAATCCCTGAAAATCGAACATCCGAAGATCCAGGAGATCGTCTCCATTGTCAAAGATCAATTTTCACGAAAAAAAGACTCAAAAATCATCGTGTTTACACATTATCGGGACACCTCGCAATTTGTTCTTAAACAACTTCAGGAAATCCCGCTTGTACGACCTGTTCGTTTTATTGGTCAAGCAACAAAAGAAAGCGATAAGGGTCTAACGCAGAAAGAACAAATCGACATCATTAAGCGGTTCAAAGACAATGAATTTAATGTTCTGATTGCAACATCCGTAGCAGAAGAAGGTTTGGATATTCCCTCGACAGACCTTGTGGTCTTCTTTGAGCCGGTCCCTTCAGAGATCCGTACGATCCAACGAAAAGGCAGGACCGCACGACAAATGGCGGGTAAAGTCATCATTCTCATCGCCAAAGGAACCCCTGATGAAGCGTATTACTGGTCAAGCCGGGCCAAAGAGCGCAGAATGCATCAAGAACTTGAGGTGCTCCGAACGGCTCTGCGGAAGAAAATCCATGACCCAGCCGCGATATATCAAGCAGCCCAGCAACAGGAAAACCAAAAAAAACTTGAGGAGTTTCCAAAAAAAACCTCCATCAAGATCATCGTTGACCATCGGGAGTCACGATCCCCGGTGATGCGGTTTCTCACTCAAAAAGATATCACCGTCGAACCACAGCAACTCGATGTGGGTGATTACATTATCTCATCACGCATCGGCATCGAACGGAAAACTGTGGATGATTTTCTAGGCTCCCTCCTCGAAGGCAAGCTCTTTGTCCAGATGAAGAACCTCAGAGCGACCTATTCCAGACCCTTATTAGTGATCGAAGGAGAAGGTCTTCTGACGAAAAGAAATATCAGCCACAACGCGATTTTCGGGAGTTTTACCGCCATCATCGTTGATTTCGGCATCCCCATCATCACCACACAATCCGCCCAGGAGACCGCGGATCTCCTCGCAGTCATGGCTCAACGTGAGCAAAAAGAAGGTGATCGTGTGGTTGCGATCCGTGGGGAAAAAACCGCCCGAACCATCGCTGAACAACAACAGTTCCTCATTGAAGGCCTCCCTAATGTATCAGCAGTCCTTGCACAACGTCTCCTGCAGCATTTCGGCTCCATCCGTTCCATCGCCAATGCAACTGAGGAAGAGCTCTGCAAGATCAACGGGATTGGGAAGAACATTGCAACAGATATCCTTAAAATCCTGAATGCAGAGTATCTGAAAGAATAGCCCAAATATTTATAACCAAAGCAAAGGACATCTATGGGACTGAAAGCGACTGGGGACAACTATCGGTGACAATGCCTTACTCATTCAATATTCCATTCATGCAGTTCTGGATGAAGTTGTTTGAGCGATTTCCGAATACATTCCCGATACTACGCTATCTCATGGGATACTAAATCCCTCAGCTTATTCTTTTTTTCATTTGATTCGCACAAAAAACCATTGAGTCCCTAAAACCGTGTCAATGATTTTTCCCCTGTATTTTTATTGGTTCCAAACATTTATATTATCCAATAGACTAATACATCCTATATTACCTATTCATTAAGGGGAAAACGAAGAAACCATGAAAAACAAAATCATAGGAATCACTCTTTGTATGCTGATGATACTGACAACCATTCCCACCGTGAACTGCAGAGAACTTCCTACGTCATCTCCACTCCCTTCAAACAGCATCCAAGCTGTTTCATCTGCTCCATGGAAGGAACAAGAAACACAACAGATAGACCAAAAAGTCCAAGAAATCATAGACAAAATCAATGAAACTCTTATCAGAAACTTTATGGAACATCTCGTAGGAGAGATAGGAAACAGGTACACCGGGACCGAGGGATGCGAAAACGCAGCAACCTACATCTCTCAACAGTTTCAAACCATGGGCTTACAATCCACCTACCAAAACTGGAGCGCCAAAGGGAACTCGTTGCTCTCAGGCTATTTTCACGGACGAAACGTGATTGGCACCCAGCCAGGGACCAATCCCGATGAGACCATTATTTTCAATGCCCATTACGACACCACAAAAAAAACAGTTGGTGCCGTGGACGATGGCTCAGGCACCGTCGGTGTTCTCACCGCAGCCGCTGTATTAAGTCAATACACGTTCAAAAGAACACTTGAATTTGTCACGTTTTCAGGAGAAGAACAAGGGACTCTTGGGAGCCATGCCTACGCAAGAGACCTCTATGACCACCACCTACCAGTCCTTGTTGAATTCAACGCAGATATGATCGGGAAAGCAACCTCAACCGAAACAGGAAAAACAATGAGACTCCAACTAACAGAAGATGCAGGATGGATCGCCGGCATCATGGAAAACATCACCACAGAGTACGACTTGAATTTCACCATCACCCGATGGCAAACCATAGACCGAGAAGCAAAGGACGGCTGGAGTGATTATTGCCAATTTACACAGCTCGGATATGAATCCGTGGTCGTCTGGCCAGCCGAATGGGACCCCAACATGCATACCATTCGAGACGACCTCAGCAACGTAAACATCAGCTACCTGGTGAATATGACTCGGCATATCGCTGCAACCATGGCGATCCTCGCAGATATGGATATCGGATACCCGCAGCTCTCCATAGCACACCCACGATTCGGAAAAATATTTGTCGATGATCAGGAAAAGATGACCTACCGATACAAAACACCTATACTTATTGGTGAGACCACCATCCAAGCAAACGTAATACCAGGAAGCAGCCCTCTCGAAAAAGTAGAGTTTTACTCTGACAACATCCTCCTTCAGACAGACACCGAAGGACCATATGAATATCTGCTCAACAGCACCTCGATTGGAATTCACACCATCAAAGTCATCGCCTCTGACACTATGGGCAGGAACACAACTGATGAGATGAAGATACTCTTTCTCAATAGACTAAAAAATTAACTCTTTTTCTTATCCCCAACGATACCCGGGTAGGTTTTACAGGTCGCCTCACATAGGGCAACCAGAGCGGGAATCAGAGGTTTTCCCTCAAGCATCTTTTGTAATTCTTCATAGAGGGCTGTTGTCTCATTTTCTATTTTTTCAGAGTCTATCTCAAGAAACGCTTTTTCCATCCAAGTAATAAACCGTTGGTTGTACACCTCTTTCCGTATCATGGCATACTGATCTTCTTCATCCATCTCAAAGTGTCTCCTTCTGACAGGACGAACACTGTTTGGTCTTATATTTTTTTTCACCATGTCAATGCATCTGTTTTCTAGGATATGTTTTTAAGGAAATTATCTCTTGGTTATAGCGATATTGAGATGACGTTGATATAAGAAAACCTTAGCAATCTGTTCTGTTATATGATTTTCATTAACGTATGATTATTGGTCTTATTGGACGTTAAGATTATATTTGTAACTATTGTTGCGAATAATTATAATGTA
>JGI20215J15232_1000114_pt1 | contig 21341 bp, 18 predicted proteins | sample WetSurMetagenome_2_FD_15232 | JGI IMG/M metagenome (IMG submission 15232) | reverse complement strand
ATCAACCGTTAGTTCCGGAAGGGTGATGGTCTCCTTTTCATTGTTATCAGTGACATAATCGTATGCGCCGCTGCCTGAATATCTTTTTGATGACTCAATCGTAATATCAGCCGAGTGGATCAGATGCAGATTGTTTACCGCAATCAGGGCATTGGTAAGTTTGTCGATCATGGCCCTCCTGTTTATGACAAGCTTTCCATGGTCAGGCTGGATCAGAGCATCCGCCACATGAATGTAGCTGATGCCTTCAGCCTCGATGAATTCTTTTTCGACATTGTACCTTGCTTTAAGGGAGGTAAAGGCAATAGTGTCTCTGAGGTTATTGACAGAGAAGAAGGTTGGTTTGTCGAGATAAGAAAAACTCTGCCGGAGAAGCTTCTCAGGCGTCATAAGGCTGCCGGATGATCTCCCTTTCTGCTCCATCGAGAGGATCTTTTCCTGCATGTCGTAGTCGAAGTCAGTCATTTTGCTAACATACTGTATCTCGGGGAAGCTGACGGCCGACGAATCCGTGTTAAGGTGGAATTTGGCATGCTTCAGGGCGAAGTCTATATCGGCTGCCGCATTTTCGGCTGTAAACGCAAATCCGTTCGTTGACGGGGATTTCAGATAATAGTCTGCGGTATCGGCTTTTATCGCGTTGGAGTTAAACCTGAACGACTGTGAGTTGACCCTTGACTCCGGCATATTTACCACCCCTTTCCCGGTAACCTGTGCTTTCGAGAGTATCAGGCTGCCGTCGAGCAGGGTGCCGTTATTGAACATCCTGAAATCCTTGTCAGTAGCGTTGGATGCAAACCATTCATCCTTAATAGGGTACCATTTTATTTTAACATCCCCGGCGGAGAGATCGGGGAAGAGCCCCCTTGGATCCCTTGTTATGCTGAATGTATCAGCCAGGGTCACCATCGAATCGGGATAGAACCTGAATTCAGGTGATTTTGCCACAGCTGTTATATGTTTCAGCGTCCCCCCACCGATCAATCCCTTGTTGCTCATACTGACCTGGTCGAATAACCTGCCTGCGTCATCATAAACGCCGATACCGTCAGACGGTATATTCATGTGGAACCCCAGGGAGTTATTATCCTGAACAGTAAGTGTCTGCCGCATCGGCTTGAGGATATTTCCGCCAAAGAACTCACCCTCAAGATTCAGATCCTTGTTGGAATAGTGATCGATATTCTCAAACCTGAATGGATCGATCTTGAAGTAGAAGTTCTCCTTCTTGTATACGTTCTCGAGGCCCGGGATCCGGTCGTAGAAGATATAGGAAGAAGTCATCGCGTTTATCATGGGATACTGGGAAAGGCTTCTCAGCCCCGATTTATTATTTGGGTCGTCGATATATATCTCACCGGTGGTCATCTGGATGAGGCTGTTTATTTTATGCGCTATGGGATTTCCCATGGCATCCCTCTTGTCAGTTTCAACATCCACCTTGATTGAATCGATCTTGTTGAGCTTTATTTTGAAGGAATCGTACCTGAAGGTAAAATCCCGGCCGAAAATCGTGAAGAGCCCTGCCTCGACAACCCCGTCGAAACGCAGTGTCCTGTTCTTCTCGATTGTTAGCTCACTGTTCTTCGGGAATATTGCAACCCTTTGCGAATCGCTGAGGAACACTTCATGTACTCCCCTGACCCGGAGATCAAAGGTTTTAAGGTCGAGCTCGGCATTGTCGACCGGCGCCTTTGTCTCACTGTAAACAGAGAGGACGTCATAGTCCTTCTTACCGGCGTATGAGTCAATGAAATCCCTGACCTTCTTCTTGATAGTAACCTCCTGGTTCGCCCTGTCGTAGAAGATGAAGCCCTTGTTAGCCATGTCGATGCAGAGCCCGGTAACAAATTCCTCGGGCTTGTTCAGCCATTTGGCGAAATCACTGACAGGGAATGTTTCGGAATAAAACCATTCGCTGAATTTCTGCAGGCGGGTAAGGGGATTGTAATTGTCGAGGCTCATAAGCCTAAGGAAGTAATCGGCATTGAAAAATGAGGAGGAGATGAACCTCGCTTCTCCCAATGCCGCCCCTCTTGCCCTCGAAATGATGATCTTCGAAGATTCCATGTCCCACGAGAGGTACTCAAAGTACATGTCGATATTGTGGAACGAATCGTAGTATGGGCTGGGAGATACCGGGTTATTGGTCCTGAACAGGTTCACCTGACGCACTGCAGCATTAAATGAAAACCCCAGGTTCGAATGGTATATCGAGTCTTTGTCGAGGTAGATGGTCGCGGCGGTTTCCTGGCTGTTCAGGCTCGCTTTTGTGAAGATGTATTCATCTGATGTGACCTTGACAAACAGTGTGTTCTTCCTGAAGAGCATTATTTTTGCCGGATTGAACCTGTCGCCCTTGCCTTTTACCTGTGCACCCTCAAAGGCAAGCCCTCCTTCGTAGTTCACACCCTCGTAGAGGTCCTTTATCCGGAAGTTCTTCGTGTAGGTCTCAAACTTCGGGAAAGCCGACCTCTCTTTGGAGGGAGTGCTGGCAGCCTTGTCGGTAAGGATCCCAAGGATTGGTTCCCTGAAGTAGGTCTTGTGATGCAGCCTGGCGGAATCGCATGTGAATGTGTTATTCTTCACATTGATCGTATAATCGGAGATCTCTGCAAAAACATCATTTGCCGGATAGCCGGCTTTCTCCCAGGTAACGGTTCCACGGTCTCCATGGAACGTCTGAAGATCCGGATAATATGTCCCGGTGACATTGTAGATCTCAGTGCTGTCCCTTGCAGAATAGCAGGTGAGGGTGGCATTTTTGACAATGATCTGGAAGACTGTATCGTGGGCGAACTTCAGATCGGCATTCTTTACCTTCCATTTGACCGATGGCGAATTGATGAGGAGGTTCTCCTTTATCAACTGGCTGGTATTCTCAATATATTTCGTTATGCTTTCATTTGAATATCTCTTGTTGAAAAGCATCTCGCTCAATCCGGTCAGCCAGTAGCTTAGAAAGGCATCATCCCTTTTGTAGGTGCAGAAGTCCGTAAGTGTTTTGAGAAACTGGCTGAAATTTGGGAATGCCCTCATCTGGCGCCCGTTAAGCTGCCCTGCCAAATCCAGTATTCGGACCATGTTCGACTTGCTGAATGCAGCGCTGTCCCATTTGGCAATAAACGAGCTGATTACCCCTTTCTGTTCTTCCGTGAGAGTGGTGCCCATAAAGGTAATCAGCTCCTCACTGAATTTCACGGGATCGCCGCTGAATACGCTTTTTGCCTGCGGGAACACTTTCCCGCAGGTTAACGCTATCATGAAAAAGCCGGTTATGAGGATCCTCCTGACCATTGTTAATAAAGCCCCGTCGTCTAAAAAGCTTCGACTATCGCGCAGAAATCCTCCTTCTTCAGGGAAGCTCCACCGATCAGTCCACCATCGACATCCGGCTTGGAGAAGATCTCGCCTGCATTTGAAGGTTTGCAACTCCCACCATAAAGTATTGACAGTTCTTCTGCACAATCTTTCCCGTACCTTTCCCTGACGAGGTCACGTATGAATTTATGCATTTCCTGGGCCTGCTCAGGAGTGGCGGTAAGCCCTGTGCCAATTGCCCATACGGGTTCATAGGCAATCACGACTTTGCTGAAGTCGACTTCGGAAAGATTGAACAATCCATCCTCCAGCTGTTTCCTGACAACCTCCCTGTGGATCCCTGATTCCCTCTCTTTCTGAACCTCGCCGCAGCAAAAGATGGCCTTGAGGCCATTTTCAAGCGCCAGTCTGGTCTTTTTATTCAGAAGCCCGTCATTTTCATGGTAATAGGTTCTCCTTTCGGAGTGGCCGATGATCACATATTCCGCCCCGGTGCTCCTGATCATAAGGGGAGAGACTTCCCCTGTATAGGCGCCGCCGGGTTCCGATGCACAATTCTGGGCACCGCATGCTATCCTGCCCGTGCTGACGATCTGCGAAACACCTGCAAGATGGATGAACGGCGTGCAGAGAATGACTTCTGCCTTCGATGGCTTTGCCTTGAAATATTCGTTCAATGATTCTGCAAATTTAAGTCCATCCGGCAGGTCCATATTCATCTTCCAGTTGCCGGCAACGATCTTTTTTCTCATGAGTTTTCGATTAAAAATTAATATTGGTCCTATCTGTATTAAACGCTCTATTCCATTTTTCTGTTCCGGATCATTTCTTTTTCCCAGCAAGGGCTGCATCTGCTGAAAGGCCCAGGATCACAAGGATCAGCAGGAGTGTCGCAACATATAGCGGAAGGCGCCCTGGCCCGGGAAATACAGGTTTGTCGGCTGATACAGCATCCAGTAACTTTTTTTCGCCCGGGAATGAGGCCCATGACCATTTCCCGGAAATTGACCCCCCCTTTAAAAGAAGATACCCGGGGTTGGCCCTTACCATTGTTTTCAGGGTGGTCTCATCAGCCATGAAGAAAAGGCTGCTCTGCCCGAACTTCATTATCTCATCGCTTCCGGATGCCGTTAAAACCTTGAAATCAATCCCGTTCCGTATACACTCCTGACCTGACCTCAGACCGTCCCGGAGCCTGTTGCCCCCGGCTTCGCCAAGTTTTCTCGCAACAAGAAGAAGGGTATATCCTGGTTTTCCCAGCACTGCCTCGGTCGAGTCCGCACCCGTTATTGACGTCAGGCTGAAATCGTGGATTGCAGGCTGGTATCCTTTCTTAATCAGGAGCGACTTCTGTTCCACAAACACCCAGGATGAATCACCTGCCGGGTAATTATCAATCGTGAACTCCTTCCTGACCCCGTTCTTTTCATACACAAAGGTAGTCCTGTACTGATCGGCAGGTTTGCCTTCCGGTACCTTCATCGCCTCAGGTATGCTGGTCCCGATCCTGTAAGGAAGAAAGTCGACCAGGGGAAGATACCTGAGATTCATAAGAGCGAATCCTGCAAAGAGGAGGCCCGTCAGCGCCATTGCGGACCATTCCGATATGGCGGAGCGTATATTCCTGATACGGTTCCTGCCCGTAAAGATCACAAGGACCAGTGCAAGGATGACAATGTTCTTTATGAAGGTCTGCCAGTTGGTCAGGTGAACGGCGTCCCCGAAGCATCCGCAGTCAGACACCGGGTTGAGAAGCGCCAGTATGAGTGTCAGAGGGGTGAAAATGATCATCAGCACCAAGACCAGCCAGGCTCCTACCTTGAGCCTGTAACCTGTGAGGACCGACAGGCCGCCGAGAAATTCGGCAGTGCACAGGAGAATGGCAAGTGGAAGCGCCAGACCATGCAGAAAATCCAGGTGAAAAGCACGGAAGTAATCGCCGAATTTATAGGCTGATCCGAGGGGATCGATCGCTTTTACGGTCCCGGAAAAGATAAAGAGCAAACCGGTTATTATCCTGCTTATGAACCTAAGTGTCCTCATTTCAAATCAGGTTTCGTTTCCGGATCACCCCAAGGATCTCGCCTGAGATCTGCCGTGCCGGGAGCATCGAGCCTCCCCTGCTGCAGTTGATCACGGTCATATTGTTCCCTGTGGATGCCACCCTCAGGTAGATATCCCTCACCTTGCGCTGGAAATCCAGACTCTCCTCATGGATATCCGAAGTACCATTCAGATAATTCCTGTCGCTACCGGTCCTCTTCGAGAGCAGCTTTCTTTCCGTAAATGAAAACGGGACATCGAGGAAGATATTGAGGTCGGGGACAGGAATCCCGAAATGTTCAAATTCAAGTTTCAGGATCCAGTTCATCAGGCGGTTTTGATCAACCGCGCTGTCAAGCTTTGCGCACTGGTAAGCGATGTTTGAGTAAGTGTACCTGTCGAGCAGAACTATCTTGTTGTCGTTAAGCCAGTTCCTTATGGTTCCCGCAGCATCGTTCCTGTCACCGGCATACAGCATCGCCACCAGGTACGGATTCACCTCATTGAGCGATCCGAACTCGCCTCTCAGGAAACGGGCGATCAGCTCTCCGAAAAAAGGCGAATCGGTCCTCGGGAAATGAAGATATTCACATTTATATCCTTCGCCGGACAGGAACTCCCGGAGCAGATTAAGCTGGGTCGATTTCCCTGAGCCGTCCACGCCTTCAATTACAAAAAGCTTCATTTTTCTGCGGATTCATCATATGCAAATGTAATAACGGCGATCCAAAGATTAAAACGAATAGTTTACTTCTTTGGTCTGAAGATGTAAGTCCCGGTTTAACTGACACCAGCCTGGTGAAGTGGGAGTAAGTCTTTCCTGGCAGTGCAGGAAACTGCACTTAGTAGGGTTCGTCCCGGCAGGGCTCTGATCTTTAGAGGTATAGCCGGGGCTGTATCAAAAGCAACGTATACCGAAAGCATGCATTGTGTGACCTTGCGCTGAACTTTGTGTCCTGATAATTATCGGGACTTTGTGTTTCAAGAAATTAAATATACCACTATCCCATTATTGCTTCGCCCTTTCAGGGCTCTGGTAATATTATATTAATAATTTGGCTATTTTCGTAGGCAAATCGAACCTGGTGCCCGAAAGACCAAGATATCTGAATGTCAGAGGCAGGCTCCTCGATCTCACAATACCCAGGGTTATGGGTATTATAAATGTTACACCCGACTCATTTTACGGCAAAAGCAGGGTCGGGAACCTCATGCAGGTCGTGTCGGTTGCAGAAAAGATGACCATGGAGGGGGCGGCTATAATTGATGTGGGCGGTTTTTCAACCCGTCCGGGTGCAGAATGGATCCCTGCCGAGGAAGAAAGGAAGCGTGTGATCGAAGCAGTAAGGGCAATCCTTAAGGAATTGCCCGATACAATTGTTTCAATTGATACATTCAGATCGGAAATTGCACTGGAGGCCGTTGATGAATGCGGTGCAGCAATCATAAACGATGTTTCAGGAGGAGAGGCTGACAAGAAAATGTTCCATACGGTCAGCATGCTGAATGTTCCTTATATCCTGATGCATATGAAGGGGACTCCCGGAATGATGGAAAAGGATCCGGTTTATGAAGATGTTGTTGCAGATATCCTTCGTTGGTTCGGGGAAAGGATATTCAGGCTCCAGTCGATGGGAGTGAAAGATATAATCATCGATCCCGGATTCGGATTCGGTAAAACTGCTGATCAGAATTTCGAGATGCTGAGACGTCTCGGCGACTTTTCCGCAGCAGGATTACCACTTCTCGCGGGCATCTCCCGGAAATCGATGGTATGGAAGACCCTGGGGATCACCCCGGATGAAGCCCTCAACGGGACTACGGTACTCAACACTGTGGCGCTGCTCAACGGGTGCAGCATCCTGCGGGTCCACGATGTTAAGGAGGCTGTCGAGGCAGTCAAACTGGCTGAAAAACTTAAACATGGGAGTACACTTTAGCATTCTTGACCTTATTGACGTTTTACTTGTAGCAGTCATCCTTTTTCAGCTCTACAAGCTGATAAGAGGTACGGCGGCGCTCAGCATCTTTATCGGCATATTCCTGATCTATATGTTCTGGCTGGTAGTAAGGGCGCTGAACATGCAGCTGATAAGTGCGCTCCTGGGCCAGGTTGTGGGTGTTGGCGTTATTGCCCTGATAATTGTCTTCCAGCAGGAAGTAAGACGGTTCCTTTTAATCATCGGGAACAGGCAGCTCAACAACAGGTTTTCATTCCGGAGATTTTTCCGTTCAGGTGAGGATGAATCCGGCAGTCCGAAAGAAGCCGAAGAGATAGTAAGGGCAGCCGAGATAATGTCGGTGAAGAAGACCGGAGCACTTATCGTGGTCGGAAGGAAGAGCAGCCTTGATCTGTTCTCCGAGGGCGGCGTACGGCTTGATGCAATCATAAGTGCCTCGGTTATCGAGACGATATTCTTTAAGAATTCCCCGCTTCATGATGGTGCCCTTCTTATCGAAGATGGGAAAATCTATGCAGCCAGGTGTCCACTGCCAATCACCGACAGGATCTCCCTGCCGGGGCATTTAGGCATGAGGCACAGAGCCGCAATCGGTGTATCTGAGCATACTGACTCGCTGGTGATCGTCGTATCTGAGGAGACAGGAAGGATCTCAATTGTTGAAGGAGGGGAGATCAGGGAAAATATATCCCCTAATGACCTGCGAAAAGCACTTTTAAAGGAAAAAATCTGATACTGTTCAAACCTTGTCATCAGGGTGCTTGCTGGAAAAGTCAAATTTTTCTAAGTTTGAAGCTTTTTAGAACTATTGTCTGCATGAACAATACCGCGAAAAGGGTAAAATCGGTGCTTATAACCGGCGGCACATCGGGGTTTGGGCTTGAACTTGCCAGGGTACTGCTCAACAGGGAATGGGTCGTGGTCGTAATGGGCCGCTCTATACCCGGCTTTCAGACCAATGAACACAGATTCAGCTTTTTCAAAGCCGATTTCAGCAACCTTGCGGAGACCGCAAAAGTGGCGGAAAAGATATGCAAATACCATTCCTTCGATGTGATCGTAGACAATGCAGGTGTCCTTAGCCCGCCCGATTTCAGGATGACCGGGGATAATCTTGAATATACATTCCAGGTCAATTTTCTTGCTCATCTTCTTCTTAATGAGCTGATAGTAAGCGGTTGTCATAGAGATATTCAGCTTAAGATAGCGGCAATTGTCTCGCCTGTTTATAAAATTGCCGGAAAGGACCTTGTAGCAACACCCGTCAAAAGCGAATACAAGCCGTACAAAGCCTACAGCAATTCAAAGCTCTACCTGGCACTGATGTGCAGCTATCTTCCTGCAAAATATAAAAACCTCAGGCTGAATTGCTTTGGATTTAATCCCGGCGTTTTCCGGTCCGGGATCTACAGGAACCAGAAACCCTGGTTCAGGATAATGTATAAGATTGCAGCGCCTTTCATGCGGAATCCTGCTAAGATCGCCGGTAAACTGGCTGACCTGATTGAAGATAACTCTGTGCTGAGCGGATCAATTTACACTTCGCGGAAAAAGCCGGCTCCTGTACCTTCAATGGAGAGCCTGACGGCCGAGCTTTTCTGGAAGGATTGCTATAAGGACCTTCAAAAGTACCTTTGATTACCGGAAGAACTTTCACAGAGGAACAGGGAGGAGACCCGGAGGAGACATTTGGTCTTTTGCATTATAAAAAAATAAGTAAATGAATAATATTCTGATCCTTATGATATTGTCGACATTGTTCAGCGCTTTGAATCCTTCCCGGAACGCCGGTGATCAAAGCGGGAAGAAGACCGATAAATGGTTCGAAAAGAAGGAGTGGCTCGAAGGATGGAAGTCGGTCCCTGATGAATCGATTGACCGGCGTCAGTTCTCGGAATCATACAGGAAGCACCGGGAAAGGTGGGAAAAAGCCTTTCAATTCCTGAGGGATAATGATTTCGGCAAGATGGAGCTTAAAAGATATGATATCCTGGGAGATGAGCTTTATGCAACCGTAAGCAGGTATCTTACCAAGGATGCCGGGGAGGCTGCTTTTGAGGCTCACAGGAAGTATATCGACATTCAGTACGTGACAGAAGGAAAGGAATGGATTGGTATTGCACCGTTGTCGTATAAAAGGACCATGATCCAGCCATATGATGCTGAAAAGGATATTGAATTCATGACCGTTTCGGGGGGGACAGAGCGTTTAGCCCTTCCTGGCAGGTTCTTCATTTTTTTCCCTTCGGATGCCCATAAGCCGGGCCTGGCGGATGGATCAAAAGGAAACGTCCTAAAAATCGTTGTAAAAGTAAAAGCGGATTAGCCTGAGGCGCAGATCCTGGTACCAATGCAGAAATTGAATCAGCTACTGCTGTTTCAGTGCAGGAAGGTGACGTCACCCGCTGTGCTGAAATAGGTTCCGTCAGCATACTGGCCCTTGACCTTCCAGACATATACGCCCTGGATGGCAAGGTTGTTCGTCCCGTAGTACCCGTCCCACCCTTTGTGAAGATCGTGGCTTTCGTATATGAGGATCCCCCATCTGTTGAAGATCTGGAGGTCATAATCAATCACATTCTCGAAGAAGGGCCTGAAAACGCAATCCATATCCGGACTTACCCCTTCGCTCCAGAAGCCGCCGGTCGGCCCTGACCTGTTCCACCTGAAAACGTTCGGGTACTTGATGAACCCTTCCCTCCATTTCACAAGTATTGGAGTTTTAATTACGGTTGAATCCTTGCAACCGGCGTCTGAGCTTACAAGGAGGGAGACACTGTAGGTGCCCGGATTTTCAAATTTATGCCAGGGATTCAGTTCTGTGGAAGTTGCGCTGTCCCCGAAATTCCACAGGTATGTGCTGGCGTTTGTCGAATAATTATAAAATACCACCACCTGTTCATTGTTCACGACATTGGTCGGGTAAGCATCAAAAATAGCTGCCGGGCTCTGGTAGACCCTGATGATACCCTGGTGGGACGAGGATCCAACTATGTTCGAAACAAGCAATTTGACAATATAATTTCCCGGGATATAATAGGTATGTACAGGATTTTTCTCAGCCGAGTAGGTCTTATCGCCAAAGTCCCATATAAATGATTCGCCCGCGGTACTGAGGTTCCTGAAGGGCACAGTCAGCGGGGTGCAGCCGGATGTGTCGGGAAGCCAGTATGCGGATGGAACCGGAGGAAACACCACCTGGATATGTATCGTATCTTCGGAAAAGCAGCCGAACTTGTCAACGGCAGTTGTGTATGTGATCACATGAGTTCCGAGGCCCGCTTCGTTCGGGCTGAAATCTGAGCCTGTGATACCGGGCCCCGAGAAGGTTCCGCCCGTCGGCATGGCGATAAGCTTCACGGGAGCGGTGTTGATATAAAGCGTTCCCACCCTGTCAATAGAAACAACGGGGACCGAGACCACCGTAATGATTATGGTATCCTTGTCGGTGCACCCCGGCTTGTTAAGATCGTATGTGATCATATGATCCCCCGGGCCAGCCAGGGAAGGGGAGAAGCTATTTCCTGTAAGACCGTCTCCAACCCATACCCCTCCTAGGTCGTGGGCGGTGAGCATTACTGGCGGGCCGTTCTGGCAAAGAGTATCGACAGGATTTATTGTGGCATCAGGAGTAGCTACTGTCAGTATTATGTTGTCGGAATCCGTACACTGGTTGACGGTGATCGTGTAGCCGATCGTAAAATTACCGGCCCCGGTGGACCCGGGATTGAACACATTGCCTGTCATTCCTGGACCACTCCAGGTACCGCCCATAACGGCTGCGGTCAATGTGACGGGAGGATCAGTGGCACAGAGAATTCCGACAGGCGTGATCGATGCATCCGGAACGGGCAATACCCGTATGATGGCGGTATCATCGTCGTGGCACCCGTTTGCATTGGTGATTGTATAACTTATCTCATGGTTTCCCGGTCCGGCTGATGAAGGATAGAACCTGTCGCCTGAAATGCCCGGGCCTGACCATGTGCCGCCGGGATCGTGGGCATGCAGGGTAACGGCGGATGCATTTGCACACATCGGGACAACCGGGTTAATGGTTGCATTGGGATAGTCGACGATAAGTATTATTGCCGTTGTCACTACCGGCGGGTGATCGCCGTTCACCCTGTCCCTCGGCGGACCCGGGCTTGACGGGTCATCATAAGGATTGCAGTAATTCCAGTTTCGCAGGGTGACCTGGAAATACTGACCCACGAGCTTGTCGTTGGCAACATTTATTACGTCCGACCAGACTCCCGATCCGGTCACCGGACCCGGAAGCGTTATGATGTTGTCCCTGTACGGGAATGTCCTGTTCCTGCCGCCTATCCTGACAGCCTGTCCTGTCATCGTATTGTCGGTTCCGTATATCCACTGGATCCACCTGGTGTTTACATTGGGATTATCTCTCTCCTGGGGAGGTACGCAATTGAACTGTGTCAGGTCGCGGAACCTTACATCATCACCGTTGCCGACGCATATCGGGTATATTTCCGGGTTTATGTGCATCTCCCCGCCGTTGTGGTCATCGTCATCCCAGACGGTAACTATCTGCTCCTGGGCAGAAGAAGTGCATACCACGCCGTTCACTACCAGGAACGCCTGCGGATGATAATTACAGACATCTCCCTGTGATGTATAGGTCATGGAGGATGAAGCCTGGAAAACCCCGGGATTGGTCTCATTGGCGGGGATAGTCTCCACCGTCCCGTTATCCCAGTCAAACCTTATGCTGACAGGAGTTCCGGCATTCATCACACCGGTGTAAGTTATATTCCAGGAAGCATGGACGGGCGAGCAAAGCTTGTCGGGGGTAATGTCATTTGCTTTTGAAAGAATGGTGCAGTTCTGCCCATTGACATTATAGGAAAAGACACAGAGAATTACGGGAATGATCAGGTTCCTCATAACTATTGTACGACCATTACTTTCACATTGCTTTAAACGGGAATTTCGGATTAATGTTACATCCGGGCCCGTTTTTGGATGAGCCGGGCTGGTGCCTGACAGCCCGGGGCCATACCGGATAAACCAGTAAAATCTATCTGATTGATTTGTATTTCCTCATTATCGCAGATGTACTCATCTGGAAATCAAAATACTGTGCCCTGCGATAAGGAACTTTGGTTTCCGCTTTTATCACCGACAGCTTTCCCCTGAAATCGCCGGTGGATCCATATCCCCTGCCGTCCATCCATTCATTTATCTCCCTGACAATATTGCTGATGACTTCTATCTTGTGCATGTAGAGGGCACTGACAACCTGGACGCAATCAGCCCCGGCAAGGATCATTTTAACTACGTCCGATCCGCTCATAATTCCGGAGCTCGTGCAGACTGAAGCCCGGGTGTAGCCATAAAGCAATCCTGCAAAACGAAGGGGAAGCCTGCTGTCGGAATGAGAACTCAGGTTATCGGGAAAGACATGTATCTCCTTGTTGATGTCGATATCAGGCTGGAAGAGCCTGTTGAAGAGGACAAATCCGCTGGCACCGGCTTTCTCCAATCCGGAAATAAGCTTTACGGGATTACTGTAGAAGGGGCTCAGCTTGATAGCGACAGGTATTTTCACCGCGGCTTTTACAGCTTTCATAGTCTTGATCTGGTTTCGTTCAATCTCTTCACAATCATGCCCCGGTTTTTCGGGAACAGTATAGAAGTTGAGCTCCAGTGCATCCACACCTGTCTCCTCGAGCTTTACGGCGTATTCGACCCATGTGTCCTGATTAACGGCGTTTAAACTGGCAATCAGCGGGATTTTCACACTCTCCCTCGCTTTCCTCAATCTGTACAGATGTTCCTTCGAATAAGAAGTCTCTCCTTTCGAATCAGGATAAAGCGTGATCATTTCGGCATTCCGCTCCTCATATTCCTTCAGTCTTTCATAATGCTCCAGGTTCTCCAGCTGGATCTGCTCTTCAAACAGTGATTTAAAGACAATGGCGGCCGCACCTGCCTCCTCCATCCTGCGGAGGTTGTCCGGGTCAAGGGTAAGATTACTGGCACCGGCAATTACGGGATTCCTGAGTTCCAGCCCAAGGTACTTTGTTGTAAGGTTTGCCATAGAGATTAATAATTAATAGTGTAAAACTTTCTTTCGTCAGATGCACCCCGTGAAAACTAAGCGCGGGGAAATCAGCGATCAGGAATTAAACAACAGGGGTATTATAAAAGTTTTGACACCGGCGATAATTAAGCCCGGAGGGGGAGGGAGCCAAAGAAAAACCGGGATCAGGTAATGATCAGTAAGGTCCCTGCTCCCGGTCTTATTCCGTAATGCCGTGTTGCTCTTCCGGACCTGTTCCTGGTCCTGGGAAGACTTTTATTTCAGCATTTAATGTGTATTGTAGTAAATACTCAGGGCAATGAAGTCAACAATATGTTTTGAAACATACATTTCCCCCATAGCCTGGGAAAGTGATCTCAATGTGGTGAGGACAGGCGAAAGCAGATCGGAAAGCTTCTGAGTTGTTCCGTCGTCGAATGTGAGAAGGATATCCCTTTTTGAGCAGATTGATGAATTGTAATCACCGTTGTTCTCAATCTTTGCCCCGGCTTTCTGCTGCAACACCCCGTTGAGGTAAACCTGGATGGAGTCAATACCCGTAGCTCTTTTGATCGATACGTTGCCGATTTCGAGAGTATATTGGTGTTCTCTCCTCTGGAAGCCTTCCCCGGCAAACCAGACATCCTCCTTCAAAAGTGTGTCAGTCCCTTTGGTGAGAGCAAACACGACATCAGCCGTGTCACCGATCACGCCGCTCCTGACGATTGTGTATCCTTCCGGGAAGGTGAAGCTGGTTGAAAACTCGTTATCCGAGCCCGATTTCCAGTTTGAGAACATGTCAAGCGTGCCGATATTGTCCGTATTGAGCTTGAAGTCGGCATTCAGCTTGTAATTGGATGCGTTCCAGAATGTGTAGTAAAAATGATAGTCCGAGGCGGTTATTGTAAAATCATTATTCAGGACAGAATCCCTGTGGTTGTAAAAATGCAGATACCTCGGGTGGAAAACCAGCCTCTGGGGCAGGTTTACAATAAACTTGTCGCTTGTCGCCGTTTTGGTGAAGAGCCTGAGGGGGAAGTAGTCGTTGTGCCTCATTACCGAATCGGGACTGAAATTGTAAACACCCGCGATAAGGCTGAGATTGATGCTGTCGTGGAAGCCGTAATCCGATTTTGCGGAAGCTTCCGTGACCGACAGAAGCTGATAACCTTTTGAAGAAGAGATTTTCTCAAAAGCAGTATTGATCTGTCCCACACTTTTATCAAGTGATTCCTTTAAACTGAGATTGTTGCTCCCCTGATCAAACTTTGAACATTGAGTCAGGGTAACAGCGAAAATCAGCCCTCCTAAAATGAGATCCCTTTTCATAACCAAATATTTTATCAAGTTTAACGTAGATATTGCTGAAAAGTTCCAGCTCAAACTTCACAATTCAAAAATATCAATATTCCTTAAATGTTCTTTATATATTTGTTAAAATAGATGATTTATGCACATTGATCATATCGCAGTCCGAACCTTCGATCTTGAAAAGGAAAAAGAGTTCTTCCTGAGATATTTCAACTGCACCGTCAATGAAAAATACGCTAATAATGCAAAGGGGTTTTCCTCATATTTCATCACTTTTGATGGCGGGGCCAGGGTCGAGCTTATGGCAATTGAAGGGACGGCACATCCGCCTGAAGGCAGTTACGGGGGACTTGCTCATTTTGCAATAGACCTGGGAAGCAGGGAAGCGGTTGAAAAGATGACAAATCGACTGGAAGCTGACGGTGTCAGGATTACCGGCCGCCCGAGGATCACCGGGGACGGATACTATGAGAGCATCTTTCTTGACCCCGAGGGGAACATGATCGAATTGATATCAAAATAAACCCAAACAAATTAAATTATGGCTAATGTGGCAATTCTGGGAGCCGGCTTTATCGGTGATTTTTATGCATTTTCGATCCATGGTCAGCGCAACCGCGACAGGGTGCAGGTGATCTATTCACGGGATGATTCGAGGGGCAGGGCATTTGCGCAAAAACACGGAATACCCCAGTGGACGACATCAATAAAAGATGCCGTTGAGAACCCGGAGGTTGAGATCGTGATCATAGGCCTTCCCAATAACCTTCATCTCGACGCTGTAAAGCTGGCAGCGGAAGCCGGGAAAGCCATTTTCTGTACGAAACCCCTGGGCCGGAATGCAGATGAGGCAAAGCAGATGCTGGATTTCGTTGAAAAGGCAGGTGTTGTGCATGGTTACCTTGAAGACCTTGTTTATACGCCCAAAACGTTGAAAGCCATACAATCCGTCAGGTCCGGGGCAATTGGCCAGGTAACCTGGGCGCGCTCGCGTGAAACTCATCCGGGACCGCACAGTGACTGGTTCTGGACAAAAGAGATATCCGGGGGAGGTGTGCTGCTCGACATGGGGTGCCACTGCATCGAGATCAGCCGGAACTACATCGGCAAGGACATAAAGCCGGTGGAAGTGATGTGCTGGGCCGACACCCTTGTCAAACCGATTGCGGCAGAAGACAATGCACTGGGATGGGTAAGGTATGAGAACGGTGCGGTGGGGCAGTTCGAGGTGAGCTGGACATTCAGGGGCGGCATGGACCTCCGCGACGAGGTTATGGGCACTGAAGGAACTGTTTGGGTGAATAATTTCCTTAGGACCGGGTTCGAAATATTCACTGCAGGAGGCAAGGGCGGTTATGTTGCCGAAAAAGCCGAATCTGAAAAAGGCTGGATATTCCCGGTGGGTGATGAAGTGGTGGAGCTCGGTTATACTGACATGTTTACGGATATGTTCAATGCCTTCGAGGCCGGGAAGGAGCCATGCGAGACCTTCTACGACGGGTATGTCGTAAATGAGATAATGGATGCCTGTTACAGGTCGGCCCGTTCAAAGAAATGGGAATCGGTGCGGCTTGAAACCTGGAGGGGTAGGGAAAAGACAGAACGGCTGTCGGCTCTTCAGTCATATGACGAGGATCATCTCCTGGTCAAAGAGGAAAGAATGCCTGACGGATCGCTCAAGGTTATCCTTAAGAATAAGAAAACAGGACAGATCAGTCAGTCAGTGACCTCTCCAGTCACGGGAACATCCTGACGGTCAGTTTCACTTTCCCTCCGAAGGGATCATTTTCGGGAACAAAGGAAGAACCTTTTTTCACAAGAGAAATGCGGTGAAGCTCATTGGTTGAAGGAAGGCAGACAAGTCCCGTGCATTTCGCACTCCCGGAAGAGTATGCCACAAGCTCGAGCTTTGTCCAGTCCATTTCTGATGTGGATTGTGCAAGCTTGATGTGCGGAATGACGGTTCCTTCCTTAACGAGTATAATGGCAGGGACCTTCCCTGCATCAATCTTGTGCCATCCTCCCTGATATCCCTTACCTGTCTGGTAATCTATCCACCCTGACGGCGGGAGGTAGACATCCCTTCCGGTTTCATTTTCGAACAGCGGGGCAACGAGAATGTCGGAACCAAAGAAGTATTCGTTATCTACCAGCCATGATCCCGGGTCATCAGGGAATTCTATGAAAAGCGCCCTCAGCATAGGCAGCCCGCGTTCCGTGCAATCTTTTGACTGCGCATAGATATAGGGCATGAGCCGGTATCTCATTTCATCAGCATTCCTGAACGCATTCATGAAATCCTCCCCATACTCCCAGGGTTCCGTTGGAGGAGCCCCGTGGACCCGGGTATGCGACGAGAGCATTCCGAACGGTGTCCATCTCCTGTAGAGATCCTCAGGTTTTTTGACAACAAAGCCGCCGATATCGTGCGACCAGAAAGAAAATCCGCAGATCCCGAGCGAAAGGCCGGCCCTCAATGTGGCAGCCATCGAAGTGTTGGTATTGCATGCATCACCTCCCCAATGCACGGGGTAGCGCTGGCTTCCTGCCCATGCGCTTCGCGCCCAGATGACAGGCTCCCCGGTTATCTTCCCTGTAATCTCCGAAACAACCTTGTTGTACCTGAGAGGATAGAGGTTATGCTCATAAAATCCTGTGAGTCCCGAATGGAAGATGCCCTCAGCAGGCGCTGCCTCGCCGAAGTCGACCTTAATCGCTGCAACTCCTTGTTTAAGGAGTGCTGCAATTTTATCCTGATACCATTTTATGGCATCAGGATTCGAAAAATCGAGAACTGCATCCTCATACGGAAGGAGACCCTTGTTGTTCCTGACAAACAGCCCCTTTTCGACGATCTCCGGGAAGAGTTTGTTCTTTGGAACGAAATAAGGCAGCTGCCAGAGGCTCGTATGGATGCCAAGTTTTTTGAAATCGGCCATCATTTTTGCTGCATCCCTGAACCTTGATGTAGAGAATTTATAGTCGCACCTCCAGTCCGTTTCAAACCAGCCTGTGTCGAAATGAAGGACATCGGCAGGTATCCTGTTCTCCCTCAGCTTCCTGACCACGTCGCGGCCCTGGTCCTCGGAAAAATATGTTATACGGCTCATCCAGAGTCCGAATGACCATAACGGCGGCATGGGAGCCTTGCCTGTCAGATCAGTGTATTCATCGAGTATCTCTTTTGGCGGGCCGAGGAAGACAAAAATGTCAGCCTGGTCATCCCCGATATATAGGGAGTAAATCCCTCCGAAGTATTTCCCGAAATCGCAGGCGATGGGAGAGGAGGTGTGCATGAAAATGCCGTAACCTCTGCTGCTGAGGAAGAAGGGGACGGGTTTGTACATGGTTTCATTCTGGGAGCCATTGGCATCATCGGTCCATAATACGACCTTCTGGCCACGCTTGTTGAATTCGGTGAAAGACTCTCCGCAGCCGAAGATCTTTTCATCCGGCGACAGGGAAAAAACGGCATCCATGCTCGTTGAATAATCGGATGCACGTTTAACGAAGGAGAACGGCAGGATAGGAGTCAGAGTTTCAGTCTGGTCCGAAATATTGACAGTGCGGGTAAGCAGTTTGCCGGAGGCATCATAGAACTCCACCCTCCAGGGGAATGAATTGATGACGACGGATCCATACTTGCCCGAATACCTGTAGCTGCCGGCACTCTTTGAGAACTTCCATGAAAGGGTGTCCCTTGGGACATTTCCATTTACCAGCATCAGCGAGTCTGCATCAGTCTTTGGATCAAGCCTTGAGAAGGTGCGTAACCTGATAGTCCTGGGAGAAACGAACTCCAGCGAAAAGGGAAGATCAGGGGATACCGCATATTCTCCCTCAGGGAAATCAATTGGCCTGGTCTGCCTCAGAACTGCCAACGTGTTGTCGAACGCCTGCCTTGTGAAGTATTCGTACCTTTTGAATGTCAGCCGGCCTTTGCCCGATACCGGATCAAAGGATGAGAGAGAATCGGCAATGTAATAACTGTTAACCAGATTCCTATAATCCCCGCTTATGTCGAGCGGTTCATTTTGCAGGGCCTGGTTCTTATCGGGTGAAGTTTCAGGGATCTGGGCTGATCCATATCTGAATGTCATCGAACAGATCATTCCGGCCAGCAGCAGATAGCGGACTGAAGTCAGGGTTTTTTTCATCTGAATGAAGGTTAGTTAACAGGATGCTTTAACAAAATAAGCATAATTAAATGATTTATGGGCTCAGATTGTGAACTATGAGGTTCACAAAATTGTCTAATGTCATATCCTGGCAAACCAAATGATCATCATTTATACCTTTGTGCCTGAATCAAATCATGTCCGTATTGTTTGGATTTTCAATATTTTTAATATTTTTAGCCGGCTCTTTGTCAGTTTTCACATAAACTTTAACTTCCATGTTCCCAACTACTGAATTCCATCCAATGCTTGTGCATTTTCCGATCGCGTTATTACTGCTTGGCCTGCTGGCCGATCTTTCATCCATTGTTTTCAGGAAGGAAGCATGCCTGAGCAGGGCAGGCCTATATCTCCTGGTAGCAGGAACCCTCTTTGCGATCCCTACTGTCTTGTCGGGAATACTCTTTACTGCCGCGCTTTCGGGCGAGGCCGGGGATCTGAAGGAAAAGCATGAGACGTTTGCACTGGTAACACTTGGTGCCGCCATCGTGACCTCGGCATTCCGCATTTACCTGGTATCGGCCAAAAAGGAAGGCACATCCCTGAAATGGCCTGCACTTGCATTGTATGTCATTACNNCAGGCCTCGTCGCGATAACTGGCTACCTGGGAGGAACACTGGTTTACAGATACATGATGCCACTATAANTCCAACTAAAAAAAAATNCCATGAAAAAACTGTTAGTTATCTGTTTAACAGCCCTGGTCACAACGGCAGGGTTTGGACAATCAAAGCCGGCAAAGACGATCGAAAACCTGAAGGCAGGCATCAAAGGCGAAACTACCGCCAGCGCTAAGTACGCCGCATTTGCCAAGAAGGCTGCGGATGAAGGAAAGAAACAGATTGCCAAACTTTTTGAGGCTGCCTCAAAAGCTGAATCGATCCATGCTGCAAATCACAGCAAAGTTCTGGAAGGCATGGGTGAAAAAATGGAGACCATTACCCCTAAGTTCGAGGTAAAGTCGACTGCCGAAAACCTGAAAGCAGCGATCGACGGGGAGAATTATGAGGTTACGAAGATGTATCCTCAGTTTATGGCGGACGCGAAGGATGAGAACGTTGAAAAGGCCCAGCGTACTTTCAGGTGGGCTTCAGAAACAGAAAAGAAGCATTTCCAGCTTTACACTGATGCTCTCGCAGCCCTTACCAGCGGTACAGAGAACACTCTTCCGGTCTCATATGCAGTATGCCCCATTTGCGGCAATACCTACGACAATGCAAAGGCAGAGCCGAATTGCTCATTCTGTGGAACCCCAAAGGCACGATACATAGTTTTCTGATAACCAAATAATTATATTGTGTAATCCAGGCGGAAGGGGCTGACTTCAAATCAGCCCCTTTTCTATGTCTTATTCCCGGGATTTTGCTTAAATTACACCTGACACAACTAATATGAAATTATGATCTCCAGAACTTTGCTTTTTATTTCCCTGATTTTGCTGCTTGCCTGTGAAACATCATTCTCACAAAATGCAGCAGACAGCGCTAAGGTGACCCGGATCGAGACGACCGACGGCAACATATTTACCGGCTCGGTGGTCAGCGAAGATTCGGTTTCGGTCGTACTCAAAACAGGGACCCTGGGGGAGGTCAGGATACCAAGAAACACCATTCTGTCTGTCAGGGAATTCAGGAATGTCCCGAATATCAAAAATCAATTCTGGCTTCCGGATCCTCAGACATCCAGATACTACTGGGCACCCAGCGGCTACGGCCTCAAAAAGGGAGAGGCTTATTACCAGAACATCTGGATACTTTATAACCAGGTTTCATGCGCTGTCACGAACAATTTTTCACTGGGAGGAGGGCTGATCCCGTTGTTTTTCTTTGGCGGAACAGCGACGCCGGTCTGGATCATCCCGAAGTTTTCGATCCCTGTTGTGAAGGATGCCTTTAACATCGGCACGGGGGCACTTATCGGGACGGTGGCAGGAGGGGGAGAAGGCGGGGGTGTGTTTGGCCTGCTGTTCGGCACCGCAACCTTCGGTTCGAGGGACAGGAATTTAAGCATTGGCCTTGCCTACGGGTTTGCCGGCGGTGAAATAACGCGTACTCCTGTCTTCAATTTAAGCGGCATGCTAAGGGTCGGGCCAAAGGGCTACATTATGACCGAGAATTATGTTATCACAATCGAAGGGGAGACTGCGGTTCTCATTTCCGGAGGGGGCAGGACCATCGTCAAGAACATAGGGATCGACTACAGCCTATGGGTTCCGATAGTAAAGGACCTTGACACATTTGCCGTTATACCTTTCCTTGGTATAAATATCCCGATCGGGAGCAAAAGGTAAATAATTCATTCCGGTATTGGGATTTTGAAAAACAAGTTCTATTTTTGCGGCACTTCATAAATCGGGGTGTAGTCCCGTTTCCGGAGTGTTCCAAAAACGGGATAGACTCCGCCCGGTTAGCGTATCGGGGGGAAATAAAAAAACAATTCGGGGTGTAGTCCCGTTTCCGGAGTGTTCCAAAAACGGGATA
>JGI20215J15232_1000113_pt1 | contig 21365 bp, 14 predicted proteins | sample WetSurMetagenome_2_FD_15232 | JGI IMG/M metagenome (IMG submission 15232) | reverse complement strand
AGTAGACGTCCGATCTGTCGGCACGCATGGGTATCTCATTGACACCAACAGCGATGGAGAGTATGATGCCTTCTACAGTAACGCGACCGGAACTCAAAACACCGTACAGCGACAACAGACCGGGGTGTATCTCATCGATACCAGTGGCGATGGGAAGTTTGATTTACAATACGATCCATCTACTGATGCAAGCCGGACATATCCCGAGGGACTCGACCCCACTTACACGATGCTGCTCGTTGGATTGGTGGTTGTCATCATCATCGTTCTCATCATCGGTTTGATCATGAGACGCCGGATGAAAAAGCCATAAACACTCTGAGAACACAGCATAGGTGGTCCTCGAAAGAAAAAAGAATATAACCGACCTATCTATTCCGGACCGATATTTAATACAAGGAATAGATAAAATAAAGTTGGTTGATGTCTATGAAACGATTCGAGGTAGCCACTCTCTTTCTTTTTATCATCCTCTGTGGGATTCTCAGTGGATGTACCAATACCCCCTCAGAGAAGAATGAAACAGATAATCAAACGCCAGAGAAGACCTATGACAGTCGACTCATCGGGCAGTGGCGGAACCCACGAACCCTGGAGATCCTGGATTTCCAAGCAAATGGGATTTATTCGATCACTGAAGCGGAGATGGAGGAATGGTATACTCTGCCTGGTGGAAAATTAAACATGTTTGGAACGATGTATACGTATTCTCTATCTGAGAACGATACTGTTTTGAGTATTACGGAACCCGGGTATACGCGGACCTGGAATCGTCTCTGAATTTTTTTCTTTGATTTATTATTTTTTCTTTTTGTTATTATTGCTCCCAACTTTTAAATATCAAGCCTGACAAAATTTTACGTGGTAGATATTATCAATCTTTGGGAGAGATAACAGAAATGAACACGGAAGGGGCAGAAAAGAAAGAAACATTTCTATCAATATTTTGTATCATATTATTATTGTTTATAATTATCATACCTTCTCGAATCAGTGCAGATAGTCCAACCCTCGTCTTTGTCAACCCAGCAAACAAAACCGTCTCCGCCGGACAAACATTTTCCATCAGCATCAGCGGCACCCCCGGACAATCCATCAAATCCTACGAACTCAAACTCTCATTCAACCCTACTCTTTTACATGCCAATTCCGTCACAGAAGGAACCATATTTTCTGGGTATACCACCTTCTTTAACGCAGGGACCATCAATAACACCGCAGGAACCATCAGAGACATCTATGGCTTAATCGTCGGTGCTGGAGGCGTCACCAACCCTGGGACTCTGGTTACTGTTTCATTTACCGCTCAGGCAGCCTCCGGGACGACTACTATAGGTTTATATGACGTAGGAGTCACCAACAACACCGCCTATGTCCCTATCACCGTTACAAACGGAACCATTATCCTCAGAGAATTCACGTTAACAATAACACTGGATGGCTCAGGATCAGTGACTAAAAATCCGAACCAGGCGACATACCCCTATGGGACCGTCGTCACACTCACCGCAGTTCCCAGCACAGGCTGGATATTCTCCTCCTGGACTGGGAATCTCTCCGGAAGCACCAATCCAACAACGATTACCATGACAGGAAACAGATCAGTCACTGCACATTTCACCGCTAACCAATACACCTTAACCATTACCACCACCGGCTCAGGATCAGTCACCAAGAACCCAAACCAGGCGACCTACACCTATGGACAAGTGGTGACCTTAACAGCGGTCCCAAGCAGCGGATGGGCATTCAGCTCCTGGACTGGAGATCTGAGCGGGAATCAGAACCCCAAGACCATCACTATGAATAGCAACAAAGCAGTCACCGCCCATTTCAATGACGCCATGGCACCACAGATGTCAGGAATCACCCGGACCACCTCGAACCCACTAGATACGAATCCCTCCTTCGGATGGGTGAATGTGAGCTGCACCATCACTGATAATGTCGGTGTCTCCCAGGTGCTCCTCCGGATTCATACTCCGAGTGGTTCCTGGAACAATGTCACGATGACGACAGGATCCTCCAATAAATATTATTACCGGACCACCACGACGTTTTCCCCGGTTGGAAACTATACCTACACCATCTGGACTAAGGATACAAGCAATAACACGAACATCACTAGTAGCATTGCGTTTTCCATGCCACCGAACTGGGATATCAATATGGATGGGGACTGTCTTATCTTCGATCTCGTCCTTCTATCGAACCAGTATGGCCACATGGGAGCTAACGGATGGATCAGAGAGGATGTCGACAACAACGGGGAAGTACAGATCCTTGATCTTGTCGCGGTGTCAAATCACTACGCTGAAACCTGGTACGCATAATAAAATATCTTCTATTATTATATGGAGAATCGCTCCAAGAAAGACTTTAACTATCCTTTTTTAGGTAAAAATACATTGTATTCTACAAGGTAATATTACTATTCCAACGGGAGAAAAAGTGATTTTTCCAGTTCGTCATTTTATCGCATTACGTTTAAATAACATCAGTGACACAACTTTTCATGGCATAAGATAGCAATAGGCAATAGGAGAAACCATCAGATGAAAGGAAAAAAAACCAAAGATAAAAAAAACATTCCAACATCCCTTATAATCCTCATAGTTATCTCCCTTTTATTCCCCTGTTTCCTTGTCAATACCGCAACAGCAACAGGAACAACCTACTACGTCTCACCAACAGGATCAGACAACAACGCAGGAACCCTCACACAACCCTGGAAAACCATACAAAAAGCAGCAAACACCATCACCACCGGAGACACCGTCTACCTACGAGGCGGAACCTACCACGAAAAAATAACCCTCACAAACAAACACGGAACCTCCACCTCGTGGATCACCTTCTCAGCCTACAACAACGAAGCAGTCATTATCGACGCAAACAGCCTCAGCGGAACCTATGACGGGATATTCCTCTTCCAAGACGGATGCAGCTACATCCGAATCACCGGAATAGAACTGAAAAGTACCACAAACCACGGGATCTTCCTCTACGGCGGTGAAATCAACAATATCCGCATAGATCATTGTACCATCCATGATTGCGAATCCTCAGCCATCTACTGCTACAGTGCAGGCCAACCAACCAAATACGTCAGAAACATCGAATTCGACTACAACACTATTTATAACGTCAACAACGGACTTAGCTACAGCACATCCTCGTGGAGCCCCCAAGAGGCAATCTCCCTATCAAACGTCCAAGGATTCAACATCCATCACAACACCCTCAGCTCCTACGGAAAAGAAGGTATAGACCTCAAAAGCGGCAGCAACTCCGGGTCAGTCCATCACAACACCATCAGCACCTCCCTTGCCTCTCCCGCATTCCAATGGGACTACAACCACATCGGTATCTACGTGGATGGATTCTCCCGCAAAAACTACGACATCAGCATCTACTGCAACACCATCACCGGATACGGAGGACCAGGGATCGTCATCGGAGCAGAACACCCAGAATCTGGTGGATCTATCGAAGACATCACCATCTACAACAACATCATCGCCCTCTCCTACCTCGAAGGCCATATCAGCTTCCGAGGTATCGACTCCTGCTACGACTGCCCTTGGAAAGACATCTCCATCTACAGTAACACCATCTACACTGGTGACTCCAGCAACTCACCCATCCGCATCTTCCCCTCAGCAAACAACATAGACAACCTCCTCATCTCCAACAACCTCATCACCGGGACCGCATACACCCTCCTCTGCTTCCAAGAACTCAAATCAACACAAACCCAAGGACGAGTCACACTAACCAACAACCTTTACTACCGATATGGAGGCAGCGGACATAACCTCTGGAACGACGGCACCGATAAATCCTGGGGAACCAACTCCATACAAACAGACCCATTATACATCAACAGAAACACCAACAACCTCCAACTCCAAAGCTCTTCCCCTGCCATCGACGCAGGAAACATAAACACCGCAGCACCAACCGACATCACGGGCGTCACAAGACCACAAGGATCAAACGCAGACATCGGAGCATACGAACTCGCCCAGACAAGCTCAGACACCACACCACCAACACTCTCTACCATTCAAATCCGTAAATCAACACCCCTGGATGTCACCATCGGCTGGGAAAACATCTCCTGCACCGCCATCGACAACATCGAAATAGAAAAAGTCACCCTTATTCTCGTCAACAAGAATTATCAAACCACAACCTACACCATGCACAAAAAAACAGGATTGGACACCTACTATTACAACTTGAGTTTGAAACAATCAGGAAACTACTCCTACCATATCTCCGCTGAAGACACCAGCAATAACGAAGCCAGTTCATCTACCATGAAACTATCACTACCGCCAAACTGGGACATCAATAACGACGGCAAATACACAGTCCTTGACATCGTCCTTATTTCAACCCGCTATGGACAGACAGGAAATTCTGGCTGGGTACGAGAAGATATCAACAATAACGGGGTCATCAACATGCTGGACCTCACCTATGATTCAGGTCATTACAACGAATGCTGGTGGTAAAAAACCATAAGAACAAAACAACTCAAAAACACCACAAATAAAAAATCATTTCCCCCTTTTTTTCAACGATATTAGCTCAAACCAAATCATTTTAAAACAACCAACCATCAAACCTCTGAACAAAACCCATGAAACACACACGAAAAATCCTTGGGCTCCTCCTGCTAAGCCTCCTCATCGCATCCATGGTCTACAGCTACAAAAATTACGAACAAAATGACCCTTATCTACAAAAACTCAACCAGATCTTCACACACCCAGAACACTACAACAACACAGAAATCTCCTTCATAGCAGAAATACTCTCAATAGATGCCACAAACCATACCCTCCGAGCATTCATCCAAGAAAAACCCTACACCTACCCACAAATCCAGATCAACACGCAAAACCTCGACATCCAAAACCTCCAAAAAGGAGACCTCATCGACGTCATCACTATGTATACTGGAAACAGCACCTTCACCGCCACCACATTCTGGCGCAATGAACCATGGAAAGACACCCTCATCTATCTCAGAAGCCTCCCCGCGATTCCCTTCGTCCTCTACCTCTTTTTCAGAACATGGAGATTCAACAAAACCACCTGGCGGTTCGAACGGAGGAATAACCGTGCCTGATTGGCTGACCCACTCGCTTATAGGATGGATCATCGGAAAAACAACAAAACAAGAAATCAGCCTCCTGATCATCGGGGCGCTCATCCCAGATATCACCAAACTCTACCTCCTCTTCAATTCAGGATACAACACCATGGCAATGGATTTTTTCCTCCCGCTCCACACCCCCTTCGGAGCACTCCTCATCGCACTCCTCATCAGCCTCTTCTTCCAAGACATCACAAAAGCAATAATCTCGCTTGTTATCGGTCTTGCCAGCCACTTCATCCTTGATTTCTTCCTCATCAACGTCTCCGGGGGAATGCCACTCCTCTTTCCCTTCAACTGGGACGAATGGCAATATGGCCTCATACGATCCGATGATTACACCATGACCATTGTCGCACTCTTCGCTACAATCATAATCTATAGTTTCTATTATCTTTACAAAATAAGAAAAATTAAACTAGTCAAATAAAGATATCAATCGAAAACAGAAAGATGAAAAAAAAAATGAAAAAAACACTGATTATCTTCTTTCTCGTCCTCACCTCAGTCATGTTCACATATCAAGTATCATCCTCAGATACCTACTACGTCTCGACAACCACAGGAAATGACAACAACACTGGGACACTCACAGAACCATTCAAAACAATCCAGAAAGCAGCCGACATAGCCACCGCAGGAGACACTGTAAACATCAGAGAAGGAACCTACTATGAAGAAGTCTTCTTCAAGGACAAACATGGAACGAACAACGCCTTAATCACCATCCAAGCATACAACAACGAAAACGTCATCGTCGACGGCAGAAACATCCCAAACAAATGGAACCACAGCATCATCAAAACAACCAACACCAGCTACTTGCGCATCACTGGATTAACTCTCTCAAACTCAGCATTCTGCGGAATCTGGATAAATGCCCTTGCAAACTGGATAACAATAGACAATAATACCATTACCAACTGTTCCTCTAACGGCTTCTATACAGAAACATCAACACCATACACCATCACACACATCTCCTTCACACACAATATCGTCGACAATGTCAACAACAACTGGTCCGGCAATGGCAGCACCTTCAATGAAGCAGTCACATTCAGGAACGTCCAATACTTCGACATCAGCTACAATCACATCAGCCGATGCGGAAAAGAATGCCTCGACGCAAAACATGGCAGCGCCTATGGAACCATCCATCATAACACCATTGACACCTCCACAACACTAGGTGTAAACAACTACAACCACATCGGTATCTACATCGACGCTTTTAACGAACATGATCACGACATAACCATATACAACAACTATGTCTATGGAAGCAACGGATCCGGAATCGCTGTCGGAGTCGAACAACCGACAGGATCCCTTGATAACATCCGCATCTACAACAACATCATCGATGTCACCTGGATATCCGCCTGTGGCATCCTCATCGTCAACTGGGGGACTATCCAAGATGAACCCATCTCAGACATTTCTATTTACTGCAACACTGTCCTCTCCGGCAGTTTCGCTCTCTACCTCCAAGCAGATAATCTCACAGAAAACATACGGATAGAAAACAACATCTTCATGACAGTAATCCCAACAATCCTGAATGTTAAAAACTATAATCCAACACCCATCATCATTCTACGAAACAACCTATACTACACCACCACCGACGTGCCCAGAAACGAATGGAATGGAACATCCAACCTGAGCTGGGGAGACCAAGCAATACTCCAAGACCCCTTATTAAAATCAGATTACAAACTCCAACGAGGATCCCCTGCGATTGATCACGGATACAATATTCCGCTCTTAGATGACTACTGGGGGAACCACCGACCCCGAGGAACAACATACGATATTGGAGCCTACGAATACCCACTCTCAAACCCACCACCTGCAAACAAACCACCCATCGCCGACCTCACTGCAGGAGGACCATACCTGGGATTCACCAACGAACCCATCAACTTCAACGGATCACGGAGCAATGATCCGGACGGGAACGTCACCAACTGGATCTGGGATTTCGGAGACAACACCACCGGTATTGGAAAAATCACCACCCATGGGTATATTACCCCTGGAACATACCAAATAACCCTCACTGTTTTCGACGACCAGAATGCAACCAATTCCACGACGACAACCTGCCAGATCAACCGACACAACAAAGCACCAACAATACCCACCATCACTGGACCAAGAAATGGGACGACAAACATCACATATACCTTCACTGTACTTTCAACTGACCCGGAAAACGATACCATCCGATACACAATTTCCTGGGACGATGAAACTCTAGACACTACCACCAGTGACTTTCTCCCAAACAATACCTCATTTACCTACAGTCACATCTGGATGACTCCTGGAGTATACAACATCACCGTTATCGTAACCGATAACCAAACCGAATCAACAGCCCAGTTTTCCATCACCATTGAAGCAGAACCAAAATACAACCAACAAACTCCGGGATTCGAACTAATAATCGTGTTTTATGCAATCATTCTTACAATGGCGCTCCCTTGGAAGAAACAAAAAAAATAATAAAAAATTAAAAAAAAAAAACCATTTCTTTTACCACACCAAAACCTATTTTTAATCTTCTCCTTAAATAAAAATAATTCAACGGGAGTAAAAAAACAATTGACCTTCGACTCGTTCAAAAAGGATATTTATTTATAGTCGTGAAATGTATAATCAGTTGGTAGGAACGAGACTATGCAAAAAAGAACGATATTCATAATCAGCATGATGTTATTGACCACATTCACAGTGGTTTTCCCGATACAAACCACATTAGCATCAGATCCTAACCTATCCAGCCCCTATCCAACCGGAGGAAAAAACGCAACCTACAACCCACGACTCATTGTCACCATCAACGACGCAGATAACGACCCGTTAACCGTCCTTTTTCAAACAAACAGAACCGGGACCTGGGAAACGCTCGGAACATATCATGGTGGAAACCAAAAATATGCACAAAACACCACCGGCTTTGATATAAAAAACACAAAATATTTCTGGAGCGTCAATGCCACCGATGGGACCGTATGGAAAAACAGCTCCTATAGCTTTATCGCTCAGCCCTTCCTCCAGAAATGGAAAACTCAAACATATGCCAATACCTCAGTTGGCCCACTCGCGGTCGATATCGATAATAATGGAATTTATGAAATATTTTCAACAGGAGTAAACACCGCAACTTGCGTCAATGGACTCGACGGAACAATACGCTGGCAATACTTCAATGAACAAATCGATTACCACTCCCCCTTCGAAATAGGGGACCTCAACAACGACGGGATCCCTGAAATGGTCATCTCAGGCAATGAAACGTTGATAAACCAAGGTAAAACCATCGCACTCCACGCAAATGACGGATCTGTCTACTGGATAGCAAATCAAGAATCTGGGGGAAAATACCTCTGTATCGCTGATATCGACGGCAATAACTACCCCTATGTCTACATCTGCTCCGGTGATTATTTCCATGGAGCAAATGGATATGGACGATTACGAAAATTAGATGGCAGAACCGGAGCAGTCCGCAATTCAACATTCCTTTATCGCCCCTGCTGGGGTGGTATAACCATAGCAGATGCAGAAAACGACGGGAAATTCGAACTGTACGTCAATGAACGAAAAGCAAATTATAGTAGTTATGTTTATGAAAATGGAACCCGTATCCCAATAAGTCTGGGTCAACTCAATCTCGGAATGATGTGCTATGATGCAGAAACATTGAACCTGCTCTGGTATCAAGATTCAGTAACCGCGAGTAGCCATCCACTCGAATTAATAGATGTGAATAATGACGGAGTCCTTGATGCAGTCTCCCTTCAGCAGAACGGAGGCGGCGTCTACGTCGTCGATGGTGCAACCTGGGATAAAATGCCTGGTTTTTGGCAAGACCGTATCAGCGGCTTGACTCCCCATTCACCCTTCCCACTCTATGACATTGATGATGATGGGAGAATAGAAATCATTGTCACCAGCGAAGGTCCCGCACGTATGTGGGATCTCGGCCAATGGGATACGTATATCACCATTGGGGCTGTTAATTATTCTGAACCACCAAAAATGGCAAACGTCATCGGTGATGAAAAACTCGAAATCATCGGCTCGTCCACTGGAACAAAAATATATGATCCTCAAGGAAATCTCATCGAGAGCATCATCAACTGCTATGGAATCGACACCCAGCTTGTACAAGATATTGATAACGACTGGCAAAATGAACTCATCGTCCTGTCCGGAGTCGGCCAGTTACAATGCTACGACACCGGCGCATATGCACCAACACCACGAGTCCGAACAAACGTCCAACTCTACAGCGAACGACGCACCGGTGTTGGCATCTACATCCCACCTCCAGGAGCACCACAACCAATCATTAAAACCGTTTCACCAGTTGACGCTGCACAGGATGTCACATTGAATCCAACCCTGCGAGCACGAATTATAGACTACCACCATGATCGCATGACCATCATCATCAGCACCAATGCATCAGGATCCTGGACGAACATTGCAACCTACAATAATGTAGGAAACGGCTGGTTTAACACCACAACAACCGGCATCAATGTGAAAAACAAGACCTACTTCTGGCGCATCACCGCCTCCGATCCCTATGCAGATAACATGACGACCACAAAAACATACCATTTCACGACCCTTGCCTCCCCACAAATCACAAATATTGATGCAACACCGATAGATACCTTCCCAAACACCCCCGTCAATATCACTTGTGATGTGACCGATGGGACAACCGTGAATTCCGTAAAAATCCAAGTCACCAATCCTGGTGGAGGCGGAAACAATTATACCTCAGTTGGTGGAACACCAATCTGGACAGTCTTACGATATGATGACTTCGAATCCGGCATGGGCAGCTACACCGATGGCGGTAACTTTTGCACACCTTACACAGATTCAACCTATGCATATCAAGGCAACAAAGCCGTGAAAATCGAGAATTTCCAAGGCCTTGAATCATCCTTCTACCTCAAACAACCAATTGATGTAGATACCCCGCGCTACACCAAGATCAAGGTCGATTTCTGGTTCAAAGCACAAAACATGTCGAACCTGTCGAACTTCTGGGTGAAATTCTACGACGGCCAACACTGGTACATCGTGGATAACTACATCAAACCAGGCGCACAAGGATATCGACTAACGGATAAACCATTCGAAAACGAAATCTTCTACCACGGCATCACCTGGATCAACGAATCAAAATACACCTTCCCAACAAACATGAAGATTCGCTTCGAATGCGACGCGAATGGGTTCTACCCCGGCGTCTATATCGACCAAATCTACATCAACGCAACCACTGCACAGGGACCCTCCTTCTACCTCAACCGTAGCTATTCCCAGCTCGGGACATATCAATATTTCGTCTGGGCTAGTGATAGCAGCGGTAACACCATCAGATCAGCGACAAAAACCTTTAGGATTAGTACAAATCCAAAACCATACGAGCCAAACAACCCGAATCCCGCGAACAGCTCGACGAATGTACCCATCACCAAAGACCTCAGCTGGACCGGTGGAAGCCCGGGGAATACCGTAACCTATGATGTCTACTTTGGGGCCTCCAATCAACCCCCATTAGTTGCAAGTAATCAAACAGCGACTTCCTATGACGTAGGGAAATTAAGTTACATCACCACCTACTACTGGAGGATCATCGCATGGGATTCTCAAAACAACTCCACAACCGGAGCCCTCTGGCATTTCAAAACCGCAGCACAATCTGGTGGTGGTGGCGGAGGTGGAGGCGGAAGCAGTGGTGGCGGAAGTGGAGGCTCAACAACCCCTGAACCAGTCAACAAAAAACCAGTCGCAAATCTATCCGCTGGTGAACCCTACACAGGATACGTCAATACCCCGATTCTGTTTAACGGCTCCCGCAGTGATGATTCCGATGGAACCATCACCAAATGGTCCTGGGACTTCGGAGACAACACCAATGGAACAGGAAAAACAGTCACCCATATCTACACCAAACCTGGGGCATATGATATAACATTGAACGTCACAGACAACAACCTCACAACAGATAAAGACACGACAACCTGTGTTATCACCCAACCAAATAGACCCCCCTCAATCCCAGTCATCACAGGACCGATTAACGGGACTGTCAATACCACCTATAACTTTACCGCAGTCTCCTTCGATCTCGATAATGATATGATCCAGTATTCCTTCATCTGGGGAGACGAAACCTCCTATCTCAACCATAGTGACTTCTTGCCAAACAATACCGGCTTTATTGCAAGTCATCATTGGACTATCCCTGGACAATACACCATCAGAATAACCGCGATGGACACTCATAACACATCAACGAACACAACATTAACTATCACTATCAATCCAGAACCCGAAGGTACAGGTACACCCGGATTCGAACTTGTGATACTCTTGTGCGCATTCTCCATCATATTTCTCTTGATGCGGAGAAAGAAACGAACCAACTGAAGCCTTAATTAAAGAAAAAGGTTTCAAATACACAAAAGAGCACAAAAGGAAACCTTATCTTCTCCTCTCTTTTTTTTTCTTGGTTTTCTTCTGCTGTTTTTTCAGAAGAAAATCGACCTTCTTTTCAATCCTCAGAAATGTCCGGATCAAATAATACAGGATGACTAATTCAATCCCGCATAATATCACAAATAAGTAAAACGCAAGATCTTCAACGACCAATTTCTTTTCACTCCCTGTGACCTTGAATATTTTTAATGCATATTAAAACCTTTTGGATGACATTTTTTTTATAAAAAACCATAGAAACACCTGAATTATATCAATCATTGAAACTCTAAAATAGGATTATCAAGGACAACGATTTCGCCCCCGCAATTTGGGCAATTGTTTCCCTCCAATATCCCCATCTCTTTTAAGCTACCATTTTTTTGCTGCATTCGTCCACAATCTGTACATTTGATGTATGTAACATCTTTCAAAAAACAATTCCCCCAATTTTATATGAAAAAACTAATATTTAACAGTTATGGAGGTTATATATAAATAAAAACACCAGATGTTCACCCTTCAGTCAAAACATTCCATCAAATCAACTAGTCTAATAAAACCACCAGAAAACAATCAATACGATATCCCTCACAAAACAGAATCAACAACAAAATCAAATCAATCACACACTAGGAGAACACTAAAAAACGCACAGAAGAAACGAAGATTTTTATAAGAACTATCCTTACCAGTACACCTTGATATAGAGGATGTACTAATGAACAATAAACGAATACTTGTCACTGGTGGGGCTGGCTTTATCGGCTCAAATCTCACACGATACTTATCAGAGACACAAAACCATGTGACCATACTTGATGACCTCTCCACCGGACGAAAAGAAAACATCGAAGACCTCTTGAACAAAAATAAAATTGAATTCGTTGAAGGCAGCATCACTGACCTAGACCTCCTCCAAGACACCTTTCAAAACATCGAATACATCTTCCATGAGGCGGCACTCCCCAGCGTCCCTCGCAGCATCAAAGACCCACTTACCACCAATCAAGTCAACATCAATGGGACACTCAACGTCTTACTCGCAGCAAAAGACCAAGGCGTAAAAAAAGTCATCTACGCATCCTCAAGCAGTGTCTATGGCGACACACCCACCTTACCAAAACTCGAAACCATGACACCACATCCCCTCTCCCCCTACGCGATCACCAAATTGACCGCTGAATACTACTGCCAGGTGTTCACCGACGTGTTCCATCTCCCAACCGTCGCACTACGCTATTTCAACGTCTACGGACCACGACAAGACCCCTCCAGCCAATACGCTGCAGTCATCCCGAAATTCATCACCAGTATCATGAACAACCAATCACCAATCATCTATGATGACGGGGAGCAAACAAGGGATTTTACCTATATCGCTGACGTTATCCAAGCAAACATCCTAGCTGCCGAAAGCAACGCAACTGGCGTGTTCAACGCAGCAGGCGGTAAACAGATAACGATAAACGAGCTCGCGAATACCATCATGAAGATCTGTGGTACCACAATAGAAAAAACATATACGGAGAGCAGACCCGGCGACATCAAACATTCACACGCGGACAGTTCAAAAGCTCACAACACCTTTGGTTTCACCCTACAATATGATATAGAAAAAGGTTTGAAGGAGACAATAGAATGGTATCAAAAACAGCAATAAAAGAAAAAACAGTCTGTGTCATTGGACTTGGCTACGTCGGCATGCCTCTTGTAGAGGCATTCGCAAAACATGTTCCAGTTATTGGTTTTGACATCAATGAAGCCAAAGTAAACACACTTAAAAAAGAACACCCAAAACTAGACTTGACAACCAATCCAGCGAAAATAAAGAAAGCAGATGTCATAATAATCGCGGTCCCCACACCCGTCTTAAAATCAAAAGAACCGGATATGACCCCGGTCATTTCCGCTTCGGAGATAACGGGTCGGAATCTTAAGAAAAACGCTATCGTCGTCCTCGAATCAACCGTCTATCCTGGAACAACAGAGGAGATTGTCGGTCCTATCTTAGAACGCGAATCAGGTTTTAAAATTGGAAAAGACATTAAAATCGGGTACTCACCAGAACGAGTCAACCCGGGTGATGATGCCCATTCCATCGATAAAATCATCAAAGTCGTCTCTGGCATGGACACAGAAACAACAAAAACACTTACCGCACTTTATAGCCTAGTAACAACCGTATTCGTCGCAAGAAACATAAAAACCGCCGAAGCAGCAAAAGTCATAGAAAACGTCCAACGAGACCTCAACATCGCATTGATGAACGAACTCTCCATGATCTTCCATAAGATGAACATCGACACCAAGGAAGTACTTGACGCAGCATCAACCAAATGGAACTTCATCCGATTCGCACCAGGTCTTGTCGGAGGACACTGCATCCCTGTCGATCCTTATTATCTCACCTACAAAGCACGAGAACTAGGGTACCACTCACAGGTAATCCTCGCTGGTAGATCAGTCAATGACTCCATGGCAAAATACGTCGCTGAACTCGCAATAAAAGGCATCAATGAAACCGGCAAAATCATCAAAAACTCCAAAGTACTCATCATGGGTCTCACCTACAAAGAAAACGTCCCAGACACCCGAGAATCACCTGTAAAAGCAATGGTAAAAGAATTAAAAGAATTCTCCTGTGACGTCTACGGCCTCGATCCACTCCTTACAAAGAAAGAAATCGAAGGATTCCACGTAAAAACCACCGACGCCTTAAAAGGAAAAGTCGACTGCATCATCCTTGCTGTCGCACACGACAAATTCAAAAAAATAACCTATGCTGATCTCAAGAAAATGATGAAAGAACGACCTGTCCTCATAGACGTCAGACGAATGTACAACAAAGACGAAGCAAAAAAACAAGGGATTTACTACAACACCCTGTAAAGAAACTGATCTATTATGGCGGTAATCCATCGAATAGTAAAAAACACTTCAGCGTTATTCATCGCTCAAATCGTATCCTCCTCGGTCTCCCTTATTTTTGGAGTCGTCATCGCTAGGGTCTTAGGCGACACCGTCTTTGGGAAGTTCTCATTCGCACTCGCATTCACAGAGATATTCGCAATTTTTTCAGCCTTAGGATACAACACGTTACTCATCCGGGAAGTATCACGGGACAAAACACAGGTGAACAAATACGTCAATAATATCTTCTATTTTCGTGTTTTATTCTCCCTGATCCTCTATGCTCTCATCATCATCACCATCAATATCATGCAATACCCGGATGACACAAAACTCGCCGTCTATCTTATTGGTATCTTCCAGATCCTTGAATCCTTAGCAAACGTCTTCAAAGTCACATTCCGAGCATTTGAAAAAATGGAATACGAAGCAGCGATCATCATCCTCGTCCATCTCCTCAGCCTTGGACTCATGATGGGTGTTATCTACCTTGGATATGGACTCATCGAGGTCAGCTTGGTGTATGTCACCATCGGGTTGATGAACTTCATTTTCAGTATTGCTCTTTGTGGAAAAAAGATTGTCATCGTAAAACGAGAACTGGATTTCAAATTTCTCAAAAAGACAATCGGGACCGCACTTTCACTTAGCATGCTGGCGATCTTTGCACTCATCTATGTAAAAATAGATACGGTCATGCTTTCCATCATGAAAGGAGATGCAGTCGTCGGATGGTATAACGCAGCCTATTACCTCGTTCAAGGTTTTAAACCACTTCCTCAACTTGTGATGGGCGCTCTTTTCCCCTTAATGTCCTATAGCTTCATTTCAGAAAAAGACCAATTAAAAAGAATCTTCGAACGGGCGTTCAGATATCTTCTGATTTTAGGCTTACCCCTGGCGATGGGAATCACCCTTCTGGCGGATAAAATCATTCTCCTTATCTATGGACCTGAATTTCAGAACTCCATTATTGCCCTGCAGATACTCTCCTGGGATGTGCTCCTCGTATTCATGTACGGATGTATCTCATTTTTACTCGTCTCCATCGACCGGCAACATCAGATGGCTATCCTAGCTGGATGCACAGCCCTCATCAATGTGGCGTTAAATATCATCCTGATACCGACCTATAGTTACATCGGCTCAGCCTTTGCCACCATCGCTGCAGAATGCTTCCTCCTGGTCGCATACTTATACCTCTCTGGAAGGTATTTCCATTTCCTCCCACTCCATAAAATCATTATCAAACCAATCATCGCCTGTGGACTCATGGGCGCATTCGTCTACCTCTTCCATAACCTGAACATCTTTTTCGTAATCCTTGTTGCTATCGCGCTCTATTTTGCGATAATGTTCGTCATAAAAGGCTTTACAAAAGACGATATCTCCTTGATGAAAAGCGTGCTGAAAAAAGACAAGTCCGGTTAAAAAATGTATCACTTTACTGCAGGATCGTAAAATTCTTCTAAAATCATTTCCAAGGTGACGAGCAACCCAAAGATCATTGCATAATTCTTTTTCCCTTTCAGATGAAGCATCCAAAGCGAATCAATATACTCAGAATCAAAAAACTCCCGTTTTTTTACCTTATCAACCATAGATTTCATAAACACTTGATAGTCCCTGTTAGTTCGTAGCAGCTCGTTATAATCAATAAAATTCTGGTTCTTATTGAAAAACAATCGATGATGAACAATATAATTTGACAAAGAATTGAATTTCAACTGCAAAAACCAAAAGACTCTCTTCACATATAATTTCACATGATTCGTCTGTAGCGGCAATCCTAGATTATTTTTAGTTGGTAACTTAAACAAATCAGGGTAATGTTTCATCAACATCTGTTTATACAGTTTTTTATCTTTTCTTAATTCTGGTGGAACCTGAAACATGAATTCGATAAGCTCATTGTCTAAAAATGGTTTCACATACTCAAAAACATTCGGATATCTAAAATTACAAAATGCAGTATATTTATCAGATTCATTCACATACAGCCATTGCGCACAATAATTAAGGAATTTTTCCAAGGGGATATTCTTCAGATCCTCAACAGATTTTTCAAACGATGACAGGATATCCACATCTTTCAACCATGCTGGATTGAAAAGAGACTTGACGGTCTGGGTATCATTCATTTTATGATGATTCAAAAGAAGCTCTTTCGCTTTCTTATAATCTGCATCAGTTCACCAAGGCTAAATTACCTACCTTGGAAAAAATGAGCGGACCCATGATTTCCCCACCCATGAATCCATTAAAAATCTTATTCCCGAATTTACTGAGACGATGATCCATCTGTATAGAAAAATACGGGGTGGAATCGATCATTCCTTCAACATCATGAAACGATTTTTCATATTGTTCCGCAAAATTCTCATTCATCGCGGGTATGAACACATGTTGGATGCCCAGCGTCTTCGCAATAGACTTCCCAATCTCACAATCATAACTTTTCTCATCACCAAACGTATACAGAAGGATATTCTCTTTCCCCGTTACCTTCAATGCTGCTGCAAGAATTGCCCGGGAATCAAGTCCTCCACTGATCTCAATGATGATCTTCTCATTACCTTTTATCCTACTCTCGACAGCTTTTTGCCATAGCTGACCCAGTTCATCACGTAACACATCCATACTACGAGTGTCATTCTGACCATTCTGCGGGTAGGTCCAATAATTCTTCACGCTCATCGATTGTTTTGAAATCTCAAGAACTGATGCTGGTGGTAATTGAAAGATATTCTCATCAAATGTTTTATCCCCCAGGTAATACCCGAAAATAAAAAAATCCAACAATGCATCTTTTCGTATCTTTTTCTCTGTTACCAGTCGTAATAACGGTGTTAGCTTAGGGGAAAAATAGAAATGATTTTTCTCGGAGGAATAGTAAAGCTTTTTCGAACCAAAACGATCGTTCAGAATGAGTAATTTCCCTTTTTTATGATCATACACCGCTGCTAGGAAAGAACCGTTCAATTGTCTCAGTTTACCAAAATCACTCTGCTGACAGGCCTCAAGGATGTACTTCTTCGCATCAACGATATCCTTATTATAAATCTCCCCGCAAAGAACAAGATAATCCCCGGTTTCAAAGTCGATCACCACCTGGTCATTACTCGTCGATTTTACCCCCAGCAGACAGACGAGAGATTCAACAGAAGCCTTCACTTCTTTTATCGTATAATCGAAGGTTTTTGCATATCCTAAGAATTTATCATGATTCGGAATCGAAGAAAAATACCCAAACAATCCAGACATGCTCTTATGCCCTCATATCATTTCCTTTCCCACTGATCAAATGTTCATCTCAACCTCTGAGAGGATCGGCCGATATTTCCCTGACACCGTCGGTAGGATAACATCGACAAATTCAATGTCAATCTTCATGTCCCCACATTGCTCATTGATTTTTTTAATAATAACAGCCAGTTCTTTTTCTGAATAATCCTCCCCTTTGACAATCTTCAATATCGCATGGTCTTTCGTCTTTTGAATAAACTGATACTGCTGAATCCCTTTGGTCATCCCTTTATTATCATAAAATAATGTCGAGATAAAAGCCCCGGTCAAGTATTTTCCATCTTTCGTGACAATAACATCTCTGATTCTCCCTGAAATCTCCTTAATGAGCGGTAGCATCCTCCCACAGGAACACCTCTCAGTGGAAACCTGACCTAGATCCCCGATTTCATAGCGGATGAATGGCATCGCATAATTCTCAAGATCCGTAATCACCATCTTCCCGATCTCCCCTGGGGCGACCGGCTCGTTATTTTTTATGAACTCCACGACTGCGTTTTCAACCGCCATATGGTACCCAATATGTTCCGAACATTCCCCCGCATGAAACGTGGTGTCCCGCCCACTATAATAATCATACACCTGACAACCAAAAGATTGCTCGATGATCTCCCGCTGATAAGGGAATAACGTCTCACAGCTTGTTAGAATCGCCTTCGGATGAATACCAGTAATCCCCTTCTTCTCCATATATTGTGCGATGACATAAATCGCAGACGCATACGCATTGATGACCTTAGGTCGAAACGACCGTAGAATCCTGACGTATTCATCGATTGTTTGTTCCGTAAGCTTATGAGCATCTAAAAAAATCGTCCGATGGACTTTATTGAGAATTCTTGTTTTCAGCATAGCTTGAGAGGAGATGTCTTGGGGCGCACTCCAGAGATACGCCATTTTATCCCCCACGTTATATCCCGCCCAGCTCCATTGCCGGTAGGCTGCTGCCATGTTCCATGCGTTCCAATTATCATTGATATAAAACTTCATAGGCTCCCCGGTTGATCCACCGGTCGCGGTCGGGATGAGCTTATTTTTCTGAATATTCGTTGGCACCAAATCAGATAAATTTTTCCGAATGATGTCCTTGGTCAGAATCGGTAATTTGTTCAAATCAGAAATATTCCGAATATCTGTTGGTTGCATTCCGACTGTTTTGAACATCTTATGATAGTAGGGAACATGTTCAAAAGCATAGGATAGTATCCGTGAAAGTCTCTGTTGCTGAAACTGAACCAGCTCAGAGGACGACTGCCATTGGGTTTTACTGAGAATATCAAAGTTTTTTATTGTGTTATTTAACATCGGATATTTTATCTTTAAAATAGGATACATCACTTTCGTTAAGAGTTTAGAATACATAGGGTCTTCACCGTATGACAGCGATAACTCTCCATGAACCAGTTTTCAATAAAAAGTCCGCTGTTTATATCCTTTTTCTTTCTCCATGATTATTTCTCATCGTCGTTGTCTATACAACTGTGCATCCACCACCGACATCATCTTAACAGTATCAACCTTAAATGGCTCAAGGAACGCACAGATCCTCTGAACATGTGGCGATGGGTCTATGAGCAGATCATTATAGCTGATGAACAACACATCGATGTTATCCTTAGTCTGAATCTCCTTTTTCACTTTCTCATTTAACCTCTTAAAACTGAGTTTGGTCTCCTCCCGATTCAGGTCGACGACCTGTGACATCTTCTCCATAGAAGCCAAGACTTCATCCAGGTTCCTCTCCATATAGATGATCTTATACTTCCCGGTCGAAGGTAAATAGGTAAGACCATACGCGGTGATCTTGATGAACTCCCCCCGGTACTGCCTCATGGGGAACACACCCTTCATCAACGAATTGATGATCTTTCCGCCTTCCAGCTCGAAATACCCCTTGGGATTACTCACATCTGCCTTCCGAGATTCTGTGTACGCGACCGGAATACCACCTGAGAGTAACATCTGCATCATCATCGAAGTCCCTGATCGTTCCAAACCAGACACAATATAATTCGTATCTTCCTGTAACAACATCTGTCTCACACACCTAGAAATAATAAAACACCATTAATCCAAATATCCTAAAGACCGCAAACGAGCCTTGATACGTTCGTCATCCTCCTTACTCAATGCTTCACCAGCTTCAGGCTCCGTCTCAGAAACAACCTCTGATAAGACAAACGTCACATACGAAGAAATCGAGGAAAACTCAGTTCCCTGAATCCTTTTCTCAATCTTTTTTGCAAGCTTCGTCGGAATCTGAACAGAAGTATATTTCTCAGCATCCTTTTCTTTTGTCATAAAAAATCACCACATCATTTCTAGGAATACCTACCAAGATTTCGTAAATAGATATAGTCATATAAATTTTATCAAAGAACACCAGACAACAAAGAAAAATAATACAAAACACCTTCTATTTTCCTTCTTTCAAAGAGGTCAAGAGAGTTATTTTACAAAACATTGAAATGGCATTATGAGATATCACAGCACACAACGATTCTCAGTCATACAAAAAAAGGAAGGAAGATTTTCGTTATTAAAAATGATCTCCAAAAGGAAGAAAACTACAATGACTCCTAACGAACTTTTAAAACAATGGAAAAAAAACAATCCACAGGTAGAAAACATTGTCATTTTCGTGTCAGATTCCCTCCGATGGGACCACCTTCCACCCACTATTGCTCAACGAGGGATCACCTTTAAGACCATTGCTGCCTCCGCGTTTACCGCTAGCTCGTTTCCCAGCATCGTCTCCGGGTTACACCCGCACCATCATGGAGTCGTATCTTTTTTTGACACACTCCCAAAAGACCTCCCCACACTCCTCAATGCAGCAGGATATAATACAAGCCTTTGGTTGGAAAACACCTGGATTGACGCAGGACACACCGGTCAATCAGAACTCCACCAAATATTAAACTGTAAAAACGCTGTCTCTTTAGAACACCTCAAGCCTCCGTTTATCTACCTTGAAGATGAGAAAGGCGGACACTGTCCGTATGGATGGACCGAGGACGATATCTATAAAGAAATCGAATGTAGGAAATTCTTCAAGGATTACGGGAAAAAAAGCAATGCAGAGTTACGGCAGCGATATCAAGCGGGAATCAACAGAAGCGTCAACGAGTTCGAAAAACGACTACATATCCTGGAAAAGAGAAACCTCTTAGATACGACTTTAATTTTGTTCCTCTCAGATCACGGAGAACTCCTAGGGGAATACGGAGGTATCATCGGACATGGGTTCCCCACCACACCAGAAATAGCTTATGTCCCCACNGTCCTTATNCACCCGAACCTCCCCGGGGGAGTCAATTTCAAAGACGAAGGCGTCCTCCGACACGTCGATTTATTCCCGACCATCGCAGATATACTGAACATAAAAACCAGTAAAAACAGTGATGGCATCAGTCTCCTATCATCAGAAAAACTTCCGACATTAGGTATCACCTAC
>JGI20215J15232_1000112_pt1 | contig 21453 bp, 15 predicted proteins | sample WetSurMetagenome_2_FD_15232 | JGI IMG/M metagenome (IMG submission 15232) | reverse complement strand
TGCAATCGTGCAATCGTGCAATCGTGCAATCATGCAATCATGCAATCGTGAGACCGATGAACCAGCAACCAGCACACCTGGCCGAGCGTCAAGTCCCGACGTAGTATGTCGGGATAGCGAAGGAGCCAGAATGCAGGGCAGGCAAAGTTAACCAGCACCCAGCAACCCTCCTTCGTCACTCATCGTGACTTCGGTGGACACTGCCAGCACCTAGTTGCCCTTGACCGGCCCCCGGCAGGTATAGCCAATTTCGCTGTAAAATGAACTTGACTTCGCTTTTTTTAGGGTGTAACTTTAATAACCTAATTCTCATCATTATGAATAGCAGGTTATTAGCTATACTGTCTGCTGTCAGATCCAGGAGGATGGCATTTTTGCTTTCCCTTGCAGTTGCGATCCTGATGATTTGCCTGTTCGATGTTGGCGGCCGTAGGTTTAACAGACCAATGCAGATCATAGGCTTTGCGTTGCTTTTCTATTCCCTGCTTCATCCCTGGGAGAAAAAAGGCCTTCTTTATTATGGGAGCCTCATAGGATCATCTGCTATCATTTTTTTGCTTTTAATATTCGTTGGGATTCATATTATTAGCAACATTTCGCTTCCGGGTCATATGGCTGAAGATAATGTCTGAACAATCGGGATTGCATGTGTTATCGGTTTTTTGCCGGGCTGATCGGACTGGTAGTGTGAAGGTTAACGGTTGGCGCTCAAAGGACGGCCGATGTTGGAGCTCCAACCCATGGTGTAACCCGGGGCTTTGAAGTTTGGCGAAACATATGAAAAGCCTGAGACAGGCTCTCCTAAGGTATACCTGGCAGATAAACTTGACTTTAGCTTTTCGGCAGAGTAATTTTGAATACAGTAACTTGAACAATAATCTGTATCTTATGAAAAGGATTGTCTTAATTAGCCTGATAGCAGTATGTTATCCTGTTATATTGGCTGCACAGCAGGATACCGTTTACAGGATATTCAAAACACGGATCATCCTGAATTATCCCCAGGCAAAGGATTACGGGATTTTATATGCGGTGAAGGATTCCGCTGTTGTTCTGGCCGGTTATGCAAGTCGTAGAGACCTGCTTGCCGGGAACATTTATGCAACAACAATTGACTATAAAAACATCGCCATCATTAAAACCCGTAATAAGAACAGCGTGATCTACAGGACTTTGGCCGGCCTCGCCATAGGAACTGCAGTCGGAGCGTTAATTGGGTACAGTCAGGGGGACGATCCGCAATGCGAGTATTTCTGTTTGTTTCAGATGACTGCCCGTGATAAGGCAGGGGTCGGCGGGTTCCTGGGTGGATTTACAGGTGCATCGATCGGGGCCCTTTGCGGACTAATAACGATCAATATCCCGATTAACGGGAATCTTCAAAAATTCAAAGAGAACAGGGACAGGCTGAGAAAATATGCTTTTACCCATTAATCGGGGTTCTGCGGCTGTCAGGCGATTGTGTGAAAAGGCGCCATTGTTATCCGCAAGGCAGCCCAGGCTAATTTTTGTACTTAACTCCGATCTATTCAACACACAAAGCCAATCAATCCTTGCTCCGAAGGAGCAAATAACAACATAACCCCCGGTGCTAACCGGGGGATTTGAAATGCTCTAAGGATCAGAGCCCTGCAGGGGCGAAACCTGCCTGGGACAACGTATAATGCTAACCGCGTCGATCTCATGGCGATCTTCAATTATGAAGTGAATAAGTATGACATTGATTTTTCTGATGTAAAAGGGCAGGAGAATGTCAAAAGGGCTATCAAGGTGGCAGCTGCCGGGTTTCATTATCTGATAACAAATACAACGATTTAATAGACGTAATAGAGCAACTTATTTCTCTGGTTCTCTCGCAGACTTGAAGACGAGTTTACCAATATCAAATTTGGAGGCGTTTACATCATATTTTATAATTTCCATTTCATAAGAAGATACTGATCCGCTAAAGACTCCGAGACCAATCTCGCCGACTTTATATTTGGTGATTACATTGGTACCAGTAGTATAATCTTTGAAGAGACTCTGTGGAACAGTCACGGAGAAAGTTCCATCTGCATCTGTCTTCGCTTCAGGGTTCAACCGTGGTCCACTAACACTGGAATCACCAATTTTGTATTTGAATGTCCATTTACTTGTTTTCTCATTTAGGGTTCTTTCTGTACCGCATGAAGCATCAACGGCTAATAGAATCCCATTTTTATCAGTACCCTTATAACGAATTACGGGACCAAGGGTCTTAGAGACTGGCATTACAATAATGGTCAAATTAGCAATCGGTCCTTTTTCGTCGGCCGCTATCCCATTTATTACAAACTTATCTGATGCGGTAGTCATTGTTTGGGCTTCCAATACTCCTCTGTTAAAAGTAGATGCAAGCATCATAATGCATATTCTTAAGAATAACTTAGTTTTCATTACCGACAGATTTAGTTAGTAATTAAGAAAAAATGATAGTGCAAAAACTTCCAATAATCTCTTGTGAAATTCTAAAATATCCAAGTGAGCCAGAGTTGTTACTCAAATAGTTAGACAAATTTATATTATAATGAAATCAAAGTCAATTTTAATTTGGTCGGGACATTTAGTTATTACAATCCATATTTAACATTATCACGATCGGTCCTCCCGGGGCAGGGAAGACCATGCTTGCCAAGTGGCTGGCAACGGCCTCCACTTATTCTCGAGGAGGCCCTTGAGACGACCAGGATCTACTCGGTTGCAGGGAAGATCGATGACCGCAGCCCGCTTATGTACAAACGGCCCTTCAGGAGCCCTCACCATACGATCTCGGAGTAAGCTTTTAGTAATTATGAACTGCTAAATGTGTTTCTAGAAGTTTATAAACATCTTATAAAGGAGGACCAAAAATGGAAAACTTTTTAAACTTTGGGGAGGGTCATACTTAACCTCCTGTTGAGACTGAGAAACTGTCTTAGACGACGACATTCGCTGATTTAGTTATATTCTCATTCAAATGATATCAACAGCCTTGTGAAGACGACCTGGATTTAGTTGCCTTCAGAAGTCAGAATGCTTTAATAAGCCAGCACCTTGGCAGGATTAGCTGTGAGGTAATGTGTCGAACAATGGAGTAAGCAATTAAACCGATGGCAAATCACGAATTACTTTTATCTTTTTCCCTTTGTCCTTTGTCTTTCTTTTCCTATATTTGGTATAGTGTTTCCTTATGTGCTAAATTCTTGGGAATATGTTGGTAAGAACCTTTGCCAGTGCGGTAAACGGCATTGATGCCGATACTGTGACCATTGAAGTCAATGTATCTCAGGGTGTCAGGTTTTTTCTTGTCGGGCTGCCAGATGTGGCGGTTAAGGAGAGCCAGCAGCGGATTGAGTCGGCGCTCCGGGTCCTGGGGTTCAAATGGCCGGGAAGACAGGTGGTGATAAACATGGCGCCGGCGGATATCCGCAAGGAAGGATCATCCTATGATCTGCCACTGGCGATTGGGATCCTGGCTGCCGATGAGAAACTCACCTCCCGGGACCTCGAATCGTATGTAATTATGGGAGAGCTCTCTCTCGACGGGACACTTCAACCGGTAAAAGGAGTCCTCCCGATTGCCCTCAGGGCGCGCGAGGAGGGTTTCCGGGGAGTGATCGTGCCAGCAAAAAATGCCAGGGAGGCTGCGGTCGTGAACAACCTGATGGTCTACGGTATGGATACACTGGGGGAAGTGGTCGATTTCCTGAACGGCACAAGAAAATTTGAGCCTGTCCGCGTCGATCTCATGGAGATCTTCAATAATGAGGTAAATAAGTATGACATTGATTTTTCTGATGTAAAAGGGCAGGAGAATGTCAAAAGGGCCCTCGAGGTGGCAGCTGCCGGTTTTCATAATCTGATCATGATCGGTCCTCCCGGGGCAGGTAAGACTATGCTTGCTAAACGGCTGGCAACGATCATACCTCCCCTTACCCTGGAGGAGGCGCTTGAAACGACAAGGATACACTCGGTCGCAGGAAAGATCGAAGACCACACCCCGCTCATGACTAAACGGCCTTTCAGGAGCCCTCACCACACGATCTCAGACGTCGCCCTGGTCGGCGGCGGCACTTTCCCGCAGCCGGGGGAGATCTCCCTCGGCCATAACGGGGTGTTGTTCCTCGACGAGCTGCCCGAGTTCAAGCGCACTGTCCTCGAGGTTATGAGACAGCCCCTGGAGGACAGGGTGATAACTATCTCGAGGGCAAAATCGACTGTGGATTATCCAGCAAGCTTCATGCTCGTTGCTTCAATGAACCCCTGCCCGTGCGGGTTCCATAACCATCCTGAGAAGGTGTGTATGTGTTCAGCAGGGATGGTCCAGAAATACCTGAACAGGATCTCGGGTCCGCTCCTCGACAGGATCGATATCCATATCGAGGTGGTGCCGGTCAAATATGACAAGCTCTCCGATTCCGGCAGGGTCGAGAAATCTGCCGTGGTAAGGGAGAGGGTGATCAGGGCCAGGGATATCCAGGCAAAACGCTTTGAGAACACGAAGGGCATATATTCAAATGCCCAGATGTCGTCGTCGATGCTGAGGAGGTACTGCCAGCTCGATGAGGCGGGAGGAAAGCTGCTAAGAAGCGCCATGGATATCAGGGGCCTTTCGGCCAGGGCGTATGACAGGATCCTGAAGGTGGCGAGAACGATCGCCGACCTGGCTGGCGCTGAGAATATAGGGGCGGAGCATATTTCTGAAGCCATCAACTACCGCAACCTCGACCGGGAGGGGTGGGCGGGGTGAGAGAGAAGGAGCTGGCACGGAGCAAGACAGGAGGAGGTACGTAGAGCACGGAGAGCTCATTCGAGAAGAAGTGCGGCAGCACCTATCAGTCCTGCGTCGCTTCCTGCCTCGGATTCAACAATAGCTATCGGATCGAATATCATGTCCCTCGCAAGCTCATAGAATTTCTCCCTGATCCTTTTCATGTACATGTCGCCCAGGTTGCAGAGGCCGCCGCCCAGGATGATGAGGGGCGGGTTGAATACCTGGAATATATTGTAGACGCCGATCCCGATATAATCGGCGCACTCCATGACTATTGACGTGCAGAGCGGATCGCCGGCGGCCGCTCCCCTGCTCACGAACTGGCCGTCGACCTTCTCCCATGAAAAGTCCGGGGGCAGCTCTAGTGTCGTGGTGGATCCCTGCTCAATCTTTTTCCTGAAATGATATGGGAGGGCAAGGCCGCATGCACAGCCCATCAGGCACCCTTTGTTGCCGCAGGTGCACACGAGGTCGCTGCGCGGATCCACGATAGTGTGGCCGAACTCCCCGGCAGTCCCCGTGATACCCCTGTAAACCTTCCGTTCGAGGATTATGCCTGCCCCGATGCCCGTGCTGATCGTGAGGAAGATAAGGTCGTTGTACCCCCGCCCGGCACCGTACCTGAGCTCGCAGTAAGCCTGGGCATTTGCATCATTGTCGAGCTTTACATGCACGGAGAAATTCTTCTGCAGGCTCTCCTTCAGCGGGTAACCCTTGAATCCCTTAAGGTTGGAAGATGTTATGGTGACGCCGTCCCTGTAGCGGACATGGCCGGGAAACCCGACGCCGATACCCTCGAGGTCATCCTCGTCCAGGCCGTTTGACCCGAGCAGCCGGCGCACCGTGCCCGAGATTTGTTCCACAATCTGGTCCTCGGGCTTCCCCCGGTGGTCGTAGGCAGTGATCTTTTCAATGATTGTGCCGTCCTTCCTGATCAGGCCGGCGGACAATTTAGTGCCGCCAATATCGACTCCGCATAGGATCTTTTCCATGGTTCCGTTTATAGTGTCTGTTCGGTTCTTGCAATTATGTCATCCTGGGTGTCGGGCGAGAGCGAGGTGAAGAACGCCGAATAACCTGCCACCCTCACGACAAGGTCGCGGTGCTCCTCCGGATGCTTTTTCGCCTCGAGAAGTATCGCACGCGATACAATATTGTACTGCACATGCCAGCCCTTCAGTGTCTCGAAAAATGCCCTAATTATGGATATGAGCTTCTCCTTCTGCTCTACCCCTGCGATCGTCGAGGGCGACAGCTTCTGGTTCAGCAGCACTCCGCCGCAGATCTTTCCCGTGGGGAGCTTGGCCACCGATTTGAACACTGCCGTCGGCCCAAGAATATCGGTCCCCGAGGTTGGCGAGCATCCCTCGGCAACAGGGGTGAAGGCTTTCCTTCCGTCGGGCGTTGCCGGAACGACCGCCCCCGAAGGCACATTGGCCGAGATGCTCGAAGTGCCGGCATAATATGCGCACCCGATCGGCCCCCTGCCTGCGCGGGTGGTCCTGAATTTCGGGAGCTCGTCGATGAAGCAATTGTATGCTTCGACGAGAAGCTTATCGACGTCATCATCGTCATTCCCGTATTTCGGTGCATAATTCAGCAGCAGCTGGCGCACCTTCTCGCCTTCGATCCCCTCGAAATTGCTTCCGAGGTGATACATCAGCTCCTCCCTGCCTATCCTGGACTCCTCGAAAACAAGCTTTTTGACAGCGGCGAGTGAATTCCCCAGGTTGGCGATCCCCACCTGGAGCCCGGAGATGAAATCATAGACCGAACCGCCTTCCTTGATCGTCTTTCCCCGCCTGATGCAATCGTCGACGAACGCCGAGCACAGGATATCGGGGACGAGCTCTTCGAGGGCAGTATCGACCGCAGTGTCCGTTTCGGCAGCAGCTTTTGCATAGAATTTCACCTGGTGCTTCCATGCCTCCATCATATCGCCGAATGACCGGAAATCCCTGAAATTCCCCGTCCCGGGGCAGAAAGTCTTTCCCGACATAGTGTCCAGGCCGTTGTTCATTGCCGCCAGGAATACCCTCATGAAGTTCAGGAAGCTCATCCCGGTGCAGCGGTATCCCCATTTCCCCGGCACAGCCACCTCGATGCAGCCGATAGCCGAATAGTTATATGCATCTTCCCTTGAAACCCCGAGGCTGATGAGAGAAGGGATTATGATCTCGTCGTTGTTGAAAGCCGGCATACCGAAGCCTTTTTCAATTACATCGATGCACCCCCTCAGGAAAACTGGATCTATATTCCGGTGGAACCTTACCGTCAGGTTCGGCTGTGTCAGCTTCATCATTCCCACCGATTCGAGTATAAGGTAGCTCAGCTGATTGACAGCATCCCTGCCGTCAGCTGTCTGGCCGCCGATTGTCACATTCTGGTAAAGGGGCCCACCGGCTGAGAACCTGGTATGCGACCAGGATCTTATCTTGTTGACGGAGAGCAGTCTGATCCAGGTGTTTTCCAGCAGCTCGAGAGCGAATTCCCTGGTGATCTTCCCTTCTGAGATGTCATTCCTGTAGAACGGGCAGAGGTACTGGTCGACCCTTCCAAGCGACACTGAGTGGCCATTGCTTTCGATCTGAAGGCACAGCTGCACAAACCAGGTAAGCTGAAGTGCTTCATAAAAACTTTGGGGAGGATTCACGGAGATGTTCCTGCAGTTACTGCTGATCGTCAGGAGCTCCGATCTTCGCTGTTCATCGTTCTCATTCCCGGCAAGCTGCGCTGCAAGCTTCTCAAATCTCAGGATAAAGGACTCCATTGCACGGATCCCGATTTCCAGAGCATCATAAAAATCTTTCCTGCCATGGTTCTGTTCATTCACTTCTCCCAAAAGTTTCCGGTATTCAGCAACCTCTGCCAGGTATCCTCCCAGCCCTTTCTCCAGGATCCTGGCGAAGTTCACGGATATATGTGCATCACCGGAGGTCAGGTTTCCTTCAGCCCTTATTATGGCCGCATCGTGTATCTCCTTGATCTGCTGTGACATGAGCGAGTAACCCCTTTCTAACAGGGTCCTGCCTTTCCACCATCCGCATATCTCCCTCAGCTCGGCTTTCTGATCTTCGGTCACAAAGAACGCATCACCGGGGCGCTTGTCGAATTCATCGAGCTCATCGATGATCCATGCCGTAACATATTCGGGAAATATGGGAGCGGCCCTGAGTTTCGACGACATGTTGCCAACTATCAGCTCTCCTTCATCTATAAAGAGTGTCATCTCCCTCAGGGTCTGCTCAAGCGCATGGGCCCTCTTGAGGATGACAGGGTAAGAATCAAATTCAGCATAAGCCATGGTATAAATCCTTGCCCTTTCGGTGCAGATCGTCGATCGTGACGACAGCAGCCTGTCCCTCATAGCTTTGATGCGGGGAGAAAGAGTGCGTATACCGGTTACAGGAATATCCATCAGTTGAGAATTTTGGTGGTGATACCCATTTGCGAGGCATAATCTGCATATGCCACCAGCTCCTGCTTGCTTACATCGGCAAAACCTTTATAAGTGTATGCCTTCCCAAGCATATGGTACTTCTCTGTTGCAAGGGAGTGATAGGGGATAAGATGAATTTCGGAAAGATGCTCCAGTCCGGCCGCAAAATCAATGATTGAAAATATCTCCGGTTTTGAATGGTTAAACCCTGGGACTACAGGCACGCGGATCACAAAAGCTGAGCCTGATGCGTCAAGCTTCCGGAAGTTCTCGAGCACGAGTCCGGCATCTCCGCCGGTATATTGTGCAAACTTAAGCGGGTGGGTATGTTTAAGGTCGGCCAGGAACATATCCACCAGGGAAGTGTACTTTGATACTTTTTCCCATGGAACATGCAGGGAAGTCTCGGCCGAAACGTGGATGCGCTTATCCCTGAGCAGGAGCAGCAGCTCCCCGAGTTCCTCCCCCTGTGCAAAAGGTTCTCCTCCCGACAGTGTGACTCCGCCTGAGCTCATGTCATAAAAGGGAAGGTCTTTTTCAACCCCGGCAGCTATCTCTGCTGCGCTCATTTCCCGTCCGGCGACCCGGAGGGCCTTTGAAGGGCATACATCCATGAGCTGCCCGGGATCCCCGATCTTTTCCCTGTCGATCACCAGTGCCCCGTCAGCTTCATATATCCGGCCATCCGCGGCCTTTATGCACTCACCGAACCTGTTGCACAATCTCTCATCAAACATCACCGACGGCAGGGGATCGATACTCTCGGGGTTATTGCACCAGAGGCACCTCAGGGGGCAGCCCTTGAAGAAAATGCTCGTCCTGACGCCATTTCCGTCATGCAGGGAGAAACGTTGTATATTGAAAACCGTCAGCATCTGCGAAACCTGGTAAGCTTCATTAAGCCCTGATCGATGGCTGGTTACGATGTTCCTGATCGGGATAAATATAGATATAAATTCAATAAATGGCGAGGAAAGGGAAATTAATCATCCTTTTTTACGTTTATCACAAGTATCGTGAACGTAGCACTAGGTGCATGGATTCAATCCAGAGCTTGCATAAGAAGATAACCAGGGAAAATCTGGTATTTGCCTTCAGGGGTGATGTGTCAGACCGTAATTCCCTTGCCCTGCTGACCCTGCTCGAGAATGAGATGAAGGAGGATTCCTTCGGTGCGTCGGGAAGGAGGCGGCTTTTCATGTATGTCCTTGAGAGCCTGCAGAACATGGCTAAGCATGGCACCCATCTGTATCACACCGGAATGTCAACCGTCACCTACTCAAAGACTGACGGGGGTTATACCGTGACGACCGGTAACGTGATGGACTCGGCAAGCGTGCGGGACCTCAGGAACAGGCTTGAAAGGATCATCACGCTCGAACCGGAGGAGATCAAGGAGCTTTACAGGCAAATCCTCAACAACTCGGAATTCAGCAAAAAAGGCGGAGCAGGGCTGGGGCTTCTCGAGATGGCCATCAAGACCGGCAACCGGCTCGATTTTGATTTTGTTCCCATCGACAGCGATCATACTTATTTCATACTGAGCAAGACCGTGGGTTCTACGGGGACCAACCTCAGCGTAACCGACCCCGGCAGGAAGTTCAGCAGCAAGGCAGTTCTTGCGTTTGAAAAGCTTATGACCGGCAATAATATTCATATGATCTGGTCAGGGCATGTCACTTCAGAGATCGGGGAGGAAGTGTTGACGCTGACTGAATCGAAATTCGATGAGGAGGATATTGACACCAGCCTCCGCAAGAGGGTTTTCAGCATAATGGCAGAGGCCCTCGAGAATGTGTCAAAATATAACCCGGGACAGGAGACTGAGACAAAATACGGGATGCCGGTGGTCATTCTGAGGTTCAGGGATAACAGGTTCCTGCTTACTACCGGGAACCTTGTGGGCTCAGGTAATGTTGTGAGCCTCAAGGAAAAGCTTGATATGGTCAACAGCCTCGACAAGACGGGCCTGCGTGATATGTTCTACAGGTCGCTTTCGAAGCAGACCATTGAAACCGACAGCACCGAGAACATGGGATTGCTGGCAATTGCCCGTAAATCGGGCAGCAAGCTGGAATACAAATTTGAAAAAGTGAATGACGGCTACTCCTATTACGTGTTGACTGTGGCTGTGCAGGATGATGCCGGTTAATGCACCCGGAAAAATCCAAGATCATTGCCGTCCCATACCGCATAGCTTCCATCCATTACCCAATCGCCCAGGAATATTACCTCTGCCCCTCCGGCAAGCTTTATGTTCATTTCAAGATGGCGGTGTCCAAAAATGAAATAGTCGATCTTCTCTGCAGCCAGGACCGATTTTGCATACCTGATAAGATCCTCTTTATCTTCTCCCAGGTAATCGAGCTTTATTCCTTTCCCTAGCCTCGAATTGAGCGACCAGCTATGGCCGAACCCGACTCCCACGGAAGGATGGAGTGCGGAGTAGGCCCTCCTCAATGCCTTGTTCCTGAATATCCACAGCAGGATACTGTAGAGGGTATTGGTGGAGCCGAGACCCTCACCATGGGCAAGATGGAACTTCTTCCCGTCGAAGTCTGCCGTAAGCGGACCGGTATGGGAAATTACGCCGCATTCATCGGTGAAATAGTTCCTGACCCACATGTCGTGGTTTCCCGTAAAGAAATGAACAGGAATGCCTGCGTCGGTCAAAGCGGCAACAGTTCCAAGGAACCTGGTGAATCCCTTGGGAACCACCAGCTTGTATTCCCACCAGAAATCGAAGATATCGCCGAGGAGATAGATCTCCTTCGCCTCCGGGGCAATCCCGTTCAGCCAGCTGACAACCTTCCTCTCACGGTCCAGGGGATCCGATCCGGTCCTGAGTCCGAGATGAAAATCAGATGCGAAGAATATTTTGCCTGGTCCTTTCAACTCAACAGGTTAATTAAAGATCTGGTTTAGCTTGATCTGCAAAGCGTTCCCGTGAAGGTTAGTCCCGATTATGTTGCCCTCCCTGTCGAAAAGGAAGTTGGCGGGCACGGCCCTGACATTGAACAGCCTTGCATTCTCGGGGTTCTTCGGGTCATCCTCCCTCGTGTTTATCCAGGGAAGCTCGTCGAACCTGACCTCCTCCCTCCACCTGGCTTCATTCTCATCAACGTTTATCTGGTAGATCTCTAAACCCCTGCTTCTGTACTTCCTGTAAGTCTCTTTAAGGCTCAGGTTCTCCGCGATGCAGTCTTTGGAATCGACCGACCAGAATGTAAGGAGGACATACTTGCCCTTCAATGATGACAACGAGATCCTTTTGCCGGTAATGTCCTTAAGATCAGGGTTAAGTGATTTTGAGGGCTGTGTTTTTGCGTATGATTCCAGGCGGTTCGCATACATCTGCTCGAGCTCCTTTTTGGTGTCGGCGGCAAGGGCCTGGACATTCTTTGAATGCGGATAGTAGCGAGTAAGCGAGTCGGAGACGATCTTCAGGTATTGCAGGTCGCGCGGATCATAAAGCACATATGTGTTTTCATCGATGCGCTGGTAGAGGGCTTTTATGGAAGCCATCGACTTTGTATGGGTGATGATGAACGCGATGTTTTTCTTTCTGAGCTCCTTGATGAGGCTTGTGAACTGAGCATCGAGCTCTGGTCCCCTGGTGCTGAAATCGGGCAGCTTTGACGCTGCATCATAAACGACTCTGAGCGAATCGAGCTTTTTCTTTGTTGCAGAAAGCTGGTCATCCAGGACACGGACCTGCTCCGAGCCCTCCGATCCGGTCACCTTGTACCCGTCGTAGAGATTCTCACTTCCGAAATCGATCCTTATCGCCTCGGACGGTTCTGCCAGGAGTGTAATAAAATTCGAGACTGAGAACCCGAGCTGGTAGAATTCAGGTTCACCGGCTTTTACCTTGAATGAGAACGAGCCCTTTTTGGAGATTGCCGCGGAATCGATCAGAACAGGGGTGTTGACATCCACCCTGTTGAGGTAAATATATTTGATCCCGGTATTGTGGATGGTTCCTTTAACAGTAAAGCTGTGTTTATTCTGGCATGAAGTCACCAGTAATACGGGCAGCAACAACAGGATGGCTCTTTTCATTTGCAAATCGGTTTCCGGTTAGGTCTAATATGTTTCAATTTACTTAAACAGTTCTTCGAGCTTTCTATCCAGGGCTCCTCCCCTGAGGTTGGATGCGATTATACGCCCCTCCTTGTCGAGGAGGAAATTTGACGGGATCGCTTCTATGTTGTACATGGGCACAACATCTGATTTCCAGTACTTTACATCACTCACATGGATCCATTTATCGAGGTGGTCATCCTTTATCCCTTTTAGCCAGGCCTCACGGGTCTTGTCGAGGGAGACCTGGAAGATCTGGAACCCGAGGTAATGATACTTTTTATAGGCTTCCACCAGGTTGGGGTTCTCGGCCCGGCACGGACCGCACCAGGATGCCCAGAAATCGAGCAGGACGATGGATCCCCGGGTTGAGGAGAGCCTGATCGTATCGCCTTCGGGTGAAGGAAGGGCGATCTCCGGAGCAACCATGTTTTCGCCCGTCCCTGCAGCGGTTGAAGGGTTGTCCCTGTAAACCATCTTCAATTCCTCGACCTGGCGGTGCAGGGTTTCAACAGGCTCATAATGAGGATATCGGGGGAATAGTGATGAATCGACCTTAACAAAATATGAGAAGTCCTTCTTTGGATTCAGGATGTAAACTTTGGGAGCGACCTGCTGGTAGAGCGCAACAAGGCTCACCAGGGATGAGAGATTCCTGTCGATGTAGTCTTTCGTGAATTTGTTCATATCATTCAGATACCCTTGCCCGAGCTTGTCGAGGGAGTCGACTATTGCCGGAAGCCCCGGATTCCCGGCATTCTGGTCATAGATCGCGCTGAGCCCTGATATTCTGGCAATTGTCTTCCTGAGTGTGTGGTTATATTCGGCCATCAGCATGGTTCCAACCGATCCGGTAACGGTGACCGGATAGTTCAGGGAATCATTGTGGGATGTCAATTTTATTTTCTGTCCCGGCTCCAAAAGCATTGTAAGAAAGTTATTTTGATTAATTTTGAGCAAATAAAATGAGGGCGATTTTATCTCCCTTTTAAAGTCAAACCTGCCATCTGCTGATACCATGACCGAATCAACTGCCAGCAGCTCGTTAGATTTAAGCTCATCGAGGAAGATATATTCTCCTTTCTGCGGATATTCGAGAATACCCGTTATTTCAACGCTGTTGTCATGGCACGCTGCAAGCAAGACTGCAGCAATCGCAAGGCATAAAAATTTCCTGCTCATCGGGGTATTGACTGGTGAAGAACTAAATTGAAATTAGGAAAATGCAAATTTACTTTTTTTTTAAACTGTTGACGCTTGTGTGGTGTTTTATAATGACAGCAGGGACTAGATCACATTTACAGGCACTGACCGACAGAATTTCGTGACGGTTTGTGCTCTCTTGCAATGTTCAATAAAAAACAGTATCTTAAAAGGCTTTTTGACATCTGATTATAAAAACTGATTTATGAGTTATATAAAGTTCGAAAAGGAGCAGATCGTAAATCTTGAATACTCGCTTTCAAGGGAAGTCATTCGGACGAACAGGGCGGGGTCCTATTCCTCGACGACCATAGTGGGCTGCAATACAAGGAAGTATCATGGTTTGCTTGTTTGCCCGGTCGATGCCTTCGGGGGGGAACGATATGTTCTTCTGTCGGCATTGGATGTTACCGTAGTTTACAATGAGAGCAGCTTCAATACCGGGATAAGGAAGTACAAGGGTGATTATTACAGCCCGAAAGGCCACAAGTACATTGAAGAGCTTGAGATGGAGACCATACCTTCGAGGATCTACAGGGTGGGAGGGGTCAGGCTGAGGCATGAGAGGCTGCTGGTGCATTACGAGGAACAATACCTTGCCCGGCTCACAATACTCGAAGCTTCGGAACCAATGAAGCTGCAGATCCGGCCCTTCCTGGCTTTCAGGAATGTCCACCAGCTCACGCATGCCAACCTTTGCGCAAATACCAAGGTTGAATTCGTCGAGAACGGGATCAGGTCATGCATGTACGAGGGATTCCCTGATCTTTACATGCAATTCTCTACAAACGCCGAATTCATACATGTGCCCGACTGGTACCTGGGGGTTGAATACACCGAGGAGCAGAAGAGGGGGTACGATTATTCGGAGGACATTTTCACGCCCGGATTTTTTGAACTTGAGGCAAAGCAGGGTGATGTGATAGTTTTTTCTGCTTCTACCAAGCCGGAGAAGACCTCAGGGCTGAAAACGAAGTTCACTAAGAACGTGACGGGAAAGATCCCCAGGAACAACTATGTCAACTGCATCCGTAATGCAGCACAGCAATTCATTGAAAAGCGGCATGGGAAGACGCTTATAATAGCAGGATATCCCTGGTTCGGATCGTGGGGGAGGGATACCTTCATCGCACTGCCTGGCCTCGCGCTGGCCAGGAAGAACAATCTTGAGCTGTACAGGGAAGTGCTCGATACCCAGGTCGGCAGAATGGAAAACGGCCTCTTCCCCAACATGGGAGGTATCAGCAACCCGGCATTCAATTCGGTCGATGCACCGCTTTGGTTCTTCTGGGCCGTTCAGCAGTATATCGGAGCCGGAGGAAAAGATGCTGCCGAAAAATACTGGGCTCCCATGAAAGCCGTGATAGGCGCCTTCACGGGCGGCACTGCTTACAATATCCATATGAGGGATAACGGGCTCATTTACGCGGATGCACCGGGCAAATCACTTACATGGATGGATGCCGTAGTGAACGGTGTTCCCGTTACCCAGAGAAAGGGTTATGCGATCGAGATAAACGCACTGTGGTACAACGCGGTCAGCATAGCGCTTGAGATTGCTTGGGAAGCCAAAGATAAGAAATTCGTAAAGGAATTCAGCCCCCTGCCTGATCTGATAAAAAAATCGTTCCACGAAGTGTTCTGGAATCCTGATCGGGGGTATCTCGCTGATTATGTTAATGATGAGGAGGGTAAGAACTTCCTCGTACGGCCAAATATGGTGATTGCCGTTTCACTTCCCTTCTCGGCGCTCAGCGAGGAAGAAATGAAACGGGTCCTTGACGTTGCCGATAAGGAACTCGTGACACCGAGGGGGCTGAGAACGCTTTCGCCCAGCAGCCCGCTGTACAAGGGAACCTACAGGGGCACCCAGGAAGAACGTGACAGTGCTTACCATAACGGTACAGTGTGGCCATGGCTATTCGGGCCTTTCTGCGAAGGGTGGCTAAGGGTTTACGGCAACCAGGGAGTCAATAAGGTCAGGAGGCTCATTTACGGCCTTGAGGAGGTCATGAGCGAACATGGCGTCAGTACTATTTCCGAGATTTATGACGGCGATCCCCCTCATGCTCCGAACGGCGCAATATCACAGGCCTGGAGCGTAGGGGAGGTGCTCAGGATAATTGATCTGCTTGAAAGCAAGTATTCAAATTTATAAAACTGGTTTCATATGCGAGTCCTAATGTTCGGATGGGAGTTTCCGCCACATATCTCAGGTGGACTGGGGACAGCCAGTTACGGTTTGACGAAGGGAATGTCGACCCTGGATGACCTTGAGGTGATCTTTGTCGTCCCGAAAGCATGGGGCGATGAAGACCAGTCAACAGTCAGGCTTATTGGTGCAAACAAGGTACCGGTCGCTTTCAGGAAAGTGCATTATAAAGGTTTCAGACGCTCCCTTGAAAAGATCGAAATTTCTTCCCGCGTTGTCCCATACACCAATCCCGACGAGTTCTGGAAACGTGTTAAATCCGATGTTGCCGGGTACAATATGGTTGTGCAGACCAACAACAACGGGACCATAGATTTCTCAGGCAAATACGACGGATCGCTGCTCGATGAGATCTATAAGTATTCGGTTGTGGCTGCAGTGATTGCCGAAGAAAACGAGTTTGACATCATACATGCCCACGACTGGCTTGCTTACCCTGCAGGTATAGCAGCAAAGGCTGTTTCGGGCAAGCCGCTTGTCATCCATGTCCATGCCACCGATTTCGACCGCAGCGGAGGGAATGTCAATCCTGAGGTCTACAGGATCGAAAAGCAGGGAATGGATGCCGCATCAAAGATCATCACGGTAAGCAACCTGACGCGCGACATTGTCATAAACAAGTACAACATTGACCCCGACAAGGTGGAGACTGTTTACAATGCGGTAGAGCCTGTCAGGCTGTCAGAGGATGTCGTCGTTGAAAAAGGCTTCAGGGAGAAGGTTGTTACGTTCCTTGGCAGGATAACGATGCAGAAAGGGCCGGAGTATTTTATCGAAGCAGCCTACAAGGTACTCAAGGTAATGCCGGATGTGAGGTTTGTCATGGCAGGTTCAGGTGATATGATGGAAAGGATGATGAGACGGGCAGCCTCCCTCAAGATAACCGACAGGTTCCATTTTACGGGCTTCCTCAAGGGGAAAGACGTATATTCGATGCTCAACCTGAGCGACGTCTATATCATGCCTTCGGTGTCCGAGCCGTTTGGAATTTCCCCGCTTGAAGCAATGCAATCCAACGTCCCCGTGATCATCAGCAAGCAGTCGGGCGTTTCTGAAATTCTCACCCACGCCGTAAAAACCGACTTCTGGGACATCGATGCAATAGCCGATGCCATTTACGGGATATTGAATTACCCTGCACTTGCCAAGATGTTCATCAAGAACGGCAAAGAGGAGGTGGTCAGGCTTAAATGGGATAACTCTGCACGTCACGTGCGGGATATCTACCACAGAGTAATTGCGCAAAATAAGATCCAGATATGAGTGAAACAGGCAAAAAAGCAATTTGCTTTTATTTTCAGGTGCATCAGCCTTTCAGGCTTAAACGATACAGGTTCTTTGACCTGGGGCACGATCATTACTATTACGATGATTATACCAACGAATCGATAATGAGAAAAGTGGCCGGGAACTGCTACCTTCCTGCAAATGAGATAATGCTCGATCTCATTCAGAAGCACAAGGGGAAGTTCAAGGTGACATTTTCCCTTACTGGACTCGTGATCAACCAGTTCAGGCTCTATGCCCCGGAAGTCCTTGAATCATTTAAGAAGCTGGCAGAGACAGGCATGGTTGAATTCCTTGCCGAAACCGAATCGCATTCGCTCGTATCGATCAAGACAAGGAGTGAGTTTGAGCAGCAGGTGAACGCCCACCGGGCAATGATCAAGGAATTCATCGGAACGGAAACCACCTCATTCAGGAATACCGAGCTCATCTATTCCGACCAGATCGGATCGTGGGTTGCCGATATGGGATTCAAGTCGATGCTGACGGAAGGAGCCAAACACGTCCTTGGCTGGAAGAGCCCCAACTACCTGTATTGCAATTCAATCAATCCAAGGCTTAAAATACTTCTGAGGAATTTTGTCCTTAGCGACGATATTGCATTCAGATTCTCCAACAAAGGATGGAGTGAATGGCCGCTCACAACCGACAAGTATGCGGCATGGCTTAACAAGCTTGCCCCGAAGAGCGAGCTGGTAAATATTTTCCTCGATTACGAAACCTTCGGCGAGCACAACCACAAGGATACGGGGATCTTTGATTTCCTCGGGCATCTTCCCGGTTCTGTGCTTAAAAAGACACCGTACAGGTTTATGACTCCGACTGAGGTGGCCGATACCCTCCAGCCGGTCTCGGCAATCAGTGTTCCGTCACCGATTTCATGGGCTGATGAGGAACGCGATATCACTGCATGGCACGGCAACGAGCTGCAGGCCGCAGCACTTGATAAGCTTTATGATCTGACCGACAAGGTGCACAAATGCCAGGACAGGCAGATCCTGAAAGACTGGGAGTATCTTCAGGCAAGCGACCATTTCTATTACATGGCTACCAAGTTTTTCTCCGACGGCGCGGTGCACGCCTATTTCAACCCGTATGATACCCCCTACGATGCCTTCATGAACTATATGAATGTGCTGAGTGATTTCGAGATCAGGATCAACCGCTGCATTCCCGACAATGTGCAAGCCAATGAGATTTCAAAGCTCAATATGCTCATAAGGGAAAAGGAACAGATCATTGATCTTCAGACGGCTGAAATTGATATGCTGAAGAAGAAAAGAGCTGTCAGGAAAACGACAGCCAGGTCAGCCGGAAAAAAGAAATCCTCCGGATCAAAGTCATCCGCAAAAAAGAAAAAGGTAAAAGAGGCCACAGCTTAAGAACTCTGGTGGTCAATGTATAAATATGGGTAAATTCAGGTTTCTAAAAAATAACTTACCTTCAGCCCCGTTAAAATAGCTCTGATAATTAATTGAATCTAAAAAATAGCTGATGAATGTTGAACTAGTTTTTGAGACCAGTTGGGAAGTTTGTAACAAGGTTGGAGGAATTCATACTGTAATCTCAACCAAGGCGCTCAATTTTGTAAATGAACTTGGTGACAATTATATTCTTATAGGCCCCGATGTCTGGCGTGAAGAAGTGACAAACCCGGAGTTCATACCGGATGAAGGATTATTTCTCGAATGGAAGACGCTGGCGGTAAATGACGGGCTCAGGGTGAAAACCGGAAGATGGAACATTGCCGGCAAGCCGATAGTGTTCCTGATAGATTTCACGCCATATTTCGGGCAGCAGAACGAAATCTTTGCGAAGTTCTGGGAGACATATAAGCTCGACAGCATAACAGGCCAGTGGGATTATGTGGAGCCGGCCCTTTTCGGGTATGCAGCCGGGAAAGTGATAGAGAGCTATACCTCATTCTACCGCGAACGCAATAATATCATTGCCCAGTTCCATGAGTGGATGACCGGCACGGGAATTCTTTACATTGAAAAGTATGCACCCTGGATAGCCACTTCCTTCACGACTCACGCCACTGTTCTCGGAAGAAGCATAGCAGGCAACAGTCGGCCCCTTTACAGCAAGATGAAGGAATACAATCCCCAGCAGATCGCCAGGGAGTTCAATATTGTGGCTAAGCAGTCGCTTGAAAAGTTGTCGGCCACGGAAGCGGATGTATTTACATCCGTCAGCGAGCTTACCTCCCATGAATGCAGGCTTTTCCTCGGGAAGGATGTGGATATCGTTACCCCTAATGGTTTTGAGGATTCCTTTGTCCCTTCGGCCGACACCTTCGAAAGCAAGAGGGTTGCTGCAAAGCAGAAGCTCAGGAAGGTTGCCGAGGTGGTGCTTGGTTACGGGCTTTCGGATGATGCAGTTTTCCTGGTGACCAGCGGAAGATATGAGTTCAGGAACAAGGGGATCGATATCTTCATTGATTCGCTCGTGGAGCTGAACAAGAATGAGAATACTTCGAGGGAATGTGTCGCTTTTCTCCTGATCCCGGCATACCACATGGGACCCAGGCAGGACATTGTCGATGCCCTTTACGATAACGGTCCAGTTACCGGGAATGAAAGGATACTCACCCATGGCCTCCATTACCCGACAGCCGATCCCGTCCTTCAAAGGATGGCAAAGAACGGGCTGGTAAATGATCCGGGTTCGAAGGTCAAAATAATATTTGTCCCGTCGTATCTGAACGGGAATGACGGAATATTCAATATGTCGTACTATGAGCTGCTGATCGGATTTGACCTTTCGGTGTTTCCCTCATACTACGAGCCCTGGGGATATACACCTCTTGAAAGTCTCATGTTCTCGATACCGACAGTTACAACAACCCTGTCGGGATTTGGCCTGTGGGTCCAGAAATACTATGAGAACCCTGGAAATGGCATAGCCATTATCGAAAGAACCGATGATAACGAGACTACGGTCGTCTCTGAAATAAAGGATTTCATCAGCAGGTTTATAAGCCTCTCTGAAGGAGAAGTGGCGGAGGCCAGGAAAAAAGCGTTCGATATCTCGAGGATCGCGATGTGGGATAATCTTGTCAAGTATTATTATTCCGCCTACGAGATGGCGCTTACCCACAGCGCTGAGCGGCGCGAGGAACCAAGGGAGCTGATACAGTTTGTGGAAACGACAGGCCTTCCGGTGAGGAAACCTCACCAGATCCCGGTGTGGAAGGACATCTATGTACAGAGCGATGTCCCCGACAAGCTTTCATCCCTGAAAACCCTTGCCGAAAACCTCTGGTGGACCTGGAATACAAATGCTGAATCGCTCTTCAGAAGAATGGATCCTTCACTCTGGGAAGAGGTTCATCACAATCCCAAGCTTCTCCTCGAAAAAATTGACTACAAGAGGCTGCTGGTGCTGGAGGATGATGATGAGTATGTCATCGATCTTGAATCGGTATACAAAGAATTCCAGGAATACATGAACCGGCCTGATGACAAGGAGAAGCCGGTGGTTGCATATTTCAGCATGGAATTCGGTATACATCAGTGCCTTAAGATCTATTCAGGCGGCCTGGGAATCCTTGCAGGCGATTTCCTGAAAGAGGCAAGCGATTCAAATATCAGCATTATAGGAGTCGGGCTGCTTTACAGGTACGGCTACTTCAGGCAGAAGATCGGCCCAAGGGGTGAACAGCTTACCATTTATGAGCCGGAGGACTTTTCCCGGCTTCCGCTGGCCCCTGTCAAGGACGCTGCCGGGAAACAGCTTTCAGTCAATATAGTATGGCCGGGAAGAAGCGTGAAGGTAAGAGTGTGGGAAGCCAAAGTGGGCAAGGTTCGCCTTATCCTCCTCGATACAGACTGTGAGGAAAACTCGCAGGAAGACAGGTCAATAACCCATTACCTTTACGGCGGCGACCATGAGAACAGGCTGAAGCAGGAGCTGGTCCTTGGCATTGCAGGGATAAGGGCCCTGACTGAAATGGGCCTTAAACCGGGTCTCTATCACAGCAATGAGGGGCACTCCGCATTCATCAGCCTCGAGCGCCTCAGGACCCTGATCGCCGAAAGCCATCTAACATTTGGACAGGCTATTGAGGCGATAAGATCATCGACGCTGTTCACAACCCATACCCCGGTCCCTGCCGGGCACGACGCCTTCGAAGAGGATCTGCTGAGGAAATATATTTCCCACTACCACAGCCGGTTCTCGATAACCTGGGATGAGCTGATGGCTCTGGGCCGCTGCGAAGGAGATGCCGACCGCAAATTTAATATGAGCTACCTGGCCGCACATATGTCGCAGGAACTCAATGGCGTGAGCAAGCTTCATGGGCAGGTTTCCCAGGGATTGTTCAACAAGCTGTGGCCGGGATACCTGAAGGAGGAGATCTACATCGGGTACGTCACCAACGGCGTTCATTATCCGACATGGATTGCACCGGAATGGCAGGATGTCTATAAGGAACTGACAGGCAAGGTG
>JGI20215J15232_1000111_pt1 | contig 21498 bp, 18 predicted proteins | sample WetSurMetagenome_2_FD_15232 | JGI IMG/M metagenome (IMG submission 15232) | reverse complement strand
CAGCAGAAAAATATGAAAAAAAAATCCCCTTTTCAATGCACTTCGTGCTCATAGCGTTGGGCGGCTTCTGCACCTTTCAGACAGAAATCATGATACGTGAGTCCGAGTTCCAAGGCAATCGGACATTTCCTGCAGGTGCAGCCCGTATCTTCTGAAATACATAGCATGCTTTTTCCAGCGATGCAGTAGAGCAACTCATGATTTTCCTGTGCGCAGCGGTTGTAAGAAGGACATGCCGGGCATATGCACGCTGACCGCTTTTCATTGGTCATTTGCTTACGTTCTTTCGCATTTTTTTCCCAGGACATGTTCATCCATTGTTCAAATGCATCCATACAGACACCTTTTTACCGCAATCAGCTCATCCATAGCCCGTAATGTCATAATTGATTGTTGTAGAATTCTTTGCACATTCTTTTCCATGGATAAGTACTTCATCGACCATTTTTTTCAACAGTGCGGGATAGATTGCCCCTACCATTTCCTGAACTGGCTTACCATCACAGAAAAATTTGAACGTGGGAGTGCTTCGGACACCGTAGCGTTCGGCTGTCCACTGGTTTGTCATGATGTTTATCCGGACAAAGACAACGGAATCCCTGTACTCAACTGCATAATTCTTAAAATAGGGCTCCATCTGGTGACAGAATGCACACGAGGGACTGTAGAACATGACTGCTATAGGTTTTGTTCCTTGCTCTACAGTTTTTTCCCAGCTGAGATCATCGGCTTCAATCAGCGGTTCTTCTGCCATAAGGTTCCCTCTTATCCAGACATTAGAGAATTCTGCTCATATAGTTTGTCCTGCGTGAAGGATACGATTCTTATCTGGTAATGAATATTTTTTCGAGCCATCCTGCCTATTTATTGCATAGGGAAAGCAAATCAAGATCGATAACAGAGGTGTCAAAAGGTAATGCTGATGCGGATTGACGGAAAGGACGTGGAAGGGGTCGATGCACACTGGATTGAAGTAAAGAACCCGGCAACCAGTGAGCTGATCGATAAGGTACCTGCGGGGACAAAAGAGGATGTGTGTTGTGCAGCTGATGCTGCTGAAGCGGCATTTAATCCCTGGGCAAAAAAGTCAATGCGTGACCGCGGGATGATCCTGTACCATGCGGCTCAAAAGGTTCGGGACCAGCATAAGGATCTTGCACGGCTGCTTACCCTTGAACAGGGCAAACCGATAATAGAATCATTCGATGAAGTGCGGGGTTATGCAAACATTCTCGAATTCTATGCCGGCATTTCTTCCTTGCAGAATGGCGAAGCAATCAGACTTGGGACGAGTGGTGATTGTATCGTTGTGCGCCAGCCCCTTGGTGTCTGCGGAGCAATCATCCCGTGGAACATGCCGGTAATTATCATGGGTTGGAAAATTGGGCCAGCCCTTCTTGCCGGAAACACGATGGTACTGAAACCGGCCTCATCAACACCGCTGACAAACCTGCGGCTTGCACAGATTCTTGATGATGCCGGTCTACCCCCGGGTGTGCTTAATATTGTTACCGGCAGCGGCGATTCCGTAGGTACAGCTATGGTGAATCACCCCNTAATACGCAAACTGTCATTCACCGGTGACTGCGCAACTGGCAGTAAGATACGGGAGATGAAAGGTGCCCATCTCAAGGATCTCACGCTTGAACTCGGGGGTTCGGATCCGATGATTCAGCTATGGTGAATCACCCCTTAATACGCAAACTGTCATTCACCGGTGACTGCGCAACTGGCAGTAAGATACGGGAGATGAAAGGTGCCCATCTCAAGGATCTCACGCTTGAACTCGGGGGCTCGGATCCGATGATTATTATGCCTGATGCAGCAATTGACAAGGCAGTTGAGGGGGCGCTCCGGGGCAGGTTTTACAATGCAGGGCAGACCTGTACTGCGGTAAAGCGTCTCTATGTCCATGAAAAAATTTCACTGCCATTCATTCAGAAATTAAAAGAACGAGTTGATGCTCTTTCTGTAGGAAATGGATTGGGGTCCAGGATCGATATGGGTCCGATGAATAGTGCAGAGCAGCGGGAGAAAATATCCCACATAGTTGAAGAAACCCGTGAGAACAATAAGGGAACAATCCTTTCCGGAGGCTGTACCCTGAAAGGGACAGCATACGAGCAGGGACATTTCTATCGTCCAACACTGGTCAGCAATGTCGCTCCTGATTCCCGACTTTTAACCAGTGAAATTTTTGGCCCGGTACTGCCGGTAATGACGGTTCCTGACCTTGACACCGCCATACATGAGGCAAACAATACCCGGTATGGTCTGGGAGCGTCGATCTGGACAAAAGATCTCGCTACAACAAAACGGGTATTTGATGAGGTGAAGGCCGGTGTCATCTGGGTGAACCGTCATCTTACCGTACCGCCCGAAATACCTTTTGGGGGGATGAACGAGAGTGGGATTGGGCGAGAAAACGGTCAGCATGCTCTTGACNGCTTTTCGAAGACTAAAACCCTGTTTCTAGGCTGGTAAAAAAAATTATTTTCTTTTCAGCAGCGTTATACACCCNGCCAGACTAAATGCGACAACAACCACGGCAGGTGAAATCGGAGATCTCTGNGTTGTGGTGCGAGGTATAGGTTGGGTTGAAGTGATTGGAATTGTTGTTGGGACAGTTGTTTCTGGTAATGGTGTTTTAATGGTTGTCGGTAATTTCTTAACAATATTGAACGTAGTAGAACTTGTTACGTCAATAGTCGTCCCGGATACCGTCACAATATATTCATCCGGTTTAAAGGTAGATGCATCGACATCAAAAGACCAGCGGTTAAATCCGAGTGTTCCTGGCTCGACTTTGACCGTCCCAGCCGATCCGGAAAATTCAGCACTTTGAACTTTCTGTGTAGGATTGAATGATGATGAGGTAATTTCGATATTCAGATTATTTCCCACAGCAAGGTTGGTTGAACCGTTTATGGTAAACTTGTCGCCAACAGCATGATCCCCAATCGGGTTGATAAATGTTTTCGGATTACCGATAATGAATGATGTAGTGGCAAAAGTATCGTCGAGATTCTGACTGTTAATTGCCCGCATCAAAGCATTGGCGCCATCGGTATTTTGCAGACTCCCTGAACCGGTAAGCTGAAAAAGAGACATACCAGATCCTAATTGTCGGTTAATTACACTTCCCGTCGCAGCGTCATAGTAAATGTCGAATAGGCCATTCATCATAGGATGCTGGACCAGAACAAAGTACTGACCGGGTGCAAGTGATTGGGTATCGGGTGATTTGAGTTCATACTCGTAGGTGTTATCTGCATTTGTGAATACCGTTGAGATCTTTACATAATTGTACCCGATCAACCAGACCTGCAAACCGCTGCTCGGGTGACCTGTTGCAATTCCATGAATATATACCGGGTCCCCGTTTGCGATTGTTGGTGCTCCGGTAAACGAATTACCAGGAGATAATGAGATAGCTGCTGCCGGGGAGATTATGAGAAGTGCGTATACGAACAGGAAGAATGCAGGGAATCGGACTGAAGGTAAGATCATACTACTCAGCTTGTATGGGGTTGAACATTTATGAAAGTGTGTGGCGGGATAATCCGCAGGGTAGTGGTCAATATTCCCTTAATATCAATTGATTGTCAGAATGATTTGTAGTAACAAAAATACAGTACAGAAATAGTGAGTGGGAGGAGTAAGCCTCCTTCTGTTTCAGCGGCATTCAGCTATGCGTCATACCCGGACAGATACCGAGCGATCCAATGGTCCTGTTCTGACTTGCACCCGCAGGGATTCGCCGTTTCACCGATTCCTGTTTGTTAACGCTCAGCGAGTTATCACACATATCGTGTGCACTTGACGGTAAACCGTCTCGATCGCTTCATGACTGAAAACAGGCCGTGTCGTTTCTGTGCCATTGCCGTGACTCTCGCCACCCGTACTTGTGTACGGCTGCGTGCCCGGTGGGTGGGAGGACTTTCCTCAGCAGCCATAATGGCCACCGTCGGCCGCTCTCTCCCTCTCCTGTAGTAATAGGTATTTTCAGGAGATAAGCACAGCGCTTAGGGCAGGTATACCCTCCAACAAAGCGGTTGTTCTCGATTCTTTTATGACATTCTAAAACCACCTCAATACAAATACTCAATACTATTCTGAACGTTTTGCTGGGGTTTCATCCCGCCGCATTGGCCCCCCATTATCTGACGAAGTCTCAACAAATTCTCCATCATCATCTCTATCAGCGGTAGTAAAAGGGGGCTGGTTCTTTCCTGTCTTTCAATAACCATGTGCTTTGAATTTCGTTGCGTGATCAATGGACTTTTCAGACCCTATGTTCGAAAGATTGTTAAACATGGTGCGCTAAAGACAGTCTCAAAGATAAGGGGGAGATGAGTTTGAACCTGCTCAATACAGAAGAGGGTGAGATGGCTCTGCGTCTTGCACGTGGTGCGATTGAGTATGCTATTGTAAAAAAGCCAAAACCAGCCCTCGTTTTGACACCGGTTTTCAGGGATAAGCGCGGGATCTTTGTCACACTCACCAAAACTGGAGAACTTCGTGGGTGTATCGGTTTTCCGTATCCGGTCATGCCTCTTGGAGATGCAATCGAGGATGCCGCTGTCGCAGCAGCAACCGGAGATCCCCGGTTTCCTCCTGTTCGAAAAGAAGAACTCCCTTCTCTCAGACTTGAAGTTACCATCCTGACCGATCCTGTTCCGGTCATTGGTGAACCCGGAAAACGACCAGAAAAAATTGTGGTTGGCAGGCACGGCCTGATCGTGCGGGGAAGGGGGACAAGTGGCCTCCTGCTTCCACAGGTTGCTACTGAGTATGGCTGGGATAGCACGGCATTCCTCGATCACACCTGTATCAAAGCCGGACTTCCTGAGCGATGCTGGACCAATGCAAATGTTGAGGTGCTCACATTTGAAGGACAGATCTTCACTGAACCATTCATGATGGCAACCGTTTAACCTTAATACCGCACATATAAACGGACAATACAGGGACAAAAATGGCAATTGCGTTTGAGAGTTTGTATAGCGATATCCACGGACGAACAGGAAAACTGACCGTCGGTAAAAAGACAATAAAAACTCCCGCACTTCTCCCGGTTATCAACCCCCACCTCCAACTCGTAACGCCAAAAGANATTCAGTCGATGGGAGTGGAGGCCCTGATTACGAACGCCTACATTTTTTCNCAAAGCAAACAGTACCGNAAACGCGCCCTTACCGAAGGTCTGCATAAGGTACTGGATTATGATGGNGTCATCATGACCGATTCCGGTTCGTTCCAGCTCTCAGTCTATGGACAGGTCTCTACTACCAATATCGAAACGCTCTCATTCCAGCGTGATATAGGGAGTGATATCTGGGTGCCGCTGGATATCCCGACATCCCCTGCATCTGACCGTAACTCGACAGAGCAGGATCTCTCGGTAACCATGCAGCGTCTCAAAGAAGCAAAAGAGGTCTTTGGTAAGGATGCACCCCTCGCAGGACCGGTACAGGGGGGTAACTTTACTGACCTTCGGGAACGCGCCGGTCGTGAAGTGACGGATCTTGGTTTTTCGTTTTGTCCTATAGGTGCGGTTGTCCCGCTCCTGGAATCATACCGGTACCGGGATCTCGTCAGTGTGGTCATGGCAGCTAAACGCACGCTTTCACCTTCAGTATGTGTTCACCTTTTTGGTGCCGGCCACCCGTCAATGTTTGCCCTTGCTACTGCAATGGGCTGTGACCTTTTTGATTCTGCTGCTTATGCTCTCTATGCAAAAGAGGGGCGATATCTCACCACTCATGGCAGTTTCAGAATCAATGAACTTGCGGATCTTCCCTGTCCTTGCACGGTATGCCGCTCGCACACCATTGAAGAATTATGCACAGCTCCGGATCGTGAGCGCCTGCTTGCGCTCCACAACCTTTACGTGACACTCGCAGAGATCTCTCGTATTCGTCAGGCAATTTTTGACGGGACGCTCTGGGAACTTGTTGATGAACGATGCCGCATTCACCCGCAACTCCTCTCTGGCTACCGGGCGCTGTTGACAAGAACCGTTTCCCTGGAAAAATATGACCGGATTTCTAAACGCCGGTTCTTCTACCGGGGAGATGAGAGTTGCAATCGTACAGAAGTATTCCGGTACCAGCAGATGCTCTCCCGTCTTCATCTTGGAGAATTTGTCCTAATTGCGTTTGAGGGGGGAACACGCGACGAATTTAACGATACCCTGTTTTTCAAACCACCATTCGGCCCGTATCCAAAAGAGCTAAAAGAAACGTTTCCCATAGGGCCGAGTGAAATTCCCGAATGGGACGATACCATGGTAAGGAAAGGATGCAAGGGGATTAAAATTCTTATGGAGAGTCACCCTGATAGTCGGTTTGTTGTTTCCTGCAATCCCTGCTGGGAAGCGATTGTCCGTCAGGAACTTGGTAACATCGAGGTGCGTAATGACCAGGTTTGAGATCAGGAAAAGGGACGGACTTTCACGAATTGCCATCTTTCAGACTGATACTAGTACCCTGAAACTGCCGGCCGCTCTGGCAGTTGAAACTCTCTTTCCCGATCTTGATCTGCGGCAGGGGACAAACTTGCCGCTGTGTGCTCCATCCACTCTGGTGAAACACTTTCCTCCCGGCAATAACGGACAACCGGTTTCTATCCACCCGTATCTTGACAATCCTGCACAAAGTGGCGATTGTGTGATGGCAGCAAACTGGCAGACGGTATTGTCACATCCCAGGATGTATGTCGACTGGCTTATCGGACTCAAAGAAAAAACACCAATAGATACGGCATGGTATGCACCTGCGTCCGGATTGCCTTCGAATGTGCATATCCTGTGCTATTCAGGGTTTGACCTGTTTGATTTCCGGGCAGTTGATCTCAAAACAGCCCAGATGAGGTTTTGTTTACCAGAGGGAGAGCTTCCTGCTGATGCACTCGATAGTGGAATCTGCACGTGTAGCGGTTGCCAAAATAATGATCTGAAGACGCATAACCGGCAGGCACTTCTCCGCGAGATCGCTCTAGTGAGCCGGTTCATTGGGGAATCACAGCTGCGCGATCTGGTTGAGTCACGCTGCCGTTTCAATGCAGCACAGGTTGCCATCATGCGACATCTCGACAACCAGTACCAGTTTATGGAACGGTCGATGCCTGTTGCCCGGAGTGGCATGATGAGGGTGAATTCAGGAGAATCTCTGCAAAGAGCTGAAATCCGGCGTTTTGCCGAAAGAGTAATAACCCGGTATCTGCCGCCAAAAACTGATGTCGCAGTTCTTCTTCCGTGTTCAGCAAAAAAGCCCTACTCCCTCTCCCAGAGCCATCGTAAATTCGGGAGAGCAATCGCAGGTCGCGCTCATGAACTGATTGTGACATCACCGCTCGGGCTCGTTCCCCGCGAGCTTGAGTGCATCTATCCTGCAGGGCATTATGATGTACCGGTCACCGGTTACTGGGATGCAGAAGAATGTGCGGTTATAGCCGGGATCCTCACTCGTTATTTCACGCGACACCGATACCGCAGGATTATTGCTCACCTGGAAGGAGGTGCACTCAAGGTAGCCCGGATGGCAGCCGAAGAATGCGGCATTACTCTGGAATATTCATGTCAGGAGCATCCCACCGGCGATTCCGCACTCAACAGGCTTGACTCTTCACTTACCGGAGAACGGCGGATAAAAGATGATCGACTTCGTGGCATGATATCCTATCAGTTTAATAGTGATCTTGACTTGAAAGGTATAACGGTACGGGGGCATTATCCGGAACTTTTTTACAGTAAAAATAATGTCCAGCTTTTCTCGATTGATACCCGCACCGGTTTACTCCGACCCACCTTTGATGGCTGGGATCTTATCCCTGATGGGTACCGCGTCCATATTGACGATTTTATTCCTGAAGGTGACGTGCTCATTCCCGGTGTTGTAACAGCAGATAGCGGGATCCGTGACGGCGATGAAGTACTTGTTGTTGGAGCGCGAGCTCACGCTACGGGACGTGCAGCACTACCGGCAGAGGAGATTCTGCGTTCCCGCCGCGGCGTTGCAGTCCGGGTGCGTAAAATAAAAAGGATGTAGGTTCAACAGGTACGATACATTGCAGACCATTCTTGGAGCTGAAAAGATTGTTCCGTAGCGAAAAAGACGAACAGAGGCGGTGGGAATTGTGACCACCCCAGTCATTGCACAGGAAGGTGAAGGAGTAATCCCGGCCAGTTCGAAAGGCTTGACAGCCATGCCGGTTGTGGTCGCCGTTCCAAAGGAGCTGGCCCCTGGGGAGCAGCGTGTGGCGACCGTGCCGGAGGTTGTCCAAAAGCTTACGAAGTCGGGTTACGAAGTTCGGATCGAACATAACGCAGGGACAAACGCGTACTACTCTGACGATCTCTTCACTGCCGCCGGAGCGAAGATTGCTTTCAGCCGGGCAGAGTTGCTAAACGGCGCCCGGATTGTGCTGCGGGTCCAGCCCCCGACTGTCGCCGATGTCGATCAGTTAGTCGAGGGTACGATTGTCATCGGGTTTATGAATCCGACGAACAACCTCGAAGCAATCGCCAGGATGCGTGATCGGAAGATCACCGCCTTCGCCCTCGAGTTTGTCCCGCGGATCACCCGCGCACAGAGCATGGATGCACTCAGTTCCCAGGCAACGGCCGGCGGGTACGTGGCAGCTATAATGGGCGCTGATAGTTGCCCGAAGTTCCTCCCGATGCTGACAACAGCCGCAGGCACCATACGACCGGCAACAGTGCTCATCTTGGGTGCTGGTGTTGCCGGCCTTATGGCGATCGCCACAGCAAAGCGGCTCGGTGCCATCGTCGAGGCCTACGATGTTCGGCGTGCCGCGGGCGAGCAGGTTCGCAGTCTTGGGGCCAAGTTCCTTGAGCTCGACATTAATGCCGAAGGTCAGGGTGGCTACGCCCGCGAACTCACATCTGAGGAGAAGATGCAGGAGCAGCAGATGGTTTCCGCCGCTGTCGCACGGGCCGACATCATCATTACGACAGCCGCTATTCCCGGGCGAAAAGCACCACTCCTTATCACCAAGGAGACCGTCGCGACAATGCGACCGGGAGCCGTTATTGTCGATCTTGCAGCTGAATCTGGTGGTAACTGCGAGTTGACACAAGTAGGCAAGACCGTGAGGGAGTACGGAGTCACCATTCTTGGCCCGAAGAACCTTCCTGCACGGGTGCCGTTCCACTCGAGCCAGATGTACGCTAAGAACCTCCAGTCATTTCTTGCGCTCCTTGTCGACAAGGACGGAGCACTTGTCAGAGAATTTTCTGACGAGATCCTAGTTGCAAGCATCCTGGTCCACGCAGGTACGGTGTGCCATGGGCCGACGCGTGACCTCCTGATTGGAGGAAACCCATGACTGACGTAACAACGCTCTGGACCGCGGTCTATGTCGTCATGCTGGCGGCATTCACTGGTTATGTTGTCATCAGTCGGGTCCCCGTCACCCTCCACACACCGCTGATGAGCGGCTCGAATTTCATCCATGGGATTGTGCTTGTTGGTGCAATGGTCGCGCTCGGCCTCGCCACGACGCCCCTTGAGCAGGTTATCGGGTTTATTGCGGTCGTTCTCGGCGCAGCAAACGTCACCGGCGGTTACATTGTCACGGAACGAATCCTCCAGATGTTCGACCGCAGTGGGAAGAAGCCCAAAAAAGGAGCCTGAGAATGGTTGACCTCTCCTGGGTGATCGATCCGATCTATATCGCGACGATCTTCTTCTTCATTATCGGCCTCCAGCGGATGAGCCACCCGCTTACTGCCCGGAGTGGAATTGTCTGGGCCGGTGCTGCAATGCTGATCGCAACACTTGTCACGTTCCTTACTCCGAACCTCACAAACTTCGCCCTGATGGCTATTGCAATCGTCATTGGCGGGGGTTTTGGCTACATTGCGGCAAAGCGCGTCGCGATGACCGATATGCCCCAGATGATAGCGCTCTACAATGGTATGGGCGGCGGCGCAGCGGCCGGTATCTCTGCCGTTGCGCTTCTCGGCACAAACAATGCCACCACCGCTTCCCTCGCTGTTGTTGGCGGCCTTATCGGGGCCGTCTCTTTCTCGGGAAGCATTATTGCATTCCTGAAGCTCCAGGGATGGATGAGGCCGCGACCGATCACCTTCCCTGGCCAGCAGATCGTCAACATGGGGGTCCTAACCCTCGCAATCGTCTCTGGTGTGCTCATTATCGCACAACCGGCTTGGATCCCGCTCTCTGTTACACTTTATCTCCCATTATTTTTCGTCCTCTCGCTCGGGTTCGGGCTCCTCATGACACTCCCGATTGGCGGGGCCGACATGCCTGTTGTGATCTCCATGTACAACGCTTTCACCGGCCTAGCTGTCGCACTTGACGGCTTCTCGTTTGCGACCCCCAACTATGCGATGGTCGTCGCAGGTATCATTGTCGGTGCCGCGGGTTCGCTGCTCACGCTCAATATGGCTCGGGCGATGAACCGCTCTATCGGGAACGTCTTCTTTGGTGCGTTTGGTTCGACGGCGGAAAAAGGGATGGAAATCCAAGGCAGCATGAAATCGATCGAGGCCGACGATGTCGCAGTCATGCTTGCCTACGCGAACAAGGTGATTATTGCTCCCGGTTACGGCATGGCGGTCGCCCAGGCCCAACAGAAGGTCAAGGAGCTGACTGACCTGCTTGAGAGCAAGAATGTCCAGGTGAAATTCGCGATACATCCGGTAGCGGGCCGGATGCCAGGACATATGAACGTCCTGCTCGCTGAGGCGGGGATTGCCTATGACCACCTCTTTGACCGAGACGAGGTTAATCCGGAGTTCTCAAGTACAGATGTCGTTCTTGTTATCGGGGCAAATGATGTTGTCAACCCGGCAGCGCACCGGCAAGGAAGCCCACTCTTTGGCATGCCTATTCTTGATGTTGAGCTGGCGAAGGATGTAATCGTCCTCAAACGTGGTCAAGGGAAGGGTTTTGCCGGGATAGAAAACGACCTGTTTTACCGTGACAACACACGGATGCTCTACGGAGATGCGCAAGAATCTGTCGGGAAGGTAGTGCAAGCCCTCAAGAAACTATAAGACTTATGAGAATCCGCTGGTCCGATGTTATAGCCCTGCCAGTCCTTCGGTGAGTCATGTCTTGAGGAGATCGAACTACGAAAGGTGAGGATCCAGAGGTAATAGCGAGAAGAACATTGGAGAGGATCCATGGTATGAATCATTTTCAGTATTTAAGATCCCGAGCATTGTTATTTGTGGATTAGCTACCCTGTCTGAACCCGCTCCAGCACAAGTTCTTTCCCAAATATTTTTCCAAACGCCTTTTTCTCCGCCTCAACACCCCATATTTCCAGCTGGCAGTCCCCGCGGGCAACAACTTCGAGATACACAAATTCTTTATCGATATGGGAGAAACGCACATGCTGTATCAGTGCTGTATGGCTGCGGTCAAGACTTTCTCCAAGCCGGATGAACGTTGAGAGAATTCGCAGGGTTTCCCGTTCATGGGAATCCAGCTCGAGAATTTCCGGATCTCTTTTTCTCGGGGTTTTTTTCCGGTGGAACCGGGCAATATTGGCCATAAAGGTGACTTCCTTTTGATCAAAACCAAGGAGTTCCGAATTTTTTATGATATAATAGGAATGTGCATGATGATTGGTGTAGGAAATGAACGATCCGATATCATGGAGAAATGTTGCATATTCGAGCAGTTCACGTTCCCTGTCACCAAAGGTATGGAGTTTTTGTTCTTTTGCTGAATCAAATAATTCCAGAACCAGGGTTGTCACTGTACGGGCATGTACTTCATTAATCCCGCAGGACCTTCCCAATTGAAGGACACTGCGCTGTCTCGGGGATAACTCACCCAGAAGAGGGAATGTATCCATCCTTGAAAGGTAATCAACCAGCAGACCGTCCTGCAAGCCCCTTCCGGTAATGGTAATGGACTCAAGCGACAGCTCCTTCATGAACAGATCAAGAATGGCTGCACCGGGTATGATAATGTCCGCACGTTCAGGATTTATACCGGGTATTTTCCTTCGCTCTTCAAGAGGAAGCGAACACAGGAGATCAACGACTTTCCGTAAATTTTTGTGCATCAGAACATCTTTTCCGGAGTTCCCGTCCTGGTGAAAGGCTTTGTGAGCAATATCAGCAAGATTCATAATGGTACCGGAGCTTCCGATAGCGAGATCGGGTTTTTGTTGCGTATTTTCTGGACAGAATGGATAATAGTATCTTTAATATGCTGCTGGATTGTCCTATACTGGTCCTGAGATACAGGGCTGGAAATAGTACCCCACAGATAAAGGTTAGAGAGGCGGATAGCGCCCAGTTTGAAGCTCTCAAGATAGTGATAATTCCGTTCACCGCCAATTGCAATTTCTGTACTTCCGCCACCGATATCAATGAAAAATGCCTGCCGATCCCCGAGATGAATTCCACTTGAAACGCCAAGATAAATAAGGCGGGCTTCTTCCTGTCCTGAAATTACCCGGACATCCAGCAGGGCTTCCTGCCGTAAAAGATGTAAGATTTCATGCTGGTTTGTAGCTTCCCGCATGGCAGATGTGGCAACTGCGACAAATTCATCAGTGTTAAAAGTTCTGGCAAGTTCTGATAATTTTTTACAGACAATAACCAATCGTTCTATTGCCTCAGGAAGAATCTCTTCATCCTCAAACTCTCCCTCCCCGAGGCGGACTTGTTGTTTTTGCTGCGACAGGATGCTGTACGAATGATTGGGATTGAGCCTGACAACAAGAAGACGGACCGAATTAGTTCCGATGTCAATAAATGATACCACACGGCCGTTTGGACCGGATATTTTGTTTTTCAACGGATCACCAGCTTCCTTTCAAAAACACGATAAAAGAGCTCACTTTTCATGAGAGCATGTTCTTTTTCTGCTGATATATCGCGTTGTGCAGAAACTTCAAGAATTACTTCCTGCGGGTTTATAGTACAGTGAACGGATTCTGCTGATCCAAGATGGAGATAATCCAGACCATCGGCAATCCGGAGGAAGGCAGCAAGCATTAAAACATTATTGCGATCATCAGATGAAAGGAGGGAGAAAAATCCCTCTGATTCAAAACGGGTTTTTCCCCGGTGGGATTTTGCAACAAGACCGATAATCCCCCGATCAATAACATCAAGGGGAAGATTCTCATGAGACAGTATCATATCTGCACTGCGTCCGGGATGTCCTTTTTGTCCGAATTTCCACCCAATATCATGCAACAGACCTGCACACTCAAGTAAGAAGCGCTCACGAGTCCCCATCCGGTGCAATGGTTCAAGATTGTCAAAGAGCCTAAGGGCAAGATCAGTTACTTTACGACTATGCACTAATCCCTCAGCATAGAGTGCGGCAAGATTGGATACTGCAAGTCTGATATCGCTATAGTGGTGAACACCCGAAAACCGGTATGTGCATTTTCTTTCGGCATCCAGATTTTTTCGGAGTTCATCCCAGAGCCGGAACCGCCGAAGTGAGTCCCAGAACCTGACAAATCGTTGATAAAGTATTTTTCGTTCCTCCTCCCGTTCAGCCAGGAAATGTTTGTACCTGGTAACTTTACTCACCCGCATATTTTTTCGCGCGGGAGTTGCCTGAGAGGTCAATCGTTCCTTTACGAGCATGACCATCACCTGGTCGATCCAGACATCACAATCGTGCAAATCTCCCAGAATTTCCTGTATCTTTTTTACCCGTGAGAGGGGTTTTTTGAGACCACGCCTGTAAAGCGGACCGTAAACCTCAATGGTGTATCTGAGTTTTTTCGCAGCAATTCGTATCGCATGATGTTCTGCTATGGCATCCGGATTATGCACCCAACCTTCATACGACAGCATTTTGGTTAGACGCATTGCGATGCGGGAAGCAGCTATCGGTGCGATTCCGTAAGGGGATGGTTTCTTTCTGGTACTTTTTGCCCGCATTTCCTGATCATGAAAAAAAACCCGCATCTCATCAATTATACCGCTGTTTTCCAGTTGTTCGAGTGATGACACTACTACAGTCTGGAGTTTCATGCGTTTTTTCTGCAATCCTGATAGAAGGATAGGCTCCACATCAGCGTTCAAACGGATTGAGAGTTCCCTGCCCGGAGTATCAGGGTGCATTCTGGCCTGTCTCTTTTTGATCAGTTTTGTTAAAAACGCAATTTGGACATCAGCATCCCGTGCTTCTCCGAGTGCCCGGGTAACCTTTCGTATCTCCTCCATCCATAGCAGGTATTTTTTTTCAGGAAAGCATGAAGCAAAGAGGGGGAGTGCAGCACGCAGCCGGCGGGATGCAACCCTCATACGGTGGATATGTTCGATATCCTGTGATGTTCTGACTCCTTCAATCTCTTTTGAAAATGCATCGAGGAGGGGGAGGAGTCGTTGAACACCGAAAATACATTCTGCTTTTAATGGTTCCGGCTCCTTAATTACCGTCATTATACCAGTTTCCTCTATGATCGACCAACCATGATTGTGCATTCAGAGCTGGCATAGCATCAGAAGGATTGCGACGTTCGTAAGAACCATCACTTTTTAAAAGGCGACTCTTGATGGTATCCTGTAATTGTACAGGTAGAATCGTTGAAATAATGGCATTACGATTTTGAAGATTTTCGATCGGGAAAAGAATTTCCACTCTGCGGTCAAGGTTCCTTGGCATAAGATCAGCACTACCTAAAAACACCTCTTCATTCCCTCCGTTGTGAAAATAATAAATGCGGGCGTGTTCAAGGAACCGGCCGACAATGGAAGTGACGGTGATATTCTCGCTGACACCGGAAAGTCCAGGTCGCAGGCAACAGATTCCCCGGATCTGCAAATCCACCTTTACTCCTGCCTGCGATGCACGATAGAGTGCAGCAATGCAGAGAGGATCGATTAATGCATTCATCTTGAAAACAATGTGCCCGTCTCCCCTCTCCAGGTGACGGGTAATTTCCCGATCTATCCGGTCAATGATCCCGTTACGTAGTATAACCGGAGCTACAAGCAGTTTGTGATAGTTCCTAATCCGGGCATACCCGGTGAGCAGATTGAACAGGTTAGCAACATCCTCTCCCTTCTCTTTATCACACGTAAAAAGGCCAAAGTCTGTGTAAATTCTGCTTGTTGTTGCATTATAATTGCCGGTACCAAGATGAAGGTAACGTCGTATGCTATCTTTCTCCCGACGAACAACCATACAGAGTTTTGCATGGACTTTCAGTCCTACCACCCCATAGACAACGTGTACTCCTTCATTTTCAAGTGCACGAGCCCACCCGATATTATTCTCTTCATCAAACCTGGCTTTCAGTTCGATTAATGCTGATACCGCTTTTCCATTCTCGCGGGCTTCCATGAGTGCATTCACAATGGGGGACTTTGAGCCGACGCGGTACAGGGTTATTTTGATAGCGAGAACGTCCGGGTCATGTGCGGCCTGGCGCAGGAAATTTACAACGGGAGAGAAACTATCGTACGGGTGATACAGCAGAATATCATGATGGCGGATGGCAGAAAAAATGTCTTTTCCTTCAACAAGATCTGAAGGGAGCGAAGGCTGGAAAGGAATATCTTTCAGATCCGGTCGATCGAGGGACAGAAGCTGCATAAGATCAGCCATACCTACGGGATGATCGACCCGATAGAGCATATTCGGAGTGACACCCAGTTTCTTTTCAAACATATGGCAGATCCCTTCATGCATGGAACATTCAAGTTCGATACGTACCGGTTTTCCCCGTGCACGCTGTTCCATAACCTCTTCCACCGTGGTGAGGAGATCCGAGGCATCATCAACTTCAATATCGATATCTGCATCACGCGTAATCCGGAATGGGAATGATGCAACAACCCCCAGTCCCGGGAAAAGCATGTCAAGGTTCGCTGAAATGATCTCTTCAATATATACGTAATGCACTTCCGAATCATCAATGGATTCACCTGTTTTCTTGGGGGGAATCCTTATGAGTCGTGAGAACAGGTTTGTCGGAACCTTGACTCTTGCAAAAAAATCCTTATTGTTCTGGTCCCTTACGATGATCGCAAGGTTCAGCGAAAGGTTTGATATGAAGGGAAACGGGTGGGCACTGTCAAAGGCAAGCGGGGTCAGTACCGGAAAAATCTCATCAATAAAGAATTTCCTCATCAACTCTTTCTGCTGTTCCGTGAGATCTGAATACATGTGGATGAAGATTCCCTGGTTCGCAAGTTTTGGTATAATATCCTTATGCCAGGTTTCATACTGGGTTACTAGATCAGGCAGGAGCATCTGCCGGATTGCCTCGAGCTGCTGTGAGGGGGTCATACCATCAGGGGGATATTTCAGAACACCTTTTACCAGCTGGCGCTGAAGACCTGAAACCCTGACCATAAAATATTCATCCAGATTATTTGCAAATATTGCCAGGAACTTTACCCGTTCAAGCAATGGATGGCTTTCATCCCGGGCTTCATCCAGAACATGCCGGTTGAATCGTACCCAGCTTATTTCACGGTTAATGTACAGTGTTGAGTTATCAAGATCAATTTGTTCATCATCCATGAATAGACCTCATCGATACAGTGGCAATTACCCGCGTCTGGGGGAACGTGCGGATATTTTTCTGTAAATATTACTTTTTCTTCGTTGGTTACCTATATAGATATTATTAATCGGTATCAGACGAAAAAAATGGGAAAGAAACTATGAGTACCCATAACTTATCCATTGAAGTTATGGAATTTGTGGCAATGTTCAATAAACTCCTGTTTCCGGTGCTCGCTTGGATTGACTGGGGGTTTGAGATACCCAATTTCAGGTGTCTGGAGTGCCGGACAAAATGGGCAGAGTGCTGCATCCACATCATTTGCCTTTTCCCGTACCGGACAATAGTAGACACCACAGATGTACTGAACTGAATCACCGCCGGGAAACGGTGTGCCTGCCGGATGTCCAGGTTCATTCAGTACGAGCATGCAGAACCCGGCAAGGAGGTATTTTAAAAACCTGATATCCGGGGCATCTCCTCCGACATCGCCACTACATNGCCCTGCTGCCATNTCCCAGTAATTCTTCTGAAGGTCAGTCAGCGGTTCNTGCATTGCTTTAAAGGCACCCTGTTGCTCCANNAGGTGAATGCGCTGATANGTTCCCAGCANATGTTCGGTGATCTTTTTTGAGAGTCGGTCCCGGTACTCGGGTGTAATNTCCCGGATCTTGTTACTAAAATTCAGATTCATCCTCTGGATTTCAACCGNGGNATGCTGCAGTACCAGGAATGCAATGCGTCCCCCCAGATCGCCACGGTTTTTAGCAATTCGCAAATCCAGGCACTTCTGTGCAATAGTCGCTNCGCCNGACGGAGAATTACCGGAGTCGATGGGTGTNGAGGACATAAGGTAAGAATCGGGAGTACTGTCCTAGTATAGGATNCGGAATCATATAATTTTGNCGAATCAGGCCTTTTTTTGTCCGAACGTTTTTATAATCTCCTTTCCTACTCACTAGTATGGTGATTTGCCATGAGTGAATGTTTTATTTGTTAAAAACCTGCGTTTTTTAGATACTACGTTGCGGGATGGGGAACAGACCCCGGGTGTTTCGTTAAACCCGAATCAGAAATGTGAGATTGCAACAAGACTCGCCGATATTGGCATAGATGTGATTGAAGTTGGTTCTGCTGCAGCCTCAAAAGGCGAGCGGGATGCAATAAAGGTCATTTCAGAAGCCGGGCTTTCTGCCGAGATTTGCACGTATGTACGGGCGCTTCGGCAGGATATCGATTTTGCCGCAGACTTTGGTGCAGATTCGGTTCATCTTGTCATACCGGTAAGTGACCTGCATATTGCAAAAAAGATGAGAAAGACCCGTGATCAGGTCGCAGAGATGGCTTATGATTCTATAGAGTATGCGAAGAACCGGGGGCTGATCGTGGAACTTTCCGGTGAAGATGCCTCACGGGCTGATCAAGNGTTTCTGCAGGATATTTTCTCTGAAGGTATACTTCGTGGGGCAGACCGGCTCTGTTTCTGTGATACNGTGGGGGTCCTGACACCGGAAAAGGNAGCTGAATATATCCCTCCGCTTGCTGCCATCGCACCGCTCTCAATTCATTGTCATGACGATCTAGGGTTTGCGCTAACCAATACGATGGCAGCACTGAAGTCAGGAGCTTCCTGTGCCCATGTGACCGTTAATGGTCTTGGCGAACGGGCAGGCAATACTCCGCTTGAAGAGGTTGTCATGGCACTTGAGATACTCTACAATTATCACACTGGGATCAAAAAAGAGGAGATCTACCATCTTTCCACCCTGGTCTCCCGTCTGACCGGCGTCCCGTTACCCGTTAACAAAGCAATTGTCGGTGAAATGGCCTTTACCCATGAAAGCGGTATCCATGCCCATGGAGTGATGCGTGAACCTGCGACCTACGAGTCGATCACGCCGGAGATGATTGGGAGGAAGCGCCGTATTGTGCTTGGAAAGCATTCGGGCACCGCTTCTGTAGAATCTGCACTCAATGAGATGAGTTACAAGGCAGATGACCTCCAGATTAAAGAGATCGTTACCCGTATCAAGCAGCTGGGGGATGCAGGCAAACGGGTAACTGATACTGATCTGATGGCGATTGCGGATGCAGTACTAGCTATCGAAAGCAAACCGATTATCACTATGCGACAATTTACTGCTGTGTCTGGCAGCAATATGATCCCGACGGCGTCGGTTACGCTTGTTGTAAACGGCCAGGAGATGACCGGTGCAGCTACCGGGGATGGACCTGTGGATGCGGCAATGGAAGTATTGCGCAAATGTGTTGCAGATGTGGCTGATATCCGGCTTGAAGAGTACCATGTTGATGCCATCCAGGGAGGAACAGATGCTCTGGTCGACGTAACAGTAAGATTAAGTAAAGACGGGAAGATAATTACTTCACGCGGCGCTCGTACTGACATCATTATGGCAAGTGTCGAAGCTATGATCGCCGGGATGAACAGACTATTGAGGGAAGAACATGAAAACCGGGGCAAAAATCCTCGTTGAATCACTGCAACGCGAAGGGGTCGAGATCATCTTTGGCTACCCTGGCGGAGTGGTACTACCGATATATGATGAACTCTATAATTCATCTCTTCGGCACATTCTTGTACGGCACGAACAGGCAGCAGCGCATGCCGCAGACGGGTATGCACGGGCGAGCGGTCGTGTAGGGGTATGCCTTGCAACTTCAGGTCCCGGAGCATGCAACCTCGTAACAGGTATAGCAACGGCATATATGGACTCAGTCCCGATCGTTGCACTCACCGGGCAGGTCCCGACAAACCTGCTGGGCAATGATGCCTTTCAGGAATCTGATATAACCGGCATTACAATGCCGATTACCAAACACAATTACCTTGTCAAGGATACTGCCGACCTCGGGCGGGTCGTAAAAGAAGCGTTCTATATTGCCGGCACCGGTCGCCCGGGTCCGGTACTCATCGATATTCCCAAGGATGTAAGCACAAAGGTCATCAAAGAACCTCCTGTTCCCGAAAAAGTCATTTTACGAGGCTACAATCCGACCTATCGCGGACACAAAAGACAGGTGGAAAAGGCACTCCAGCTTATTACCGCAGCCGAACGACCGGTGATCTATGCCGGTGGGGGTGTCATATTATCCAACGCATCAGCTGAGCTGGTGGATTTCGCAACGCAACTGGGCATCCCCATCACTACCACACTCATGGGTATCGGGTGCATTCCCGGCGATCACCCGCTCAATCTGGGTATGCTCGGGATGCATGGTACGGAATATGCCAATTTTGCCATAACGGAAAGTGATGTACTGTTTTCCATCGGAGTGCGATTTGATGACCGCGTGACGGGAAAAACGGATACGTTTGCACCTCATGCAAAAATTATTCATATTGATATTGATCCGGCAGAAATCGGAAAAAACAAGCGTGTTGATGTGCCAGTTGTCGGCGATGTAAAGGTCATCCTGCAGGATATGATCTCTATGCTGAAAAAGAACGGATTCAGGGATGCATGGCTCAAAAAGATCAAACACTGGAAACAGCATCACCCGCTCAAATGTCCGCAGGATGGCAGGCTTCACCCACAGTTTGTAATAAGGCAGATGAGCGAGCTTTTAGGAGGAGATGCGATCATTGTGTCAGAAGTCGGGCAGAACCAGATGTGGACTGCCCAGCACTATTGCTTTAAAAATCCACGGACCTGGATAACCAGTGGTGGGCTTGGCACGATGGGTTACGGACTTCCGGCCGCAATGGGCAACCTGGATAACCAGTGGTGGGCTTGGCACGATGGGTTACGGACTTCCGGCCGCAATGGGTGCACATTTTGCGCGGCCCGATCTTCCGGTTTTTGATGTTGCCGGTGATGGCAGCATCCAGATGAATATTCAGGAGTTTGGAACAATCTCCCACAACAAGATCCCGGTCAAGATTGCGATTCTGAACAACAGGTTCCTCGGCATGGTTCGACAGTGGCAGGAGCTTTTCTATGACCGGCGCTATTCATTTACCGAGCTCCCTCCTGTTGAATTTGTCAAGATCGCCAATGCCTATGGTATCGAGGGTGTGAAAGTTGAATCGCCTGATGAAGTCATGCCCGCACTCAAATCTGCAATTGACTGTGATGGTCCGTTTGTCATGGACTTCAGGATCGAACGCGAAGAGAATGTATTCCCTATGGTACCCGCAGGAGCTGCAATCAATGAGATGATTGGAGGACACCCGAGATGAAACCGCATACATTGTCCATTCTTGTCGAGAACAAGGCCGGGGTCCTTTCCAGGGTCACCGGTCTTTTCTCCCGTCGGGGGTTCAATATCGAGAGCCTTGCAGTGGGTCCTTGCGAGGAACCTGGTATGAGCCGGATTACTATTGTAGTTATCGGCGATGATGAAAAAATTGAACAGGTAATGAAACAGCTTAATAAACTTATTGATATTATCAAGGTCTCAGATTTAACTGAAAATGAGCGGGTAGAGCGCGAACTCGCTCTTATTAAGGTGACAGCGGAACAAGGGACTTCCCGTGCCGAGATCATGCAGATTGCATCTATTTTCCGAGCCCAGATAGTTGATGTCGGAGCTAAGTCCCTTATTCTTCAGGTAATCGGCGATACGGAAAAGATCGATGCTCTGGAAAAACTGCTTCGCCAGTATGGGGTTAAGGAATTTGTCCGTACGGGGACGATTGGTATTCTTCGCGGATCGAAAACTGTCACAAGTGGGAAATAATTTTTTTAAACATCTGAATATTATCAGATTATATCAACGAATGCAACGAGGACTCAAAAACAGGAAAGGGGCAAGAATTACTTTTTTTTCGCCAGCGTGTCAAGGGAGATTTCGATAACGGTATGTAGTTCGTTTTCTGTGAATGGTTTCAGGATATATCCATAAGGAACGGTTGCACCGACTCGTTCCAGAGTTTTGGCGTCACATATTGCAGTAATATAGATTACAGGTATGTGATATTTTTTCCTGATGGTATCAGCCGCCTGTACACCATCCATCTTTCCGGAAAGTTCGATGTCCATCAGG
>JGI20215J15232_1000110_pt1 | contig 21641 bp, 15 predicted proteins | sample WetSurMetagenome_2_FD_15232 | JGI IMG/M metagenome (IMG submission 15232) | reverse complement strand
ACCTATGCAAGCGTGAGTAACACCACTTGGATTGTACCTCTTGCCCCAAGTGGTTTTTCTGCGACAACAGTCGGTATAAATGAAATCATTCTGTCATGGACTAAAGGAACATATGCAACTCATACCAGGATTCAAAGAAACCTCGGGAGTTACCCAACAAACATCAACGATGGGACAAATATCTATAATGGGACTTCAAGCAGCACCCCCGATTCTGGTCTGAGCGAAGACACTCGATATTTTTACCGGGCTTGGTCTTGGAATAGTACAAGTAAATTATGGTCGTCATCGAATGTAAGTGCAAATAATATTACCTGGAGTGTTCCTCTAGCACCAACTAGTTTTCAAGGAATTACAGCCGGTATCAATAAGATTGATATAACTTGGACCAAAGGCTCCCATGCAGGGCATACACGGGTGATGCAGAAGACAAGTGGGTATCCCGTGAATATCTCCGACGGTTCTTTTGTGTATAATGGGACGGACGCTTCCTGTTCAAATTCAAGTCTTTCTCCCGGCGTGAGATACTATTTCAAAGCCTGGTCTTGGAATGATACAAGTAAGTTATGGTCGTTGACGAGTGCGTCAGTAAGTAACACAACCTGGAATACGCCGCTTGCTCCGACCAATTTTATCGCGACAACCATCGGTAGCAACCAGATAAATTTAACATGGAATAAAGGAAATTATGCGGTCTATACAAGGATTCAGCAGAGAACAACAGGGTACCCAGTGAGCATATCTGATGGATCGTTCGTGTATAATGGGACGGGTTCTTCGTTTCCAAACACAGGTCTACTTGTGAACACAACGTATTATTACCGGGCTTGGAGCTGGAATGGTACTAGTAAACTATGGTCGACGACAAATGCTAGTATTTTTAACTCAACATGGACCGGCCCTCTAGCTCCAGCGAGCATCACAGCTACCACCAGTAATACGAATAGAATTGATCTGTCATGGACCAAAGGTTTTCGTGCGACGCATACGAGAGTGATGCAGAAAACCGGGAGTTATCCCGTGAGTATCTCTGATGGGTCGTTAGTATATAACGGAACTAGTGCATCTTGTTCCAATTCAAGTCTTACACCCGGGGTGCGTTATTATTTCAAAGCATGGTCCTGGAACAGCTCAAGTGGACTGTGGTCAACGACCAATGCAACCGGGAATAACATGACATGGATTATTCCACTTGCTCCAACTGATTTCTCAACGATCACTGTTTATACAAATGAAATCAGTCTGATCTGGACCAAAGGAACATATGCAACTCATACGAGGATTCAAAGAAGTGTCGGAGGCTATCCTGAGGACATCAACGATGGGTCTAACGTCTATAATGGGACTTCAAGCATCACCTCAGATACTGGTCTGAGCGAAGACACACGATATTATTACCGCGCTTGGTCGTGGAATGATACGAGTAACTTATGGTCATCAACAAATGAGACTGGGAGTAACACCACATTTAGTCTTCCATTTGCACCAACAGGATTTTCTGCTACGACTGTTGATATCGATCAAATTAACCTGACCTGGACCAAGGGTACTCATGCGGTTTACACAAGAGTGATGCAAAAGACGGGGAGCTATCCTGTCAGTCTCACCGATGGTTCCCTGGTGTATAATGGAACGGGTGATGAGAGTTCTTCTTCAAGCCTCAGTTTTGGTATGAGGTACTATTACCGGGCATGGTCGTGGAATGATTCGAGTGGGATTTGGTCAGAGGCAAACAGTAGTACCTATAACATCACAGCTCCGTTTGCACCAACAGGGTTTACAACAACAGTCATGAGCACTAGTCAAATCAATCTCGCATGGAATAAAGGAACCTATGCGAATTATACAAGAATTCAACGAAAAACAGGAAGCTACCCTACAAACATATCGGATGGTATCAATGTCTATAACGATACGAATTTTTCTGTGTCTATTACTGGGCTGAATCCTGGAACCCTGTATTATTTCCGTGCATGGAGCTGGAATTCTTCATTGGGTGTCTGGTCGATTACTTATGCAAGTGCACAAGCCACCACACAAGGTGGTGGTGGCGGTGGAGAAGAAGCCCCACCCCTAACAGAGGGCGAAGCACCGACTGCTGACGCAGGAGGACCGTATAGTGGATATGTCAATCAATCCATCACTTTCAACGCGGCTCTAAGTACCGATGATGTCGATGTGGTCGGGTATCGATGGGATTGGACCAATGATGGAACCTGGGATACAAACTGGCTCTTGTTGTCAAGAACAACCCATGTCTATACAATCCCTGGAAACTATACCGTAAACCTACAGGTTCAGGATGGGGAAGATCTCCGAGATAATGATACTGCAACAGTATTGGTGAAAACCGGTGGTTCCCTACAACAAGCCCCGGTCGCGGATGCAGTCGGACCCTATCATGGGTTGACGTATCAGATGATACAATTCGATGGGTCAAAAAGCTATGCGATCAATACAAGTATCGTCAACTACACCTGGGTCTATGGAGATGGATCATATGGTTATGATGTATCACCCGTCCATTCGTATGATTCTGCGGGGATCTTCACCGTGATACTCACTGTGAAAGATACAAACAATCTCCAAGCGATTGACACGACGCTTGTCACGATTATACTAGATGCAAATAAAAATAACATCTCGGACATTATTGATCAGGCGATAGGAGCCGATATCACCCCGGATGATCTTCATTCTGTTACCATCCAAGGTGTCCTTTATTATCTCGTTGATACGAATCATGATGGAAGTTATGATGCGTTTTACAATCCAACAACGAATACAAAAACTATTCTTGGTGACCAGGATGAAAAACAATTAATCGATATCGATGGTGACGGAAAATGGGACTATGTGTATGACCCTATCTTAGGTTCCATATCACCCTTTGTGGAAATCATTTCACCCCTTACGACCCCCTGGTTCAGTATTGCTTTAAGCGTGATCATCTTCATTGTTATCCTGATGATTGTCTGGCTGTATAAAACAGGTCGTATTTGAGGAAAACCAGATAAGGAAAAATCTGATAATATTGTTCAGCAGTTCTGGGTGATTCTGTGGAGAAATTAACAAGACATTTATGCGAGACGAAGCTCTTATCCGCAGTATTTTTATTAGATGTTATCCATCTGATTTTTGAGGCTCCCATCCCAAAAAATGTTTTTTGAGAGAATCATTTGTTCTTTTGTCAACGTTACTTTTTCGATAGGTGGAAGATCGGTATCCCCAACCTTTGCTGTCCAGGCGACGAATCTTCGGACCATCCACCATGTATGTGTTAATTCCTCAGAGATATCCTTACTTAAGGGTGAGATATCCTCCCATTGATATAGACCGGTTCCAAGGCAAGGATAATCATCTGATTTTCTTTCTTTTATATTTCCGCCCCACCAGATCATATATTCAGGGTGTGCGGCACACAAAAGGATCCTACCTTTGTTTTTATTTGGATAAACCTCTGCGGTTATGCATGGTCTGTTGGAATAATCTAGCGTGATAACTTTATCGGTTATCTCCCATTTGCCGGCAAGATAGTACGTGTATAAAAACAGGTTTTTTAGGGGCATTTTTTCTTTTTTTATGTATCGGGCTGTTTTGAAGAATGCAGAAACAAGACCATGGATGCCTCCGGCATATCTCCAGGCATGGATTCGGAGATTTGTAGTATCGGAGATGTCCTGGGCTGGGTAGCGTGCAAGGATGTGGACTTCTCTATCCGGGTGTTCTGGCAAGATCAAGGCTGGTCCTGCCCACCAGCGGATTCGTTCTTTATCCTGTCGAACATCTGAGAAGATTGGATGATCCTTCTGCAGTTGAAAATCAATCGGTGCGCCACCGGTATGGATTCGAGCACCATCATGTGTTGTCCCTGGTGCAAAGGAAAACACATATGCGGTTGCACCGATGTTCTGCGGATAGTTTTTTTGAAATGGATAGAACAAGGGGAATGCTATGGTTTTGTAATAGGAGGAAACACAGGTCACCCCAAGAGCGCTCTTGTGATACTGTTTTTCAAGAAACGTATGAGGTTTTTTCTCCGCTGTTATTAAATCTGTAAGAAGAGCGGTGCCTCCGCAGATCCCGATGTAACCTCCTCCGTTCTTGATGAAGGATGCAATGCTGTTTTTCCATTTTCTTACGCTTGGCAAAAAATGGAATCCTTTTACTATCGATTGGCCATCTCCCACGCCACCTCCTGGTACGAGTAAGACGTCGAATTCTTTTGTCGTCAGACGTCCCCTTAAGATATCCTTATCTGAGAGAAACTGCGTGGTGATTGTATAGGTTCCTTGCGTGGTCTTCCAGGTATAATCCTGTAGGATTTCTGGGAACATTCGTTTACCGGAGCCCCATCCTAATAGTTCATCTGCAAGGATTGCGACGCGGATGACATGTAGGTGTTGATCATGTGTTGTTTTCGCATCTTTTGATTCTAGCATGTGTCTCACTTCGGTGGCGTGTACCCCCAGCGATCGATCGTAAATTTCCAGTTCTTTTCGACATGTTGCAGTATCTTTTGATCGATTGAGTAGACGTTTGTTTTGTACTCGGATTGGCGTTCCAAGTATTTCATCAGCTCAGGTCTAGCTGTCTCAAAACCAGGGATTTTCAGGGTCTCATAGATGAACTGGAGGTGTTTCATTGGATTCTGAATGAGTTCTTCATATCTCACCTCAACAAACCTATCAGGTTGGATCTGTTCTTTTTGCTCAAAAAAGCTGTTCATGAGACGGATATAGTTCGAGATAACCTGTTGTTCTATTTCTTTTTCAGAAGCATCTTGTAATGCGAGTTTATCTAACACTCGTATTCTCATTTTTTTTGTCGAAAGATAGACAAGATATGGACTTCGATAGATATGGATGAATTTTGCTTCTGGGAACAACTCAAGTAAGGTTGGGATACGGGCCGTATTGGGAGGGTTTTTCGAAAGGAATCGTTTTCCCGGGTTCATGAAAAGAACTGTTTTTATGAAACGTAAATATGTTGCGTTCCATTGTTTTTTTTCCTCAGAAGAAAGCCCTTGGAAATGGATGGATTTCAGGTACTGTTCTTCTGCGTTCCTGGGGAAATGCAGACAATGGAAAAACGACCAGGGCTGTAGAACAGCAAGCGCCGCTTCATCCTCGTAGGGTCCATCCATATCGACCTTTATCGCATCCATTGGTCGTTCTGAGGGGAGGAATCGGGCAAGAAAGCGCTTCATCGGCTCTAGAATGAGGCATCCTTCTGGTAAAAGGGTGCTCCAAAGCGTGGTGTAGCAGAACTGCGGGTCGTAACTTAAGAGCTCATGCAGGTAGGTTGTTCCACTCCGCCAGTGTCCTATGATAAAGATCGGGGGTTCATTTTGAGTGACTTCATTGATTTTTTTTCCGTATTTTATTTTAAAAAGCATGCGTATTGGAGTGGTACCAAGGGATATCATACTGATAAAGAGTGCTCGATTGAGATATCTCCTGTCGACACCACCGTTTTTTTTCACAAGCTGTATCCATTGTCGTGTTGATATTCCGAACAACGGATGTTGCGTGGTATGTTGATTTTTTTGTTTTTGTTGTCTGCTTTTCATGAAGTCCACTCCTTACATTGACAACTTAGTCAATAAGTTTTTTTTCGAAGACACGATGTTTTTTATACACTACTGCACCAGTATATGCGATCGTGGAATGAGCTATCGTGTTCTGCTCATCGATCCATCCGACCTCAGCGCGAACGTATCCTCTGTTTTTCATCTCCCGAAGAGCCCTATAATTGAGTAACGATGCAATGTTTTGATGACGGAAGTCTTTTCGTATCCCAACGAAGTGGAGTTTACCTGCATTTATTGTCCGTTGTGCGAAGAGGAAGCGAATGGCTTCTATCGGGCCCAGGCGTCCATGCATTTTTTGAAACACCTGGTTATACTCAGGTGTCGACCAGAGGTATGCGACAGGTAGGCCGTTGGATTCGGCAATGAGAAATAATTTTGTGTCGACAAACCATCGAAGCTGCTTTACCCCAAATCTGGTTTTCACTTCCGCTGGTGAAACTGGGACAAACCCCCAGTGTTCTGAGAATGTGTCTAAAAAAAGTTTCGTCCACCATTTCAGTTCGTTTCCGGTTTGGAGCCGTTTGAAAGTACGAAGCGTTATGCCTGAAGATAAACAGTGCTGTGCTTTTTCTTCAAGCTCCTTTGGCAAGGGATGTGTCAAATCAATAGTATAATGGAAAAAATCACGTGTTTTTTTTAAACCGTATCGTTCAGCAAAGGTGAGGTAGTACGATGGTGAATAGGTGGAAAGCACACTGGGTGGTGAGTCAAAACCCATAGATAGAAAACCACATCCCATATCGATACGTCCATCTATAGGACCTCGCATTATTTTCATTTTTTTTGATATGAGCCAGTCTTCAGCAACTTGTAATAATGCTTCTGCACATTCGTACTCTTCAACGCATTCAAAAAAACCAAAGTACCCGATTTTTTCTCCAGTGGCTTGACAATATGCTTCGTCGATGATTGCAGCGATGCGACCGATGTTTTTCCCCTGTTTTTTGACAATGAATAAGGCACATTCTGCATGGGACCAGAACGGATTCTTTTTTTTAAAGAAACCATCGAGTTCATTCCAAAAAGGAGCGACCCAATTGGGGTTGTTTTGATATACCTGAAAAGCGACTTCATAAAATGTCTTCAAATCTTTTTTGGTTTTCACAAGGTGAATTTGTAAGTCATTGGGGAATTTTCTTTCAGAGTTTGTCTGAGACTCAGAAATGTATTCTCCCTCATAGTCTGATGATATTAGGGAAATACTTCTGCCTCCGCTTCGCTTGTATCATAGTCCGTCCCAATTATTCATCGTTTCTTAATAAACATTCTTCCCAAATCTATCGCAAATTCTGCAAGAAACGTAAAAAGACCATGACGATAAAAGTAAGGGTTTCCTGAATGTTCTCTCAGTACCCTACCTCTTTTTCTCCTGAATGAAGGAAGATTATGAAATGAAATGATTCACAAGTGCCTCGAACAAAGGATGGTTCTGTAGAATATGAGTGATGAACTGTTGGAGGAACATAAACCAGGGCGGAATGATTTGTACCGGTGTTGAAAGGGTCACTGAGACGATGTCGTAGTCCGTGGGATCGTTTATGTTTTCTACTCGTATGAATCCTTCAAAATCTGAATCAGGTTCATCAGGTGCTGTCATGGTCGTAAGAACAGTCACAAATCCATCCTCGGGGGTTAATCCAGTTCCGGATTCTGGACTGAAGGACCAGGTTCCCCAGGAAATCGATGATGCGTTAATTGTCCAGTTCAGTAATGATTCGTTATCCCCTATATTTTGTATCTGAAAATTCCCAGCGACTGTCGCACCGGGTTTGATATTGGTCCATGAAAGACTTCCTGAACAGTCCAAGTCTGGTGTTGTCTCATTTTGTGGTGGGGGCTCTGGTGCTTCAGGGGGGATGTAGACAACCTTGAAGACTTGTCCTCCACTGTTATACTGCCATACCGTGGATCCTTCAGGGGTGACTTCGAATATTTTTCCTGATTCTCCATTGGTGATGAGTGTGTTCCCACTGGAAAGTCTCCAGGCTCCTGAGATATGGCTTGCATAGAAACTCGTAGGAGGGTTAGCCACGTACATCCATGTCTGCGTTTCCGGTCCGTACGCGGTACCAGGTTGGAGATAATACTCGCCATTCTCATCCACTGGTGGGGTGACCTCATCAATGGTAGAATAATGGCTGCCAGGGCGGTTTGCTCCATTGTTGAAGATAAGAAGGTCTCCTGCGCCTGGGCATCCTTCATCGATCCATGATGAGTCATGCTGACTGAATAGTTTCCTGTCATTGGTCGTACCCGCGTCATAGGTCATCGGGTTTCCCCAGCGATAGAGAAGGTCTCCACCTTTCCCGCTGTTCCCACCACTATGACTTGCTGCTTCCTCTGTTGTGGTGCTATGGTCAATGATCCAGATTTCGTTAAAGTTATGGATGCTGATGAGTATTTGGTCGAATTTTGCATTATAATCAATAGAGTTCGTATGCATCCAATCTTGTTGAGTTGAGGTCCCATAATTAATATCAATTAACTCGGGATGATCTCCGATTACCCCGTAGTTCTCTTTCGCGGAATCATAATCCTGAATCAGATGATCCCAGGCATGCCACTCCCAGACGATCTCACCACTGGACGGTCCAGTTGGTTGAACCTCAATGACATGATCAGGCCATAACCCAGAACTGGTCACATAGCTTGGGTTCCTGCCTGCAGCAATCGCTTCAGTACGTGTTTTGGTCTCCCAAGCAATCAATAACACATTTCCATTCGGTAATGTTTTAACATCATGATGAGAAAGAACACCACCGGTATTATACCGGAAGTCCCATACGATAGTTCCATCCCATTCGACTTTTTGAACACCACCACCAGACCCACCAGTTCCTCCGCCTGAACCAGTTCGTATCGTCCGAAGGATGGTTCCATCACCAAGCCACCAGACTGCGACACCAGGGAAATAACTGCTTGACCATGAATGATTCAGCGACCCATCCGGATAGCGTAAATACGTCGTTGTCGTCCACATAGGAGAATATAAAAATTGGCCTTCAGAAAAATTCATGGGTAATGGATTCTGAGTGATTTGCTGTGATGATGATAAGGGTACAGAGGTGCTGAGTAAGAGAAAAAGAATAAAAAAAACCATTAATCGTATTTCAGTGGATAATTTACCGGTCAATACCCGAGATAATAAGTCGTTCTCCATAATATATTTAATTGGTATTATCTATAAATAGTTTTTTCCCAAATTGTGTATAAATCGATTCGAGAAATGACCTTTGAAGAGAATAATTCTCCTAAAAAATTTATGAAAGATCGATCATTTGGTGAAAAATAAAAAAGAAATCTTTTANTTTATNGACGAGCCATTGTAGCATAAGCTGGAATGGCGAACTACCCACNGGTGTTTTTAACGTCACCGGAATTATATCAAAATCAGCNGGATCATCACAGTTTTCTANAACAATGAATCCCTCAAACTTTGTAGATGATTCCGAAGGAGCTTGCACAGTCACTTGGATGGTTATCTTTCCGTCCTGGGGCGTGAGGTTTTCACCGGATTCTGGAACAAACGACCATGTTCCCCATTCAAGACCACTTACATTGACCCTCCAATGTAAAAAGGAATCTGACCCTCCGATATTTTCTACCACAAAACTCCCTGTCACAGTCTCCCCGGGTTTTACTCTCGTCCAGGATAAACTCCCTTCGCAATTAAGATTTGGGACCTCGGGATCAGGTGGTTCATCCGCCGAAATATATTGTATGTTGAACACATTATTGGTAGCAGGAGTCGGATATTGGTTAGTATACTCCCATATAGTTTCCCCTGTGGGTGTCACCTCGAAGAACCTTCCACCCGGTCCATCGCAGATAAGGGTATTTCCATTTGGTAAGCGAGTCACTCCTCCAACGATAAGTGCGAAGAAATCACAGGTAAAGGTCCAGGTTTGTTCAGATGGACCAAATGCTTCTCCGGGCTCAAGGAAATATATTCCATTGTCATCGACCGGTGGGATGATTTCATCGATTGTAGTAATACTTCCCCCTGGACGTCCAACACCATTGTTGAATACGATGATGTTTCCTGCTCCGGGATACCCAAATTTTATCCAAGAGGCATCGTGTTGAAGGAAGAATTTCTGATCGTTTGAACTTCCTGCACGATACGCTTGCGGGTTTCCCCAGCGGTATAAAAGATCACCACCTTTCCCGCTATTCCCACCAGTATGACCAGCGGCTTCCTCGGTAGTCGTGCTATGGTCTATGATCCAGATTTCATTAAAATTCCGGGTTGTGAGAAGGATTTGATCAAATTCTTCGTTGTAATCGATTGCATTGGTATGTAACCAATCTGCGGTGGTGTACCCATAATTCAAGTCAATTAGTTCCGGATGGTCCTCGACAGCCCCATAATTGATTTTGTTGGGGTCATAGTCTTGAATAAGGTGATCCCATACATGCCATTCCCATACGATATCCCCTGTTGTTGGGCCTGTGGGTTTTACTTCAATGATGTGATCAGGCATCACCTTGTTTCCTGATATTTTATTAGGATCTCTTCCTGCAGCGATTGCCTCATCAGGGGTTTTAAACTCCCATGCAATCATCAGGACATTGCCATTTTTCAATGGACAGATATCGTGATGACTCAGATAGTCATCAGTATAGTAATGATAATCCCAGAGTAACGATCCAGTCCAGTTGATTTTTTGGACCCCACCGCCATCACCACCATACGCAAATGATAATTTAATTGTCCGTAGAAGACTGCCATCTTCCAGCAAGTATGCAGATTCTCCAGGGAAATAATTACTCGACCAGGTATGGATGACCTGGCCTGCGTCATTAATAAGATACGTTGTCCAGGAATCCATAGGGGCAAACAAAATCTGACCATCTAGTTGCGTGTTCAAAGACTGTTGAGATAATGTGTAGGAACCTGTCAGAGGCATACAGAAGGTTCCACAAAAAAGGCACATAATCGTGATGACCAATATCTTATTGATGAAACCTTTGCTCATTTGGATTCAACATTCCTTATTTTAAATAGACTCAATGAGTTAATATTCATTGACTTAATATATATAGCTTCTGTTTATAAATTCAATATAATTTTCGGGTCGACATAAATTTAATATAACCGACCTATAAATATCCCTGCCTAATGGAATTTGACGATCTGCAGAAACAAGCCCTCTTTGTAAAAAACACTCCACTACCGGGCTATACCCTTCCTAACTTCCTGTATCTTCTCGCACAGAATAAATTCAAGGTAAATCTACAATACATCCCGCGGATGACATACTCCCTAAGCTTCAGTGCGATAATGCTTCCGTTCTACATAAAGGAACGATTACAATTCGATAAGCACATCCACCAGACCGAAATCACTCATCCACCTCTGTTCATCATCGGCCATTGGCGGAGCGGAACGACCTATTTACATAATGTCCTTTCGCAGGATAAAAATCTCGGTTATTTCACAACGTTCCAGGCGTATCTTCCCGGAATCTTCCTTGGAAGTGAAAAACTCTTCAAACCTCTCGTAAGCGAAAGTATCCCGAAAAAAAGACCAATGGATGATGTACCGATGCATGCAGATTATCCTCAGGAAGACCAATATGCGATTGGTGCGTTCTGCCCCTATTCGTATTACCATGGTTGGTGCTTCCCAAAAAAGATGGAATTCTATAATACCTCCATCTGCATGGATGATGCATCCAAAGAAACCATCGATGAATGGAAACGATATTATCTCTATATCCTAAAGAAAATTACCCTGTATCAAAAGGGAAAACAATTGATATTGAAAAATCAGGATAACACGGGGAAAATAAAGATTTTACTGGAGATTTTCCCTGATGCGAAGTTTATTTTCCTGCACAGGAACCCATATGACTTGTATTCCTCTATGATGAAGTTTATGAGAATAACAATCCCTCTTTTCTGTATCCAAAAACCACCTCAGCTCGAAATCGTCGAAGAAAGCATGATGAACTTGTACAAAAAAATGACTCAAAAATACATTAAGGAACGAAGCCAGATTCCCAAAGGGAACCTCGTTGAGGTTCGCTATGAAGATTTCATCACCGCACCGTTTAAGGAGATAAAAAACATCTATGAAACATTACAATTGAAGGGTTTCCAGGACGCAAAACCTGTGTTCGAAACCTATCTTCGTACACAATGGAATATTAAAAAAGACGAGTATGCACTCGACGATGTCTGTAAGAAAAAAATCGAAAAAAAATGGGGTTTTGCCATCAAAGAATTTGGTTATGAGATCAACAGTCCATGATGTTTCCCTCAGCTCCATTTTGTCAGAATCGCTTCCCGGTTAAATATTGCTCTTGCGAAGAAGAAAAGACCCAGATCTAGCAGTCCATATAACCCTGCGAATATAAAAATCATCACGGGAGAAAGGAAGATAAATCCTGCCAATACCCCAAGCATCAGCACGACAACGGGCATGACGACGAATCCTCCGAGTTGTTGTGCTGCCCGGACATCATTGACTTTTGAAGAGACAAGAACGCAAGCAAGAACGCTCATGAGGCAGGCGGTCGGAGCGAGGAGTGCCATCGATAAAATCCAGGTGAGATTCGGTAGGAGCGGGTATCCGACTTTTGGGATTAACACAATATCGAGGAGAACAACCCCTAATGAAAACGCAAGGTATGTTGCACCCATCGAGGGGATGAATGCGGAAAAAATTTTTCCTGCGAGCAGCTCTCCATCGGTGGTCGGTGTCGCTAACAATGGTTCTAGGCTTCGGTTATTTTTCTCACCGACAATACTATAGGTAGCAATGATTGTTGGAAGGGTCGCTGGAACAATGATAAAAATCATCAGAATCATGTTGAACATCATCGGGAGAACCTGATCGATCTCCGATGGTTTTGTTTTCTTAAACATAAGGTCTGATGAGATAGCTAGGATGTATCGTCCATCCAGCTCTAACCCCTCAGAGCGAATCACCGTGACATTGATGAGATTTGAATTGGAGAGAGAACTTTTCGAAATAGTCGAATCGAGTATCGTGGTGTTCTCGATGATGCATGATTCGATAATGCAATGAGTCAAGGATGAGTTTTTTAATTTTGAATGTTTGAAGATCATTGAATCGTAGGAACCATCCTGTAAGGTCTGGTTTGTCCATGGAACAATCGTATCATTTGGGAGGCTTCCGATTTCAACGAGTCCATTGATATCCCATGGTCTTTCAAGCGGAACCATCGTCACCATTGGGACAAACATCACTAGAGGAAGAACAACTCCAAGGACGATCGGCATGGCGACAATAGATCCGATGACGAATTTCTGTTTCTTGAATTCATCCAGATCCTTTCGCATCACAATCCAGGCGTTTCGCCAGCGCATCACTGGGCAGCCTCCTCGATGAGTTTAAGGTACACTTCCTCTAATGAATGTTCCTCTTCGGAAATAAATTGAACCTGGAGATCTTGTTTGAGCAACCAGGCGAGAATCTGAGGGTTATCCTCTTCTGGGTTTTTTACATTGAGGATTAATTGATTTCCTTTCACTTGTGCTTGTGAGATAAGATGTAAGGATTCTATATCTCGTAGTATCGTCGAGGGGATTTGTTGCATCGTGATGCTGATTGTTCGTGTGAACAATCCTTTTGCGAGGTCCTTTGGGTTACCGACCTTCACGATCCTGTTTTTCACTAAGGCAACCATGTCGCAGATTCGTTCTGCTTCTGAAAGATTATGCGTGTTTATCAGAATGGTGTTTCCTTTTTTTTTCAGTTCGAGGATATATTCTCTGACTATTTTTGCTGCCATTGGATCGAGACTCGCGGTTGGTTCATCAAGGAAAATATATTTTGGGTCATGGATGAGAGCGCGGCCGATTGCTATCTTCTGTTTCATTCCTTTTGAAAATCCGCCGACTGGCTCGTTGCGTCTGTCCCATAGATCGAGATTTGTTAACGTCGTCTGAATCGATTCTTCCCTTTGTTTTTTTGGTACACCATAAAGCTGTCCATAATAATCGAGGTTCTTGTATGCACCCAGGGTCTCGTATAAACCAGGGACTTCGGGGAGTAATCCGATCATCCTGCGGATTTTTTGTGCGTCTGTTTTTTTCCCAATCTCATACGAATCGATGTGTGCTTTTCCAGATGTTGGTTGGATGAGGCAGGAGAGCATCCGCATGGTCGTGGTTTTTCCTGCACCATTTGGTCCAAGGAGTCCAAAGATGCAACCATCTGGTATAGTTATAGAAAAATCTTGTATTGCGGTGACTGATTCAAACGTTTTTGTTAACTTTTCACAGATGATCATAATTCGTCTTCCTAACCAACTACCTGATAAAAATACTGTATTTTCTGATTCTTAATAAAACCAGCAGGTGAGATAACTGATTTTTCATTCGAGGATGATCATGACAATATTTTTTTACCATGATGATGTAATGAACGGTCAAGTTTATTTCAAACACATATCATTTCTTCTAATGCTTAAAAATAAAAAGCAAAAATAAGAAATACTGTCTGGTAATCTGGAGAGTTTCACCTATTGGTATTGAGTCGGACTGCTGGATGCCAATCGATGTTGAAGAGTGGTACAGCCCTTTCGTTCAGCAACATTTTTTTTCCAAAAATAAGTTTGGGCAATATTCGCGGTCTGCCCCAAAAATTTTGGTCCCAACTGTTCGTACAGTTTTCAAAAAGGGCATGTCGTTTGTTTCTCAGAAAGGTGTTATTAAAAACGGTGTTGTTCATGGATAGACTCAAATAGAGTCCTTGTCTATTGTTTGAGATACGGTTCCCGAGGATAAGGTTGTTGCAGGTGGAATTAAGATAGATACCGGACCATTTGTTTTCTGTGAGAATATTATTCGTGAGTGTGTTGAACCGATGGTTATAAACATAGATACCATTATCGTTCAAGGTGATGATGTTAGCTGAGATGTTGTTTATTTCACCTTGGAGATAGATCCCATCATACATGTTGTCTGTGATTGTGTTATTGGAGATAGTGGCGTTGTTTCCTTCTAGAATTATGCCGTTAATAGAATTATTTGTGATAGTGTTATCAGAGATCCAAGCGTTGTCTCCCTCGAGATGAAGACCATCAGAGATGTGATTTGTGATGGTGTTCTTTATGATAGTATTGTGATCACATTTATAAGAAAGTATACCACAACCGTTGTTGTTTGTGATGGTATTATCAATGATATTGTTGTAGTTGCTATAAATCAGGAATAGGCCAGAATCGTTGTTGTTTGTGATGATGTTCCCAGCAATATGATTGCTATCGCCGGAGATCTGTATGGCATCATTGTTGTAGGTAACGGTGTTATTGAACAAATTATTGGAATCGCTCCCGTAATCCAACAGGATGCTGTTTTGGTTGTTAGTGATGATATTATCAAGGATGGTGTTATCATCGGTATCATCTAGATAGATACCATCACGATTGTTTGATATAATGTTCCTCCAGATAGCATTGTCATGACCCGAGAGGTCTATTCCGTAATAATTATCTGTGATATTGTTAGTCAAAATCAGGTTATTCCAACCGTTGAGGCAGATGCCGAAATGATTACTTGTGATAGCATTAGATATGATGGTACAGGAGTTGGATCTGACGATTTGAATACCTGCAGTCGTATTAGCGATTTTTTGGTTTTGTATCGTGATATTAGTACAATTAACAAGAATGATTTGTCCTGCCACACCATCGAGTATCAGATTGGATTCATTGGAGAGATAGATGAGAGATTTGCCATTCACCGTATTGTCTGTTACTATATTGTTACAGATATTTTCCAGGGAAATAAATACCCCTGCATTAAAAAAAGAATTATTTGAAATGATATTATTCCAACAGTCCATTAAGTAGATGCCATAGTAGTCTTCTGAGAATGGATTAGAATCGGGATATGAAAAAGTATTACCCGAGATAAGATTGTCATCACCGGAGATATACAGATACGTGTTTCGTATGATGTTCCCAGAAAAAGTATTGTTGTGACCATAAAGTCGTATTCTATCATCGGGGATATCGATGATGGTATCGGTGAAGATGTTAAATGATGAATCTATTCGAACGCCTTCCCCTCGATTCGCATTATTGAGAATAGTAAATCCACTCATATTTACCCCATCAGCAACAACAGAGATTGTGTAAGCAAAATATCCGATGATACAAGTTGTATTCTTCTCNTGGCCTATGAGATGAATCGCTTTGTTGATGATGACATATCCAATATAGGTCCCATTGAAGACGAACACCGTATCTCCTTCATCGGCATNATCTATTGCATCCTGGATCTTCGTATAATTACCTGGNCCGCTCCCTCCNACATACAACCAATCCCCATTCGAGAGGGGTACTGATGGATTCTGGAGATTCTGTGCGGTGATTGGAAGGATAGTTGCCCCGAACAAGAGAAGAATTATTCCGATGGCCACTTCTTCTGTTTTCAATGACAGTTCCCCTTTATACTTTTATAACAGTGTGTCCCTTTAAAAACATATCTTTAGGAGAATACTATCATGGATTTCCATATATAAAAATAAGGTAAAAAATTCTGTTTTCTCCAAAATTTTATATATGGTTTTCTGTTTCTCCTTATTGGGATGCCGTATAACGATAACGTAGGAGCGGATGTGCTCTCTAGTGGAAAGGGATGAGTGTGTATCTTAAACAAGTTGAGATGGAAAATTTTAAGTCCTTTGGACATAAATTAACTGTACCGTTTTATCCAGGATTTACTGCTATAACCGGGCCGAATGGTTCAGGGAAAAGCAACATTGTCGATGCGATTCTCTTCGTACTTGGTCCAAAAAGCTCTAAGGTCATGCGAGCAGGTCGGCTCACGGACCTAATCTTCAACGGGGGAAAGAATCGGAAGAATCCATCGAAGTATTGTAAGGTTTCCTTAGTCTTTGATAATTCACAGCGGAAGATGTCGATTGCAGCCGATGAGGTTGTTCTTACCAGGATGATTAAACGAGCCCCGTTGAAGGACAACCCAGACAATTATTACAGTTATTTTTACATCAACGACCGTGCAGCATCCTATACAGAATTTATCGACATTCTCACGCACGCACGGATCTCTGGGGAAGGCTATAACATCATCAAACAGGGTGATGTCACCAGTCTAGTGGAGATGGGGTCTGTCGAGCGCAGGAAAATCATTGATGGCATCGCTGGTATCAGCACCTTTGATGAGGATATCGAAAAAGCGGAGAAAGAACGAGGTGACGTCGACAAGAACCTCGAGCGTATCGATATTATCCTTAATGAAATCACCAGTCAGATACGACAATTAAAAAAAGACCGGGATGCAGCGTTTCAATATAAAGAACTGAAGGACAAATTGTATGAAACAAAAGCAATGATTGCGTATAAGAAAAAACAAGAAATCGAATCACAGATCCTCGAGATAAACAAACAGATCGAATCCTATGAACAGGAGCAGAAGAAATTCGACGAAAAAAAAGAGACACTAAAAACACAATATACCGAACTGCAGCAGAAACTCGATGAACTGGAGAAGAAAATCGGCGCTGCCGGTGGCGATGAGGCAACTGGTATAAAAGAAAAGATTGACGTGTTGCGCTCTGAGACTATTAAAATCGATGAACGTATCAATTATTCAAACGATGAAGTCACTGAGAAGAAGAAAGAAAAGGAATCACTCGAGATTTCGCTTGATGAAATCACAAAGGAACTTGATGAACATATACAACAAAAAGATGAACTGACCACAAAAATACAGGAGATTGAAACTTCACTGAAAACAAAAGAGGATGAACTAGGAAAACTGCGTGATGAGATCGCTCAATCAGATGATACCTCCATGGATATCACCAGAGAGCTTGTCAAGATGCGGGAGGAATATAACAACAAACAAAACGAGAAACATGACTTTGAGTTGACACGGGACCGGTTGAAAGAAAAACAGGATGCAATGGAGTTACAAATCGCGGAGCTACAGGAGACGAAATCCACCTATGAGTTCGAGGTAAAGGATATCGACTGGCAGGTGGGGGAACTTCAGAAAGGTAAACAGGAGAGCGGTAAAAAGGTTAAGGAATCAGAAAAACAGCTCTTTGAGAAGAAGAAACGGGAATCAGAGATAACAGAGCAACTCGCGGATCTTGAAAAAGCGATTCTCAAATTACAACGGGAACAGTCGAAGCTGCAAGCAGAACGTGAAGCAGCACAAACAATCGGAGCAAAATATAATTCTGCCGTGGAATCCATTCTCGCTGCACGCAACACTGGAGAACTCAAGGGGATACGTGGGACGATCGCTGAGCTAGCACAAGTGGATGAGAAATACAAACTCCCCTTAGAGATTGCCGCAGGGCCACGGATGCAGGCTGTCGTCGTAGAAAACGATGCCGCGGCAGCCGAGGCAATCGGATTCTTACAAAAAAAGAAATTAGGACGAGCAACGTTTCTGCCGATAAACAAGATGATTGTTGGGAAACCACGGGCGCAGTCCCTCATGACCGTCCGGGATGAAAGCTCCCTAGGATTTGCCATTGATCTGGTGAGCTTCAATCAGGACTACCGCGGTGTCTTCTGGTATGTTTTTGGCGACACGGTCATTGTGAATACCTTATCTGATGCACGACGTCTCATGGGTGGTGTCCGACTTGTTGATATGAAAGGGGACTTGGTTGAGGCAAGTGGTGCGATGATCGGGGGCAGTCAACCCAGTGAACGTCTGTCCTTTGGCAGTGCTGATCAGCAAACCCTCGATGAGATCACCAGAAAACTGAACGCAGCTATCCAACATCAAGATCAGTTGTCAGAAGAACTTGCACATTTGAAAAAAAACATAGGAGAACTGGAGAATGTCTTCAGAACGCTCAAAGGGGAAACCGATGCAGGTATTCAAACTAAAGATCTTGAACTTCGGAAAAAAGAATTCCACGGAAAACTCGAAATCCTCACAAAAGACCTAGAAGCAAAAATCAAAGAAAAGGAATCGATCACCCAAGAAGCAGAAAAGATTCTTGAATCACTCAGCGAGTGTGAAAAACGACTCAAAGAATTAGATATTTTAAAAGAAGAAAAAGGAAAACATCTTCTCAAAAGTACAAAAAAAGAAGTAGCTCAAGCAGTCCGGACTCTTGAGAAAACCGTCTCCGAATTCCAAGAAAACAAATTGACACTCCACAGTGAACAAGAAACTATCCGGAAGAAGATCGAGTTGTTGAATGAACGAAAAACAGAGCTCGCCGAGAAAATCAGCTCGATTGATGCTGAGGTTGAAACCCTGAAACATACGGTTCAAGAGCTCAAAGAGACACGCGGGGTGAGTCAAAACGAACTAAAAGCTCTCATGACCGTCGAAGAGACCATGAGCGGAAAGACTAAGGAGCTTGCATTGGAACGTGATACACTTTATAAGAAAACCGTTGGAATCGAAAATGAACTGGAAACACTTAGTACGAAAACAGAGTCTTACCTTGATTTGATCACTCGGGCGAAATATCGACTGCCGACTCTAGATGACTCTTTACGGGAACTTGACCAGGAGATCGCATTGTATCATGTAGAGATGAAAGAAACAAAACTCCCGGCGATTGAGTCGATGAAAGAAACGATCCTTTCTATAGAACAGACCATGCAAGGACTTGAACCAGTTAATATGCGAGCTTTAGAGGAATATGAACATCAGATGGGGCGGAAAAAGAAATTCGATGACGATGTCGATCATCTCAATAGCCAGAAGAAAAACCTCGTGAAACTCGTCGGGGAGATCACCAGTAAGAAAAAAGAACGATTCTTCGAGGTTTTTGATCAGATCAACAGAAACTTCAAGGAAATCTATGCACAGTTATCGGAAGGTGGCGAAGCAGAACTCTTGTTGGAGAACGAGGAGAGCGTCTTTGAAGGAGGTTTAACTATCAAAGCACGGCCTCACGGGAAGAAAGTCTTACGACTCGCCGCGCTCTCTGGTGGAGAGAAGAGTATCGCTTCTCTGGGTTTCATCTTCTCAATCCAACAATACGATCCCAGTCCGTTCTATGTACTTGATGAGATTGATATGTTCTTAGATGGTGTGAATGCGGAGATCGTCTCACGAATGATCAAAAACCGAGCGGAACATTCCCAGTTCATCAGCGTCTCACTCCGAAAGATAGCCCTCAAGGAGGCGAACTATCTCTATGGAGTGACCATGCATGATTCTGGTATTTCTGAGATGATTGGGAATATCGACCCGGAATCCGTTGGACCCAAAGGAGAAATCAAGGCGCATGTACAGGAGGTGCTCCCCCATGGAGCTGGATAATGACATCATAAACCATTTATTGTTCCATAAGGCTTTGATCGATGAAAACAATGATATGACCAGGATCAATCAATACCTTGAGATGGCCAAAGCAGCAGCCACTGGTGAATCGACGTCCATACAGGATCCATTTGACCGTTCCGTGTATCTTGCGTTTGATCTAGTGCTCAATCAGCATATGAACCCTTGGGATATCGACCTTGTTGGGTTCTCCACGATGTATCTGAAACGAGCAAAGAAAGAAAGAATCGACCTACTCACCGCGGGTAAAATCATCTATATGGCTTGGAAGGTCCTGCGGATGCAGAGCGATCATCTTGTGGTGAACATGGAGACAAAAGAAGAAGAAATCGAACCGGGGTTCGGCTGGGAGGATATACCCACGTCATCATGGCTTGCGAATGACGATGAGTACTCTTACACGAATCTTCTGATGAAGATGCCGCAGCCTCCCCTTGAGGAGCCATTACGTCGGGATTCTACCCGGAAAGTCACTCTGATTGAGCTGCTCAGCGCCTTTGACCAGGCGCGGAAGGAATCAGAACAGTACCAGATGCTCGACCACCTCCGGCAAGAAGAACGCATCCTCCTTGAACAAAAAGCGTTCAAAGCAATGAAAGGCTCAGCTCATGAGGATCATCTAGAGGAGGATGTTGCCGCAGTCTGGGAGAAGATATCTCGGTTTCCAAAGAAAACCTTAAGTTTCACGGAGATCTGCGAGGTGGAGAGCGCAGAGGAACGTATCAAGACGTTTATTTCCATCTTGTTCCTCGCATATGAAAAAAAGATCATTGTTCATCAACAGAAATTCCCATATGGAGAAATTTTTATTAAAACAATAGGATATACCTAAATGGAGAACAAATATGAGCATCAAAGAGGATCGTGTCGTTGAGTCCTTGTTATTCTCTGCAGGCAAACCACTCAGTATCGAAGAGATCCAGGAAACCACCGGCTTATCACCAAAGCATGTCACCGACGCTATCGATCACCTCATGGAATCCTATAATATCGACAGGAAAGACGAGACATCTCTTGAGATTGTAAAAGCGGGCAGCAAGTTCATCATGCAGGTGAAAAAGACCTTCACCGATAAATCGATGATGGTGGCAAAACCAGAGATCCGGACCGATCTGCTCAAGACCCTGGCGTTGATAGCATTTCATCAGCCCGTGAAACAATCGAACCTCCGCCATATGATAGGTGAACGAATCTATGGTGATGTGGACCAGCTGATGAGCCTGCATCTAATTCATTCTGAGCCGCATGGAGCGACCGAGGTTCTCACAACAACTCATCTGTTCCCGGAGTATTTTGGTATTGATTCGACAAAACCAGAGGAGATCCGAGAGTTTTTAGCGAAGAAGGTCATCGGTCATGTGGTGAAAGAAAAACAACGGGAACCTTCCGAGAAGGAAGAAACATCAGTAGATGCGGCAGAAGAAGAGGAGCCTCCTCATACGCAAATGAAAACCGAGTAAAAAAATCAGATTTTTCGAGGGAGTTGTCAATCAACTTTCTTCCATCCTTTAAAAAGGGTATATTTTTAAGGATTGATTCGATATGATTTCGTAGCCTGAGGAGAAAAGTATGGTGGACTGTTCAAAATGCGGGAAAAATAATAACGATGATGCAGTATTTTGTACGAACTGTGGTATATCATTACGTTCTGATGTTGGGGCGACCATTGAACAACAAGCACAACGGTTTGCACAGAACATGGAGCAGGCTGGAAAAAAAATCGGGGACCAGGTGTCAAAGGCTGCAAAACAGTTCCATGAAGGTACGCAAAAGGAAGCAC
>JGI20215J15232_1000109_pt1 | contig 21813 bp, 16 predicted proteins | sample WetSurMetagenome_2_FD_15232 | JGI IMG/M metagenome (IMG submission 15232) | reverse complement strand
ATGAAAGCCCCAGCCATTAATTTGAACCAAGGAGAGCTCTCACTCTTTGATGAAGCCATTATGAAAGAATGGCTCGTTACTAATGGTCTTGGCGGTTACTCAGCATCAACCGTTCTTGGAATAAACACTCGAAAATACCACGGACTTCTGGTTGCGGCACTGCGCCCTCCAGGCTACCGAGCAGTCTGTCTATCCAAAATCGATGAAGATGTCAGTCTTAACAATGAAACATTTCGTCTTGGAGCGAATGAATTCTGTGGAACCATATACCCGAATGGACACAAGTTTCTGAAGTCATTCTCGGTTTCACCCTTTCCGACCTTTGTTTACGAATTCCAAGGCGCAACGGTGGCAAAAACAGTCTTCATGCCCAAAGGAATGAACGCAGTTGTTGTACTGTACAACGTACTTAATAGAGCTCCAATTGAACTCCTTCTAGACGCCTATCCGTTGCTTACATGCCGGTATTTCCACCAGGTCATCAATAGACAGGAAAAAACGTTAGAGTTTAGCCAAACGCAGACCGAGAAAGAAGTTGAATTGACTTTCAAAGAACCCAATGTTTGTGTTAAGTCGAAGGCAATTCAAGGGAAATTCAATTCCCATCCAAACTGGGTGCAAGACCTATTCTATCGAGAGGAAGCAGCTCGTCACGAAAGCTGTATGGATGATTGCTACCAACCAGGTTTCTTTGAATTTGCTGTTCCGCGGAGAAGAAACGCTCAATTCGCCTTGGTTACAGCAGAGGCAGAAGATAACCTTGCGGGTAACGTGATTTTGGACAAAATGGGTTCCGAGGTCGCAGATCTTGAAGCCTCAATGGGACGGGAACTGGCAGTTCGAATCGAAAATCTTGCCCGATTTCATCGCTCCCATGGACAAACTCAACTCTCAGATTGGATCAGCTGGGCTCTGTTAGCAGCTGACGATTTCGTGGTTCAATATGGAGCAGACAAGAAATCCGTAATTGCAGGCTATCATTGGTTCGAGCCATGGGGACGGGATACTTTCATTTCATTTCCTGGTTTGTTCCTGGCAACGGAAAGATTTGAAGAAGCCAAAAGAATACTCCTTCTCTACAAAGATTATTGCCGGCGTGGTTTAATTCCAAATTTTATGGAAGACAGTTCAGGCGAGCCAGCTTACAACACGGTTGATGCAACATTATGGTTTATCAACGCTGTCCTTCAGTACGTGAAGTACACAGGCGATTTCCAGTTTGTTAAAGACAATCTTTGGGATAGATTAAAGGATATTCTTGAGCGTCACCAAAAAGGAACAGATTTTGGCATTCACGTTGACTCCGATGGACTTTTGGAACATGGCCCCAGACTTACTTGGATGGACGCGGAAGCGAATTATGAACCCGTGACTCCTCGAGGAGGAAGAGCAGTTGAGATTCAGGCGCTGTGGTATAACTCGCTAAGAACGATGCAGTACCTCTCCGGAAGGTTCGAAGAGAAAAATCTGGCGGAAAGATATGAAAGCGAGGCCCTAAAAACTCGCACCGGCTTCAACGAGAAATTTTGGAACAAGGACAGGAATTGCCTTTACGACGTTCTAACCAATTTAGGACCAGATGCTTCGATCAGACCAAACCAAATAATAACTGCAGCTTTGGATTTTCCAATATTGGATGCCACGAAAGCTGAACAAGTAGTTTCACTGGTAATTGATGAGTTACTCACATCTTGTGGATTGAGGACACTTGCTAGAGATGATCCTTCTTACAAAGGAACCTATTCAGGGGATCGGTCCTGCAGAGACCACGCGTACCATAATGGAACCGTATGGCCATGGCTAACTGGTCAACTAACCAAAGCCTATCTCAGAATTAGGGGCAACAATGAAGCCTCACTTAATTATGCACTAAACAATTTCTTGATGCCACTTCTCAGAGACCAGACGAGCAGAGCGTGTCTAGGAAAAATTAATGAAATTTACGACGGAGATCCGCCACACACTCCAAGGGGCTGTGTTTCTCAAGCTTGGAGCGTCGCTGAACCCCTAAGGGCTCTACTGGAAGATGTCTTTCAAATTCGACCAAAATATGAGCAAGAACTCATGAAAAACTAACTCTTACATAGATACAGGGTCTTCCTGTACTCTGCGGCGGCTGTTTCCGGCGGTATTGTGTTGATATACATTCCAGTGTTCTTTTCGAAACCTGCCCAAACGGCCAGTCGCGGGTAGACTTCTAGGTGCCAATGGTAGTATTGACCCGATTCTGGGTCTATGCTTAAGTGGAATCCATAGTTGTATGGTGGATCGTTAACTAGGTCTTTGAGAGCCTTCAAAGTCTCTTTTAGACTATCAGCGAAAGTTTTCTTCTCGTCTTCTGTCAAGCCAACAAAATTGTTGGCGTGTCTCTTTGGAATTATCCAGAATTCCATAGGATGAACACTTGCGTACGGAGCTATCACGATGAAACTTGGGTTCTCAATGATCAATCTTGGGCTGGCTGATTCTTGCTTGACCAAATCGCAAACAATGCACCTTTGAGTTTGTTCCCAATAGTTTTTGCTTGCATCCAATTCTTCCTGCACGTTCTTCGGAACGAATGGAGTAGTGATTATTTGGCTGTGAGCATGAGAAAGCGAGGCCCCTGCTTCAAGTCTATAATTCCGAAAAATTGAAACGTACTGTACGTAAGGCTTGGTTGATAATTCGCGCAGTCTGTCAATGTACATGTTGATGAGTAGCGTTAGCTGACCAAGGTTGACGTTTGACGGATGATCGTCATGAAATGGTGACTCAACGAGCACTTCATGGTGTCCGATTGCGAGACCAAAATTGTCCCTTTTCAATAGGCGCTCTTCGTCACCGTCTTCTTTTGGGACCGAAAACGCGGGATAAAGGTTAGGTATGCAACGAACCAGCCAATCTTTACGTCGCGAGCCATTTTGGTCTTTTGCTCGCTCTAGACCATTGCTCGATTTCAAGTAGAGTAAGATTGCTGGTGGCGTCATGTGTTCGTTTCCGACGCAAAGAGGGCATATGCTTGTAGGCTTGTTTTGCTCGACGTTCTTGGCAAAATCTGATGGCCTCCTGCTGCGCTCAGTGGCAATTACGACCCAACGATTTAGAAGGTAGTCCTTTCTCAACTCGTTGTGGGACATTGAACAAGCTCCAAACAAGCTACAAGTCACGTGGCAACATTTTATCGTTTTCTATTAGTGCCACAAAATGCCCAAATCAAAAGTGTCTTGAGCGAAATATCAAAGCAAAACATGACATATTTCTNGGTCGATAGGTTTTTATGTGCGGGTTCACGTCTAAGGTATGCCTATTAAAATTAGAGCGGAATAATTTCAGGTTGACAGGCGAATGGTCAGAAAAGCGCGAATTCGATTAACAAGTACCGATTACGGCAAGCTCGAAGAAGTATGCGGAGAACTAAAGAGCATTGCTGGAAAAACAGGCGTTAGAATCAACGGTCCAGTGCCTTTGCCAACAAAGAGGCTTCGCGTACCTGTTTTGAAGGCGCCGTCAGGTGAAGGAACGGCCACGTGGGATAGGTGGGAAATGCGCATTCACAAGCGCTTGATAGATATCGATTCTGAAGAACGCGTAATGAGGCGCATTATGCGCATCCGAGTTCCTGAAGAAGTTCATGTAACGATTGAACTTATCTAAACTACCGAATGTGTCAGCAGTTCTGTTTTGCTTTCTTTTTCTATAGTAATAGATACGTTAGAGCTAGCAGAATTACTGCTGGCACAAAAACCGTTGCCCATACTCGTTTGTTCCAGTTGAAGATCTTTAAGCCATCCAGTATGGCAAACGGAATTAGGTTCAGAAAAGCGATGAACGCGTTGAAGAAGCCACCGTAAAGCAGCGAAAACGAGAATGGAGTGTTTAGAAACGAGGCACCAAACAACGCAATGGAAAGGATTATGTTAGTTACGGGTCCAGCTATGGATATTTTTGCAATATCTTTGCTTTGGGCTGGTCCCGCGATCATAACTGCTCCTGGCGAAATGATTTTGAAAAGTGGCGATATGGCTGAAACAGCGGTTAACACCGAGCCCCATAGGGTAAGCCTGAATTCTGACCAAAGTCCATTTCGTTGGGCTGTTACCTTATGCGCTATTTCATGCAAGAAGAATGATACTGACAGAATAATAGTTAAGTCAAGTATTGGCACTGGAACAGTGGTTCCGAATATGCCAGAGTAAAGCCCCGACAACAAGCCAACTGCCACAACTAAAACAACTGCCACAGCTAAGTGCTGCAATTCTTTAGGGCTGAAGTATACGCGCCCTTTGGGTCGCCTTTGAGCGTAGTTTGGCTGCCCATAAGAAATTGTATACTCGTAGGTGCTTGGAGGCTGAGAATTCTGCATTACCTCTTGCTTTTTTGCCCGAGCAAGATCCAGCCTTACGCAACTATGCGCTTCAGGTAAACGGTGAGTCCCACAGAATTGACCACCGCAATAAGGACACTGAAATGGCATGTAGGTTTCTATGCCACATTTTTCACACTTCATCAACGGGCGCCTTTGCAGTCTAAGAATACTTTGTTGGTTTATATTTTTCCCCAATAAACCAGCTAAAATATTCAATACTAATGTGCCAAACGCTTAAAACTCCCAAAAGAAAGTTAACTGTTAACTGGAATTGAGGCTGGCTAACGGTTGAAAGCTTTCAGTTTTGTTCATGCCGCAGACTTACATCTGGGTTATGGTCAGTACGGCTTAGAAGTAAGGCGGCAAGATTTTGATGACGCTTTCTCAGAAGTAGTGGACAAAACAATTGGGCTAAAGCCAGATTTCATGATCATAGCCGGTGATTTGTTTCATCAAGCCCGGCCGTCGAACGTTACACTGGAAGGCACAATTAGAAGCTTCAAACGCTTAAGAGACGCGGAAATCCCAGTTTTGACGGTTGATGGTTCTCACGACTCTGCCCCAAACGCCATAACGGGCACCATATTGAATCCGCTGGACAGCGCAGGACTAATCTATCATCTTCCTAAGCATGAGAACGCTTGTTGGGAGAAACCAGACTGCTGTTACGTGGCTGGAGTACCAAACTTCCACAATAAACGCAGAACCGAAGAAGGGTTACCATCTTTTCTAGAACAACACTCGGTTAAAGCTGACCCACATATCCGCAACATATTGGTGTTCCACTTGGCAGTTGCGCTTCCGAGCTTAATTCCAAGCTGCATTGAAGCAGAAGCCTCACCAAGCCTTATCCCTGACGGATTTGACTACTACGCTGCAGGTCACATCCACAAAAGGCATCTAAACAGATTCAAATCAGGCTTGCTAGCTTACAGCGGTAGCACAGAAACCGTAAGTTACGATGAAGCAAAAGACGACAAAGGATTTTACCATGTAAGAGTTGATGAAAAGGGCACGTTTTCGCCAGAATTCATCGTGCTTACTCGCCTTCGCAAGTTCTTGGTTATAGAAAAGGAATTTTCTGGATGGAACGCCGACAAAGTGACCCAAGCAGCGGTCGAAATGGTTAAGTCAGCCGATCAAGAAGGCGCCATAGTCATTCCAGTGTTGAAGGGCGTACTTCCCTCTGAAACAAACCGTTCCGAAATTGACATCGTCAGAATTAAAGGCGCAGCCGAGAAAGCCTTGCTAGTTCACCCAATAGTCTCCTTGAGGGAAAGTGCAGTTTCCGAGGAAATAGCACGGTCAATTTTTGAGAGTGAGATTAAAGATCTTAAGACCAAATCATACGAGTACTTCATGCAGATTTTCTCCGACCGCTACGGACGCGAACAAGCTGACAGAATCGCGCGTTCAGCAATTAGCCTAATTGAACCATTGACCAAGAAGCAAAGAGAAAAAGTCCAACAGACTTTGGAGGAAATGCTAAAGTGAGAATCGAAATTGTTCAATTAGAGAATATTCGATCTCACCTGAAATCAACAGTGCCTCTCGCAAGAGGATTCAACTGTCTTGTCGGAGGATTGGGCTGTGGAAAAAGCAGCGTACTGTATTCTGTTGATTTCGCTTTTTTTGGAGAACCGATCGGTAGAAGCTTTGAGTATTTACTTCGAGATGATGCTGAATCCGGAAAAGTTGCAGTTCAGTTTAGCCAGAATGGCAAAACCTATAAGATCAGCCGAGGGCTGAAAAGGCTTGCCAAGGGCATTAGTCAAGATGTTGAGGAACTCAAACTCTTCGAAGACGAAAGAATCATCGCGGGCTTAAAAACCGACGCTATCAGCGAACAATTCAAATCCATAACCGGTTTAGACAAAGGCCTTTATAGAGAAATTGTTTGGATGAGACAAGAACACCTAAAAGAACTGCTGGATGCCACACCTCGTGAAAGACAAAAACGCCTAGATGAACTGTTTGGATTGTCAGATTACGAGACTGCCTGGAGTAATATTGCTGATTATCAACGTGAATACGAAGGAGAACGAAGGGCACTGGAAACGGATCCAGATGTAAAAGGCATGGATAGGCTCAGCGACGAATATAACCAAGTGACAGGCGAGTATGCCATACTTGAAATGGAACTTCAAGATTATCTGGAGAAGCTAAACAAAGTTAAGAAAGATCAAGAAAATGCTGAGGCGAAGCTTGTAAAACTCGAAGAGAAAAAACGCACCGCTGAAGAACTTGAACGAAAAGAAGCTCGACTGTCAGCGAATCTTTCAAACCTTGAAGAAGCATGTGTTTCCCTGAAACAGAAAATCGAAGGCAAAAAGACAGTTTTGGCAAACTTCAACCAAAGGCAAAGCTCGAACGAAGTTCAATCAAAGCAGCAAAAAGACCGCCTCGAAAAAATCAATGTACCCACTAACCTAACTCTGAAAGAGTTAGACGAATGGGTGTTATCCATCGACGAGAAGATTAGTGAGATGAAAGCGGAGAAAGAATCCGCTCTTCGTAATATGCAAGCAGACAAAAAACGGGAAGAGGCACTTTCTTTGGAAAGTCGATGCCCGCTTTGCCTTCAATCCCTTGACGACAAATACAAAGATGCTCTAGCTCATAGAATCCAAACAGAAAACTTGGAGAGACAACAAAAGGCAGAAATTATCCAGAAAGAAATAGCCAAAATTCAGGCAACCAAGAACGTTGCCACCAACGTTGTTTCAAACCTCAAAACACTCTCACTCAGGACTGAGGACTTGGAATTACGAATAGAAGAAGAGAAGAAGAATTTAGAAGAAATATCGAACGAACTTGTTCAGAAGAATGAGGCCAGCGTCGGATTGTCACGTCAACTGGAAGATCTTAGATCCGAAATTAGCAGGTTCGATTTGCGAGACTATGAGGAGGCAAAGGTGCAGAAGGATCAAGCTTTCAGGATGTACTACGCTGTTGATTCTGATTTGCGAACGAGGGAAGCCCGCAAGAAAGACCTGCTCAGGCGTTTAGATCTTGTTAAGGAACGAATAGACCACGCACAAGAAAAGATAGAACGGGTGGAAAAAATCGCAAAGACCACCGCCTTGCTCAGCGCGATTCGAGACGCATATAGGAGCATCCAACCCCGGTTGAGGAGCGAGTTCATAAAAACGCTGAGAAACTTCGTACAGCAGGTTCTTGATAACTTAACAGATGAAGGGTCGACTTACTTGAACATGAAAATTGATGAAACCTACACTCCGTCCGTAATCAGTGAGGGAGGAACTGAGCGCGAAGCGGCAAACCTCTCAGGTGGGGAACGCACACTTCTTGCTTTCGCGTATCGATTGGGACTTGGGCAATTGATCATGCAAGCGCGTACGGGCCATGGTTTGAACATTTTGTTGCTTGACGAACCCACAGAGAATTTGGGCAGTGAGGACGGTTCGATAGAGCGCCTTGCAGAAGCCATCTCGAAGTTCAAGGCAATAGAGCAGATTGTAGCCGTTACTCATAGCGAAACCTTTGCTGAAAAAGCAGAACACGTAGTGAAGCTAGAAAAAGAAAATGGCATCAGCAAGGTTTCAATAGAAAGATAGTCGGAAAAGCCGATCTTCTTTAGATTTCTTCAATAATCTTGTTCTCCAAAACACCTATTCCTTCGATTTCGATTCGCACGACATCCCCGTTTTGCAGGAACCTTGGGGGATTCATTGCAAACCCCACTCCCGAAGGAGTTCCCGTCGCAATAATGTCACAAGGTTCTAGGGTCATTACCTTACTGATGTGATGGACAATTTCACCAACGCTAAAGCTCATCCTACGAGTTGTTGCGTTCTGTCTTAACTCTGAATTTACCCACGTTCGAATATGAAGGTTAGACGTGTCCGGAAGTTGGGATCTAGTAGTTATCCACGGGCCCGTGGGCGCAAAGGTGTCGAAGCTTTTCCCTCGTGTCCATTGACCATCCTTGAACTGGAAATTCCTCGCTGACACATCGTTGAAGACAGTATAGCCAAAAATGCATGATTCAGCTTCAGCCACAGAGACGTTCTTTACTCGTTCACCTATAACCACTGCGAGTTCCCCTTCATAATCTAGCTGGGTGACAAAACTTGGCTTGATAATGTTCTGTCCTGGACCAACAATCGTTGTGTGAGGCTTCATGAATATTATAGGTTCCTCAGGAGTCTTTTCCTTCGCTTCAGAAACGTGATCTTTGTAGTTTAACCCCAAAAGCAAGATTTTTGGCGGAAATTCCACAGGTGCTAGAAGAGCAACACAATTTAAGTCGTACGAGCAAAAGTTCAAGTCAGACTCTCCAGCTTTTGTCATGGCGCTCTCGGCTATTTCCAGGCTGCGTTTGCCCGTTTCTATCAAGCCCTCGAGCTTCGCTGGCAATCCAAATCCAAGCCGCTTAGCAAGTTCAGGCAACGCCACAATTGTCTGACCACGTAATGCCCCGTAGCACTCTTTTTTGCGATAGATAAAACGGGCAACTTTCAATTGTGTCAATCAACTCTTATTCAGCAATTATTGAAGGTTCTTAAAAAGGAAAAACCAAAGAGTATACGAGTCTAATCTTCCTCGTAAATCTTTCTTTCCTTGACTTTCAGTACATTTTCTTTGTCGCCAATCACTCTGTAATTCTCTTTAAGCTCCTTTCGGTGAAGGAACTTCTTAAGGAGGACCCGAAGGTATTTTTTTGATACCGCTTCGCCCTCTCCCCTAACCGTAATCTTCTTAGATTCAGTTGTAATATCGGCGCTTGTTTTGTCTTTCAGGAAACTGGCAAGTTCCCTAATTATCTCGCTTCCTTCACTTTTAAGTTCTGAAGCGTCAATAGTCATTTCAACCATGTTGTATTCACCTCAGTCCCAGTTGCGTTCATTCGTTTCTAGCTGGTTTCATTTGTTTTGAATATTGATTAAGGTTTCCATTTTCGTTTACCCAGTCAGACCAAAAAGTCTGCCATCAGAAGATTCAACGTCATCTTTCCATATGCTGACAAAAGCCTGCCGCCGGCATGAGCAGAAAAAATTTACAAGAGGCAGCTTAGGATTATTTAAGAACTCAAGTTTCCATCGCCACCGTTTCACAGCAACGTGAATGTGTGTCAGTTCGCCCGTCGAGTCACATCACTGCTTCTTTGCTCATTGACTCTGAGCTCATCATCCGTTACAGACTGATGAATGGACACTTAAGAACTTTGTTTGCAACGCACACCATGCCATGAACAGACCCTGTATTCAATGCTGGTGGATCAAAGCAGTCATGATTTTCCAAAAATAATAAGAATCTCTCTGTGCAAGATTTCAATGGATGCTTTATGAAACACTTTGCAATGTCGTTATTTACCTTGCTTCTTTTTAGCAGTTTTTGCATCATTTCGGTTGGTCTAGGCCACGCCGCTGGTGATTCTTGGGTTCAAAAAGCACCAATGCCAACGGCCAGAAGCTCGTTGGGCGCTGCCGTTGTAAACGGAAGAATCTACGCAATTGGAGGCTACAGCACCAATTATCTGTCCACAAACGAAGAATACGACCCCGCAACAAACACATGGACTACAAAACAACCCATGCCAACTCCAAGAAGCAACTTCGGCATAGCTGTCTACCAAAACAAAATTTTCGTGATAGGCGGAGCTTCGGGAAACTCTCAGATCGAAGTTATAACCGATACAAATGAAATGTATGACCCCGCCACCGATACGTGGACGCAAAAGACCAAAATGCCCCTTGCAGGCGAACAGCTACAAGCGAACGTCCTCAACGACAAAATCTACCTAACCGGAGGTCTAGTCTCCAACGACACCCAGCTGTACGACCCAGCCACAGACACCTGGGCTTCAGCACCTCCGATTCCCAACCAAGTCTACTTCTACGCATCAGCAGTGGCAAATAACAAAATTTACGTGTTAGGCGGTTCAGGTGTTACTTCGCCAAACCTAAACCAAATCTACAACCCCCAAACAAGCACGTGGTCTAACGGTCAAACTATCCCAAGCCCAATATCATCAGAAGCAGCTGCCGCCACAACAGGCGAATACGCTCCAAAAAGGATCTATGTAATAGGCGGTCGAATAAACTACAGCCAAACCGCCAGCAACATCAATCAAGTCTACGACCCAACAACAGATCAATGGACCATAGGATCAGAAATGCCAACAGCAAGATTCAACCTCGCCATAGCCGTGGTTAATGACACACTTTACGCTTTAGGAGGTGTCTCAAACACGAGCCACTCAGCTATTCCCTACGCCAATAACGAACAATACACACCCCCCTCACCAATAAGTAGTCAAGAATTTGGTGGAACACAATTGGGGTACATAATCACTGCAATTGTGGTTGGCATTCTTCTCATAGTCGTAATCCTAATTCTTGCAAAGAAACGTAGTCAAAAACTGAAGGACGTTGCGGCAAAATAGTCTGCATTTGATTAACCAAAATAACATCACTTTTCGCCATTATTCACATCCGTCTCTTCTCCTCAGTAAATTAGACGCAAAACGCAACCACAGAAAGCATAAATCGCGGGACAACCTAATCTTCTTTGAGCACCACCAGAATTAATGGTGTCCAAAGTCCCGGCAAGGGGCTGATAGAATTGGTTAGAATGTTTCAAAAGGAATGCGTTTACTGTAGCAGGAAATTTGAAACGAGTAACCCAGGGCAGACAGCCTGCCAGAGTTGTGATGAACTTTTCAAATACAAATTAGTCTCTTTCGCAGAAAGCAAGGCGTAAGCGAAGAAGCACTCTTCTTCCCTTTTCTTTTTTGTATCACTAAAGGGTCGATCCTTCCTTTTATGAGAAGCAGAAAGGCTTCTTCGTCTGTTCTAACTTAAACAGTTAAGTAAATGGTTTATCGACTGCTTGCCCCGTCTATCGCTTGTACTTGTTTACAATTGGCATTTTCCAACCTATCCCGAAGGCTTTTCTCGTGATTTTTATTGATGGTACTGCTTGTCTTCTTTTGTATTCCGCGTTTCTGACTCGCTGGAAGGTGTCTCTGACTGCTTCTTCCGGATACCCAAGTGCTATCAGTTCGCTTATGTTCCTTCTGTTCTCGATTATTTCATCAACTAAGGGACTGACAATCTCAAAATCAAAGGGATCATACTGATCATTTCTTAGCTCAGGAGATGGTTTCTTAAGCAGAACACTTCTGGGGATTATTTCCTTTCCAGCTCTTGAATTCACATATTTTGCAAGGTTGTATACTTCGAGTTTACTAACGTCACCAAGTGCACCTATACCTCCCGCCATATCCCCGTAAAGTGTGCAGTAACCCAAGGCAAGTTCTGTCTTGTTTCCCGTGTTGATAACTAGCATGTGCAAGTCCTTCAGTCTGTTGGAAATATCCATGAGAGAGTTGCCTCTGACCCTTGGCTGAATATTTTCGTCTGCAACAAGATCATCATCTTCAATGGAAATTTTGAAGTGCTGCCTTATTTTTTCCAACGGGCCTTCGAGATTTTGTCTGTAAGAATCAACCACTGTCTGAATTGGAAATTGAACAAAAAAGATGCCCAGATTTTCCGCGAGCTTTCGAGCATCATCGCGGCTATGCCCACTGGAGTACACCGATGGCATTGAGACACCCACGACGTTTTCCTTCCCCAATGCCGCTGTCGCTATGCAAACTGTGAGTGAAGAGTCAATCCCCCCACTTAGGCCGATTGCAGCTTTCCTGAAGCCAGTTTTCGCAAAGTAGTCATGGATACCAAGAACCAGAGCGTTGAACATCTCCTCTTCCTTGTGAAACTGTGGAGGCTCAACACTCTTAACATGCGGATTCGTAATGTCTATATCGACCATAACCAAATCTTCTTCAAACTGCTTTCCGATGGCGATCAGGTTGCCGGAAGCATCAACCGCCATGCTCTGGCCATCGAAAACTAACTCGTCTTGTCCTCCTACAAGATTTTCGTAAAAAATAGGGATCTGGCTCTTTATCGCCTTGGTTTTAAGCAGTTCTTGCCTCTCCAACCTCTTACCAGCGTAATACGGTGAGGAGGAAATGCTAAGAATCACATCTGCGCCTCTTTGAGCCAGCAATTCTGTCACTTTGACGTCGTAGCCGGTGTCCCATAGATCCTCGCAGATCTCTACTCCTATCCTGCACTCTTCTCCTTTCAGGTTAACGTTAACCGGGGTAATTTGCTCGAGTTTTGCTGCCTTGAAATACCTATCTTCGTCAAAAACGTCATAGGTTGGCAGAAGTGTCTTGTACCTAACTCCAACTATTTTGTTGTCCACAAACACCGCAGCTGCATTGTGGAGGGCTTGACCTACGTAATCGACAAAACCAACTACTCCCGCAATCCCAGTATTTCTTTTGATAAGCTTCTCTAGCAGCAGCTTATTTTCCCTAATGAATTCCTTTTCTAGAAGTAGGTCTTGAGGTGGATATCCCGTCACAGCCAACTCCGGGAAGAGTACAAGATCCGCTTGTTTCAGCTTCGCCTTGCCGAGTTGGTTCTCTATTTTTTGAATGTTTCCCCCCAAATCACCGACAGTAGTATTAATCTGCGCCATCGCTATTTTCATCTTTCTTGCACCTCAACCTCGTGTCAAATCTGTTTTCACTTAGAAATAAACAATACTAGTTTTGCAGATCGGACAAAACACCTGCCGTTAACCGACTTCGAGTCTGATAATCGATTGTTGATTTTATACATTTGTTCCATGGGCACGTGAGATTTGTTGAGAAGCCATTCACATATAAAGGTATAAAAGAGACGATATTACTTCCATTTGCTTCTCCGTAAGTTGCGAACCCGGCTCGAATGAACCACAAGGTCTATTCCAGTTTGTAGGTCCGACGCGGGAAAAAATTGGAGGCGAAAGAAACTGTTATCAAGAGACTGCGACGGTTGCTCACAAATGAAATCATGCAAGCAACGGTACAACGTCGCCGACAAAGGCGATAAGGTATATTGCCCAGACGGCACAGCTCATCTAGTAGATGGCCCATAATTAAGTGCTAATTGAACATAATGAAACTGAAGTAATCTTTCTTCAAAGTGATGCTATCAGTTTCAGAGTCCATTTCTTCGACTTTTCTTTCTATTTGTTCGCCTAGTCTAATCTCTGTACGCGCAATTGTGCGCTAGGCTGGTCGGTTCACGCTGTTTGCTTCTCTGCTAGAAAGCTTAAAACCTGAAGTAAAGTAATAACAATCGGGTCTATTCATGCCTGACAAAAATGTTTTAGTTTCTATCACGGCAAAAAGGGAGAAAGGTCAAATAGTCTACAAAGTCGATTGCTCCAACGATTTGACGAACCAAGAGTTTGAGTATTACTTAGAGGAATTAATAAAGGGAATTTGCAAATGGAAACCTGAGATATGTGCCTCCAACAAGCGGAGCCTGAAGGGCGAAATCAAGGAAAGAGCACATTAGTCGACGAAAAAATGTCCCCCGTTGGCAATCCAGCTGGGACCCAATTAACGAGATTTTAATATCGACGTTGTAGTTGTTTTGTTCTGAGGGGAACTTGTGGATTACGGCGTGATTGCAGACGCTTATGAACGGATCGAAGGTACAAGTAAGCGACTCGAAATGACAGACCTTCTAGTGAGCCTTCTAAAAGAGACGCCTGCGGATCTGATTGACAAAATCGTGTACTTAACTCAAGGCAAGATTCGACCCGATTTTGAAGGAATCGAGATCGGGGTAGCTGAAAAACTCGCAATTCGGGCTCTAGTTCGAGTTTCAGGCAGGAAAGAAGTTGAAATTGAAAACGACCTCAAAACAAGCGGTGACCTGGGCGAGACCGCGCAAAATTATTTGTCGAAACGACAACAAACTTCCCTGGGCATAAGCAAGAAATTGACCGCGAACCGGGTTTACGAGATTCTCGACAAAATGGCAAAAACAAGTGGTTCAGGAGCGGTTGATTCCAAACTCTCTCTTCTCGCCGGTTTGCTGTCCGACGCTTCGCCCAAAGAAGCTAAATTCATAATGCGAACAGTAACAGGCAGCCTTCGATTAGGGATAGCTGACATGACTGTTCTTGATGCTCTAGCAATAGCCTACGGTGGAGGCAAAGAGACACGCGACCAGATTGAACGAGCTTACAATATTTCTTCGGATTTAGGAAGAGTCGCAAAGGCGGTTGCAGAAAAAGGAATTGAAGGCATAAGCAAGTTAGCGTTATCGTTTTTGAACCCATAAGACCCATGCTGGCTGAACGCTTACCGTCACTCGAAGAAATCTTGGACAAACTCGGGGGCAGATGCGTCGCTGAATACAAATATGACGGCGAAAGAGTCCAGATGCACAAGAAAGGGAACAAAGTAGTTCTTTACTCCAGACGCCTAGAAAACATTTCTTCACAATACCCCGACGCCGTTGAACTTGTCAAGAAATTCGTCAAGCACGATCAAGCAATCTTGGAAGCCGAATGTGTGGCCATGGATTTTGAAACAGGCGACATGAGACCTTTTCAGGAACTAATGCACCGTAGACGTAAGTATGGAATAAAAGAAGCTATGGACGAATATCCAGTCTCGCTCTTCATGTTTGATGCTCTCTACACAAACGGCTCAGATTTAACGAATGAACCATATACGTTTAGACGCAAGGTTCTAGAAAAGGCGATAATTCAAAAAGAACGCGTAGCCCTAGCCAAGCAAATAGAAACTAGCAACGCTAAAGATTTGGAAGCCTTCTTCGAGGAAGCAATAGCCGACGGATGTGAAGGTCTCGTCTGCAAATCAGTTGGAAAAGAAGCAGTCTACCAGGCAGGAGCTAGAGGGTGGCTCTGGATAAAATACAAAAGAGACTATAAGAGCGAAATGAACGATAGCGTAGACCTTGTGGTCGTCGGCGCTTTCCATGGTCGGGGAAAACGAGCAGGAACCTATGGCGCACTGCTTCTTGCAGCGTACAATAAGAGAAATGACACTTTTGAAACAGTTACGAAATGCGGTACAGGCTTCACAGATAAGGACCTTGAATACTTGCCCATGGTACTCAAAAAGCATGAAATTCCAAGAAAACATTCGAGAGTCCAATCTCTACTGGAAGCCGATGTGTGGTTTGAACCAAAAATCGTGATGGAAATCAAAGGTGCTGAAATCACGCTAAGTCCAATTCACACGTGCGCCACGGATTCGATACGCAAGGGAAGCGGGCTAGCAATTAGGTTTCCGAGATTTACCGGGAAATACAGGCTAGACAAGTCTGCAGAGGATGCAACAACCTCTACAGAAATGGTTGAAATATACAAAAACCAACTCAAACAGATCAGCGAAAAATAGAAATTGCCTAAGTTGAATCAAAGAACAGAGCGGTTCAAAGAGTTGATAAGCAGAAACCGAATAAGATAGCGCGAGTGGATGGAATGTCTCAAGATTCAGAAAAGATCAGAAACCTCGTAAGCTTCAAAAAGAAACTCGAAGAGCAAGTTGGCAAACTCGAATCAGACCTTTCAGATGTTAAGTCCATGCTCGAAATTGTCAACTCGATTCTGATTGAGAAGGGTTTCAAAAGAGGCGATTCAATTAATACATCTCCCCCAGCTGGAAATATCCCGGCTCCTCTTGCTTCAAAAGAACCCGCAGAATTTGAAGAAGAAAGTCTACATGGTCACGCCCCCTCGGAGACTGAAAGCGTCATCCAACTACGAACTTCAAACGACGAAAGCCTCGCAATAATATACGTCAATAACAATTCAATTCATGTCTTACCTGACGAAAGCAAAAATTTTACTGTAAATATTCCACCGTTCAGCAACTTCCTCGTGGAACGGGTATTGACCAAAATGCAGCAAAGAGACGGTGAGCTAGCCCGAGCTGGAAAGCTTTCCACAGACAAGATGTTTAACTACACAATCGTTCGAGAGGGAGATCTCATTCGTGAGATCATAATTAAGAATGTCGATGAAGATCGACTGCGGGAATTGAAGTCAAGCATCCGTTGGACTTTAGAGAAGATGTACGAAAAAATGAAAAGTTGACCTTTTTCCGGGATAGCAACAATAGTCACTTTTCCCGTTCTAATCCAGTTTTTCCGACAGAGCTCCATTAGTAAAACTATCCTCCAGAATTCATGTTGAATAATAAGTTGGTCAGAATAGTCAGATTGGAATAGACTCAACGATATATTCTGTGAGAAATGCTTAAAATACCGCCAAATTAAATGCAGCTTACTAAAGACACTGAATATGGTTGAATTCAGATTCCCAACAAACGGAGAAGAATTACATTGTTCAACAGCTACCGAAACTTGCCAAAAGAAGCACATTATCTAGTGTGGTCCACGATAACGCCGTCAATAGCGTATGGATTATTCTACGCTGATATCTCCTACTTCCTAACCCGAGTCCAAGGTCTATCAGTAGAGTTCATGGGCCTTGCAATAACTTTGATGGGAATTTCAGCTGTTCTATCCAGTATACCATTAGGAATAGCGGCAGACAGATACGGTCGAAAAAGACTGCTAATAGTTGGCAACGTAATCGCCAGCTTAACCATCGCATTCTTCGCCTTAACGACAAACCCAGCTTTGTTAATACTTGCAGCCCTTATGGAAGGCATCTCAGAAGCAGCCTTTTCCGCTTCAAGCAGCGCACTATTGGCAGACAAGACGGAACCTTCGAAAAGAACCAACGCGTTCTCACTGTATAGTTTCGCTTCAAGCACAGCTTTCGGCATTGGAGGAATGGCCATCCCCCTCGTCCTGATATTCACGTTCTTCGGATTTAGCAACAAAGAAAGCCACATACTGCTCTACATACTACTTGCGATCCTAAGCCTTTCTTCAACACTAATAATCCTAAAGATCAAAGAATCAAGCGTAAACCACGACAAAGCAGAAAAACGCAGTCTCCTTCCCCGGAAATCCCTCGGAGTCTTAGGAAAATACATCCTGACGAGTGCAATAATCGCCTTTGGAGCAGGGTTGGTTGTTCCTCTAATGTCCCTATGGCTGAACCTACGATATGGGGTTTCAGACGTGGTCAGCGTCTTCATCCTAGGGATGGCAAGCCTTGTAATCGGAGTTGCCACATTAGCAGCACCGCCACTCGCCAAAAAATTAGGTTTGGTAAAAGCGATCGTTTTTACTCAATCACTTTCGACTCTTTTCATGTTTCTAACTCCACTGTCCCCGAGCTACCTTTCAGCCAGTTTCATTTATACGATGAGGGCTTTCTTAATGAACATGGCCAATCCCCTCCAGCAATGCGTAATCATGGGGGTCGTTGCTGAAGACGAACGTGGAGCTGCTTCAGGAGTAAGCGCAGCACTTTGGAGATTACCAAACGCGTTAAGTACATCAATCGGAGCATCGCTTATGGCTGCGGGTTTTCTTTCCATTCCATTCTTCTTAGCATCAGCTTTCTATATTATCTCAATAGCTCTTTTCTGGCGATTCTTCCGTAACATACGAATGCCGGAATAATGACGTTGCGAAACCCGTACAAAGTCTTCTCCATCATGCCATTTTGTCTAAATGCTTAATAGTTGTCATGAATCTGGAATTCATCCGATTCCCAAACACATTTGGGATTTCGAAGCCGAATACTTGGCCATTTGGAGAGAATAGACTCGAGAAGAAACTCACTCAGCGGAGAAGAAGCCTGCGAGCTGCTTTTGGCTTGTTTCCTCTTTGGTAAAACCCGACAACTTTACACCAGCTCGGCGGATATCGAGGTCGGAATCGGCCAAAAACTTCTTGAAAAGCGCCTGTACTGTTTTTTGCAGCGTTTCTTTGTCTCTCGTGGGTTTCTCGAGGGTCAGAGACCGACTGTGGACTGTTAAATTGGACATTATCGCCATTATCCCGACCTGTTTGAAGGCAAGGTTCGGCTGATTAAGTTCAGCAAGAATTTCATCAAGTTGCATCTCTGCTTTTTCCATAATCACTGCCAGGTCCCGAGAATTTTGCTTCAACGTTGAGATTCTGCTTGCAGATTCTGCTTTCCCCATTTCCTTCACGGGGGCATCATTTATGCCATTGGCGGCATCATGAAAGTAAATGCTAAGAATTTTGCCGAACAATTCACGCAGTCTTTGCACATCGTACTTTGCCAAGTCTCCAATCGAGACAATTCCAAGTTCGTTCATTCGAGCCACCGTCTTTTTCCCGACACCAGGCAAACTATCAACCGGCAAAGGTGAAAGAAACCCCGTGACTTCCTCAGGAGCAATTACGGTTAGTCCATCTGGCTTATTGATATCCGCAGCCATCTTTGCAACGACCTTGTTTGGACCAACGCCCACGCTGAAAGTCAAACCTGTTTGGAGTTTTACCTCCTCCTTCATCGCTTTAACCACAGCAGTCACCGAATCGAATCTTCCCTCTACCCTATTCGTGACCTCTAAGTAAGCTTCGTCAATGCCTACCTGTTCAAACGAGTCGGCATAGCTTTTGAGAATAGACATTATTCTGTTGGAGACTTTTTCGTAGTAGTCATAGTCGACAGGCAGAAAAACCGCGTCGGTTCCCTCGAGTTTCTTCTTTGCAATGAACAACGGAAGACCGGATTTGACACCGTATTTTCGTGCATCATAATTTGAGGTGCTAACCGCACCACTTTCCTCGGTGCGCCCAGAATACATCCCAATTACCAACGGTTTTCCTTTCAAGGATGGATTTCGCAACTCCTCACACTGTGCAAAGAAATAGTCTAAATCAGCCAGGAGTACAACTCGATTCCGCATTGCAGTCACCTTAACCCGAATTAAGTAACCAGGAACCGTCACAAGCGGCAGTGTTCAATTCGCTCATGCCTTCCCGGCATACCCCGAAGCTAAGACCTAAACTGAGGACTTGCTCGCGAACGTTTTCCATAAGGCTATAACGCAAATCTTTGGGCAATAATATTGATCCACCGATTTTCTGTCCTTTTTCAAAATACAAAGGCTTAAGCTTTTCCGCCACCGAGGGCAGGGCAGCTGAAAATCGTTGCCAATTATCTCTTTTTACCTTGTAGGTTGAACTTGTGATATGTTTTACTCCTAACTCCGCAAGCGTCGCCAAAAGATGAGCTGGATTATCATTGAGAAATGGAACAATCGGGTCAATCCTAACCGAGACCGCGATTCCCTTGGTAACCAAAGCTTCAACAGTCTTTACCCTTTCATTCGGTGATGGGGCATTTGGTTCAAGCATCCTCGCCAGTTCTTCATCCTCCGTAGTGATCGTCATAGCCACTGTGGCAGGCACTTTGCAGAGTAAATCCGAATCCCGCTCAACGNTCGGCGATTTTGTGATTATTTGAAGTTTGCAGTCTTGACGAGAAAGAACCTGAAGGCATGCACGTGTCAAACCCTTTTCCGTTTCCAAATGTGGGTATGGATCAGATGAATTCGCTATTGATACAATTTCGCCATCAAGTTTGCAGGCTTCTTTCTGAAGCATTTTTAGCAAATTTCTTTTGGGTCGACAGTTTGAGAAATCCATTACGTAACCTGAAGCGTAACAGTACACGCAAGCATGATCGCACCCAGAGTAAGGATTGAAAGTCAACTTAGGCGGGCAAGTGCATAATCCGGAACGCCAAGGGTCAAACTTTGAAAGTAGAACCACCATATTTCACTATTCAAAGTTCACTAATGCAAAACAAAAGCTTTCGCCCAAATTTCATAAATAGCCCCCACACAACAGTTTAGCAACGCTCGGACTTCAGGAAAAAATCATGGCTAACGAAAGCAAACCGCGAACGGTCTATTGGCTCGAAAACAAGCTCTACCTAAACATAACCAACAGGTGTCCAAACAACTGTTTCTTCTGCATAAGAAATTTCCGAACCGGAATCGCCAATTTCAATCTAAGACTCAAAACCGAGCCTTCGATCGAATCCATATTAACTGAACTCCAAAAAGTTATTCATACGCGAAATTGGAATATAATCGTTTTTTGCGGCTTCGGAGAACCAACCGAAAGACTCGACGTAATTCTCGAAATCACAAAATGGCTTAAGCAATACAGCAAAATGTTTCCTGTACGAGTCAACACAAACGGTTTGGGCAACCTGCTCAATCCCGGAAGGAACGCCGCCAAAGAGATGAAGTCAGCGGGCATTACAAAAGTGAGTGTGAGCCTAAACGCGCAAAACGAAGAAGTTTACAATGAAATCTGTAGACCCAGATTAGATCACAGCTACATTGCAATAATAGAGTTCATAAATCAGGCTAAACAAGAACTCGAAACTGAAGTTACTGCCATTACCACGCCCGAAGTTGACATTGATGAAATTGGACGAATCGCTGAAGAAATGGGCGTCAAGTTTCGCGTCAGACCTTACGTACCTCCCTGCTGGTGAGAGAGCGATGGTTCTAACCAACTTGATTTACGTGTAATGAAAAGACTCTCGGCAAAGCTACGTGCAAAATCACAACTTTCCCAGAAAAACTTAAAAGTCGATACCAAAGAACACGTGACTTGGGGTAAGCTGAGAGATTGAAGAAAGTGCCACTCTTCGAATACGAAATTCCATCCTACAAGAAACGCGCAGTTGCTATCGAGCAATGCAGGCAAACAAGATAAAGAAATACAAGAATTGAAAAAGCAGTCCGAATAGCAAAAGCGCCCAATCTTTTAACAGAGTTCTTGTCTTCTCCTTTTGTGACGGTTTAAAATTTCTACGGGCATCCCTAACACCAAAAGACCGAACACCCAAATTTAATTGATGAAACGGTTTTTTGGATAGAGATTCAAAAGCCTGCTCAGAATCAAGACCGACAACTGTGAAACTGACTAAGTGTCTACAAATTCCATACATAGGCCAAAACCCGCACATTCATTTCGTAAGGGTTACTCACCGAATATCGCTCGAATACCGCCAAAACCCAACACCTCAGGCGATTGGGAACCGCAGGCTGAGCTAGTCGACCGAAATCTTCTAGCTTACACCTCGGTCCCATCAAACCCATCTTTTATGGGAGCCTTCGTCACGTAAAACGTGATTGGCTGCCTCTTTTCGGGAGAGGCTTCGGGCTTAGATGCTTTCAGCCCTTATCCTCAGCGGCGTGGCTGCCCGGCAACTGCCCTGTCGGACAACCGGTTAACTAGAGGCCACAGCGTCCCGTTCCTCTCGTACTAGGGACCCTTTCCCCTCAGGCAGCTAACACTTCCAGCAGATAAAGTCCGACCTGTCTCACGACGGTCTAAACCCAGCTCACGTTCCCTTTTAATAGGCGAGCAGCCTCACCCTTGGCCCCTTATGCAGGGCCAGGATAGGAAGAGCCGACATCGAGGTACCAAGCCGCGGGGTCGATGGGGACTCTCGCCCGCGACGAGCCTGTTATCCCTAGGGTAATTTTTCTGACACATCCAGCCCCCACCAAGGGGGACATGGATGATCGCTAAGCCCGGATTTCTCCTCTGGATCCCTTACTGTTTGGGATCCAGTCAGGCTGGCTTTTGCCCTTGCACTCTACGGAGGGTTTCTGTCCCCCCTGAGCCAACCTTAGGGCGCCCTTGATATCTTTTCAAGGGCGTGCCGCCCCAGCCGAACTGCCCACCTACCGT
>JGI20215J15232_1000108_pt1 | contig 21923 bp, 13 predicted proteins | sample WetSurMetagenome_2_FD_15232 | JGI IMG/M metagenome (IMG submission 15232) | reverse complement strand
AAAAAAAAAAAAAAAAAAAAAAAAATGGGGACCAGCAAGAAGCTGGTAATCAAGAGATCGGGGACTCTTAGCCTGCTCGACGAGAAAGGATCCGTGAGAGCAGTGAACCTCCAAATCCTATCTTATCAGCGTTCACATTCCCAATGAACGTGAAGGAGCCGATAGCGAACTTGTGGAATAGTCCTACTTTGGTCAGTGTCGTTGGCCCGATCAGGATACCACCGGTGCAATGCTTGAAGTGGATGTTTCCTTTCCGCATCTGGAAAGGACCAACAGTTTTGTAGTGGGCTCGGAGCGCATAAAACGAGACGCTGAACCGTGACTCCTGAACATTGTAGAACACTCCTACCACGGTTGTGTGAAGCACCAATCGTGACGCGAGCGCTGCCCCTGCGATGATCCAAGGGAGAGGATGGAATCTCCATTTTGTGATGGTGATGTTCGCAGAAGCGTTATTCCCTTCTGCATCATAGGCGATGACCGTAATGGTGCGTTTCAATGAAAGAGCGCTACTGAATTGGATGACAGGTCGCCATTCTTTACTCCAAGGTGGTGATGAAAGATTTTCAATCATCTTATCATCTACCCAGAATTGAACATAAGCGATTTCTGCAGAGTTAGTAACATTCGCGACGATCGTTATCCTCCCGTAAACAATCGTATTATTACCGGATAATGTCATTCTTTCTGCATTATTGAAGTAGAATTTTCCATGGGCGGGTGTTACAATCGTTACGCTGAATGGTTCTTCTTCTCCGGTCGTTGTCTTGAAATGCCATAATGGTCCAATGGTTGAGGCTTTACTAGAATCCCAGGCGACGATTCTCCAATAATAGGTCGTATTTACGAAAAGATCTCCAACAAGGCTTGGATCACAACTCGTTCCTGTCTGGTTACTTTTGAGCTTCGATGGATTACTTACCAGTCCAAAATATACGTCGTAGGTGAGGTTATCACCATCAGGGTCACTGCAATCCCATGAAAGAAGGGTACTAACGGCAATGCTGATTGAAGCGTTGACAGGAATCTCATTTTCTGGCATGTTTGGTGCGGTGTTATCTTTCGTGGAAAACTCCCATATAGGTCCACTGGTTGACTCGTTATCATCCAAAGCGATAATCTGCCAGAAATATTTTGTTGAGTATTTCATCGTCCCAGGGTTGTAGGTCGTATTTGGAAAAGCGGTCTCAACTTTATCAGGTGGGCTACTTATCCCGAAGTACACATCAAACACCGTATCATTATCAGAGTCAGTGCAATTCCAACTCAACACAGAATATACCGAGATATTCGTCGAACCATTTGCTGGATTCGGATCGCTTGGTACATTCGGCGGAGCGAGGGATTCTGCCCCTGTTCGGGGTAAAAAGGGGATGGCTAGCGCTGATGTCACTAGAGAAATGGTTATTACAAAAACGGTACTGATGCGCATTAATGAATAATTATTCATTTTTCTATTATTCATGGTCATCTTTTTTCCTCCAGGTATTACTTGGATGGTGTACAGTATACTTGCTATATATATATAAATTTCGATAAAAAACATCCAGGAGAAGCTCAGAGGAGAAAAAAACAATAGTTTATTTGGGGGAGTAAAATTCTATATAAGATTTAATATCCACAAGCAGATGACAGCATAAAATGGATGCAAAATTAATCATAGAAATGATCTTTCTCGCCTCATCACTTGTCACCATTTACCTCATCCTGAGAAGACGATATCTCTACCTCCGACTCGGGATGCGTAACATCAGGATCGATACCTATTTCTTCGGTGCTTTACTCGGACCTATCCTGATTATCCTCTTTGGATTCCTTAACCTTTCACAAATACTCACAGGCCTCGAAGGGACAAGAGGCTTGAACCCATTTGGCATCCTCGTCCTGTTTCTCTCCATGGTGTTCATGAGCATCTTCCTGGACATCACCGGGTTCTTCGAATACTGCGCACGGGTCGCCCTAAAATATGCCAGTGGAAACGGACGCCGACTCTACTTCTCTGTATACCTGACGGTCTCACTCCTCACCATCTTTACCTCCAATGATATTATCATCCTCACCTTCACCCCCTTTATCTACTACTTCTCAAAAAATGCTGGAATCGACCCGAAACCCTATCTCATCGCAGAATTCTTCGCAGCAAACACCTGGAGCATGATGCTGTACATCGGAAACCCGACAAACATTGTCCTCGCTGCTGCTTTTAACCTTAGATTCGACGAATACACCAAATGGATGCTTCTGCCTGCGCTTGCTGCCGGATTCATCAACATGATCCTTTTGTATCTTATTTTCAAGAAAAAGATAAACCAACCACTCAAGCATATTGAAACTATCAACCCACGGTCCGCCATCACTGATCCGATAAGCACAATCCTAGGACTCACCATGCTAGCTGGCTGCATCATCGGTCTCGTAATCGCCCCCTACTATGGGGTAGATATGTGGATCATTTCCTTAGGGTTCGGACTTGCCCTCCTCCTGCTTCTCCTTCTTAGGGACCTAATCGTTGTCTTCACAAAAGAACACCTGAATAAAAAACACCTCACGGTTCAGAGCACTATAAAAAAAATGCCACTCAGTATCATCCCCTTTGTTCTTTCTTTGTTCATCACCGTTGAAGCGCTCCGCATCTATGGTATCACAAACGACATTGGAATGTATTTCAACAACATCTGTGGCGCATCAACGACCGCCACCACCTTCATCTATGGCATCTCCTCTGCTTTTACCGCGAACATCCTGAACAACATCCCGATGACGGTCGCCTTTGTCCCAATCATCTCCGCATCCTCCCAAACAACTCTCCTGCCTGCTGCTCTCGCGACGACCATTGGATCAAACCTTGGGGCAAACATCACACCCCTCGGGGCACTTGCAGGCATCATGTGGATAAGCATCCTACGTGACAAAGAAGTAAAACTTTCTTTCAAAGAATTCGTCAAATACGGACTACTGATCACCCCCATCACTCTCCTTGCCTGTCTCGGAATCCTGGCTGCAGAATTCCTCCTCTTTTTATGAAAACAACCTGATGGTAACCTAAAACCATATACCATAGAAGAAGATTCACCCACCGACCATGGAACCATTATTACAAGTTAGAAACCTGAGCAAAACCATCGCGGGAAAACAACTCTTCGAAAACGCAACATTCGAAATCTATCCACAGGACTGCATCGGACTACTCGGACCAAACGGATGTGGAAAAACAACCCTGTTCAATATCCTCCTTGGAAACGAACGAGCAAACAATGGAGATGTACAAAAAAAAGAAGGATTGAAAATCCGTTTTCTCGAACAAGACCCGATGCATCGATCAGACATCACCTTAAACGACTACTTTGTTAGAAACGCACAAACAGACACCATGCGCCAACAAATCAAAAACCTAGAACACCAATTAGAGGACCCAACCGTCTACGAATCAAATCGTCATCAAGAGATCCTTGAGGAACTCAGAGCGTTACAAACGCAAACCAACAAAACAAGTGGGAGCGCACAGCTTGAATCATCACGAGAACGACTTGCAGATCTCGGACTATCTGACTTAACTACAGAGATGCAGATGAAAAACTTCTCAGGTGGCGAACGACAAAAAATTGCTCTTGCATTACTGCTCACCCAACCACAAAACTGTGACTTGTTCCTCCTTGATGAACCAACCAACCACCTCGATATAGAAACTATCGAATGGCTTGAACAAAAAATCGCTGATATCTCCAGTGCTGTCGTCATTATCTCTCATGATCGGTACCTCCTCAGCGATTTAGTCGACCGGATCTTTGAGTTCCACGGCTCACACATCGAACTTTATGATGCTTCCTATGAGGAATACGAAGAACAAAAAAAGATCAGAGACCATATCAAGAAGCAGGAATATCAAAAAGCATCCATCGAAATGAAACGACAGCTTGCTGCTATCAAAAAAATAACAAGAAGAAACCGTTATAACATACAAATCAACAGTCGCATAAAACAACTCGAAAAACTAAAACAGGTGGAAAACCCAGTCCTGAAAAACTATCTTCTCAGATTCCATTTTAAAACAGCATTAAAATCAGGGAAAAACATCGCAGATGGCGTGAACATCTCCAAATATTTCGGGGACAAAAGGATCCTCTCAAATGCAAGTTTTGAAATCTTTGCCGGACAAAAAATCGGTCTGATCGGACCGAACGGATGCGGAAAAACAACCTTCCTAAAGATGCTGACAAAAGAAGAACCGTACAGTCAAGGGAAATTATCACTCAGCCAAGGGGCGAAATGGGGGTACTTCGACCAAGGGCATCTATCTCTAAATCTAGAAAACACGCTGCTAGAGGAAATCCTCAGAGGTCATATTGATCTCTCAGAAGAAGACGCAAAAGCTCTCCTCGGCCAGTTCAACTTCAAAGGAAGGATGATGTATAACAAAGCTGGTCAACTCTCCGGAGGAGAACGTGCTCGTCTCGCATTTCTCCGACTCATCATGGAACCCTACAACCTCCTGCTCTTAGACGAGCCGACAAACCACATGGACATCGAATCAAAAACAGCCATTGAAACCGCTCTCAACTCGTTTGATGGGACTGTTATCGTCGTTTCCCATGACAGAAAATTCCTCGATACTGTGACAGACACCATCTTATTTATGACCGATGCAGACATTAAAACCTACTCAGGCAATTACACCATGTTTCGTCAACAACGACTCAAAGAACTTTCAGAGTTCACTAGTAGTGATCTTGCGTATCTCTCCTCAGGAGTTACCAAATATATCGTGACGAAAGGATTCACCATTTGGTCCATCAAAAAGAAACATACCATTGGTGAAGAAATCCTCATTGGAGACCACAACCGCAACCTATACGAATGGGCTATCAAAGGTGGACTGCTCAAAGAGGAATAAACATAGTAGAAAATGTTTTTCATAATAATAGAAATATCTAAATATTATAATACAAAAAAAAGATTTATATAGGATAATCGCGTTATCCTCCCTGTTCAACGGGGAACACAGACCCCAATGGACGCAATTGTCTGGGAGGACAATGCCGAAGCAAATGTCTGAAAAGACCTTCAGCAATCTTCTTGACTACTATATTGCTTGCCTCGAACAAGAAGACCTGCTGTCCGTCACCTTCAACGTCTCCTCGGAAAATACCTCGTTCTTGTCCACCCTCTTCCAAACGGAAGTGTTGTTCCACACCAACAACAAACGGGTGATAGTCAAGAATACAGAAGGTGCTAAAAAGTTTTTTCAGACCTCTTTGCTTCGGCAAAAAAAAACTCCCCTGTTCTATGGATACCCTATCATCATAGGACCCAAAGGAACACTCAGCCCCCTTTTCTTCACCGAGCTACAATACGAACAAAAAGAAGACACCATCATTCTACAAACCACAACAACAAATTACACGCTTAACCATCATATCCTCTCACAACACCATTTCTCTGCTGAAGAAATCAAAAACATCCAACAAGAAATACAAGGAGAACCTTTTCTTTCAGCATTACAAGCACTCTGCGAAATACTACATTTCCCAAAAACAGAATGCCAACCAGTTCTTGATGAAAAACAATTCAAACACACCACCAAATACAAACTCCTGAACAAAGCAATCGTGTACTTCGGAGAACGAACAGACATCACGTTAAACCTGATCAAAGAACTCATCCAACTTAAAAAAAAATCACTCGACGAGCTCGCATCCTCATCACTTCTTCTGCTGCTCACCGGTGAATATCAATCACATAAAATAAACAAAAACAACAAAACCCTCCTTGAGATCTTCTCCTTGAATATCGCCCAAAAAAACGCGATACAAAACTCATTACAAGACCCCTTAACAGTCATCACGGGACCACCAGGGACCGGAAAATCCCAGGTTGTTCTCAACATCATCGCCAATGCCGTCTATCAAAATAAAACCGTTCTTTTTGCTAGTAAAAACAACAAAGCCGTTGATGTCGTCATTGAAAAATTAAACGCGATACTCCCCTATAGACTCATTGTCCGGATGGGACATCAAACACATAGAAGAAACACTAAAGCAGGACTCGAACAACTCGTGAAACAACATATCCCTGAGAGGATTTTAGATGAAAAAACTCTCCTTAATTTAAAGAATGTCAGTAATCAAATCGATCAAATACAAAACCAAATATTCGACCTCAGACGTCTCAATGAATCGATAGAAAGTATACAGGAAGCTCTTGATTTCTATGAGAAGCAACATCCAGATGATGTTCTTATTCATGATCAGAAAGCTCGGCTGAATTTGATTGACCCACTCCTTTTACAAGAAGATCTTCGAAAATTAAGGAATAAACCACTTATTTTAAAACAATTAAATTCAAGACGATATCAACGAAAACTAGGGCAGTGTTTCAACAAATATTACAACCGTATTCCACCGCTTCAAAAGACCTTTATTCAAAATATGATAACCAATAAACGTACTGCAAAAGAANCCNCTTTACAATGGATACTTNCCTGGAAAAAAATAGAATTGGCACATGATGAAATCAGAAGCCTAAAAAGAAAACTGCTCACCTTTCCTTCCTATATAGACCTTAAAAGAAAACAAACAATATTACAGAAAGAGTACCTCCTTCTGTCACAAACAGTGTTACAACACCATTGGATCAACAAGTTCAAAGAATCACAAACAAATGAAAAACAGGAAATCGAAATTTTTTTTTCTGCATCAGAACAACTTGAAGTACAACATGGAGACGATCAGCTCTTTCGACAGCTCCATTCTCAACGGACACGATCATTCCAGAGGATTCTAAAATATTTACCAGTATGGGTGGTGACGAATCTTTCCGCAAAACAAAGCTTCCCATTAAAAAATAATATCTTTGATCTTTTAATAATCGATGAAGCATCCCAATGTGATATCACCTCTGCTTTACCACTCTTCTATCGCGCAAAACAAGTTGTCATCATCGGAGACCCCTACCAACTCAAACACATCTCGCGTCTCACCGATGCCCAAGATCAAGCACTTGCGGTGGCTCATCATGTCTCTGAGGAAGTCTACACTGATCTTTCCTATTCAAAGCATTCTTTGTATGATTTCGCTGAAAAGATCATCCACATTCATGGAGAACAACCACTCCTCCTAAACGAACATTACCGATGCCATCCAGATATCGTTACGTTTTCGAACGATTACTACTATGAGCAAAAACTTACGATAGCGACTGATGAGACAAAATTACTCCACCATCCCTCGTTTCAGACAAGGATCCTCTGGCACCAGGTAAAAGGAAAAACCATTCATTCAAAGAGCCCGTATAACGAAGAAGAAGCAGAACGCGTCATAGAGGAGCTCCTGAAAATCCTTGAAATCGCGTCCTTTCTGCATGCATCCATCGGAGTTGTGACACTGTTTCGAGCACAGACGGAAATCATCACTGAAAAACTTAGACCATTCAAAGATATCTTTGAGATGGACATCACCATCGGGACAGCTCATCGATTCCAAGGTGACGAAAAAGACATTATTGTGTTTTCACCTGCTGTTTCTGAGGGAATAAAACCCGGTACTCTGCATTGGATTCAGACGACGAGTCAGTTGCTGAACGTTGCTGTCACACGAGCACGCAGTCTTTTTATTATCATCGGTGACCAGCAGATCTGTCGACAAACCATAGGACCTCTGAGGAACCTCTGCGACTATGTCGATAGAATCAACACTCAATCATTTTTAATAGACTCTCAAACAAGACAAATGCTCTTTACCGAGGCAAGAAAAAAGAATATTGTGATTCTCCCACAGTATTCAATCAAAGGGAATAATCCTTATCTCCTTGATTTTGCTTACTTCGTCAATGGAAATCGATATGCCATCATCATACAAGACAGAAGCCACAATCTTGACAGAAAACAATTACAATCAGACGGATGGAAAATACGGGTTTTCTCAAACAAAGATATCCAAGACAATCTTTCGGAGACGATAGAAGAACTCAAACGATTATGCTAATTATGAAAACCTAAAATTTTCAATCAATATTTATATACCATGACCTATATACAATTAATATCGAAGGGGAAAAAATTATGTTTGAATTACGACATATACAAAAGTTATCTGTTCTAATCATAAGCATTATCTTCCTTGGAGCTGGTTTTTTTCCGATCATGAATGGAACAGAAATATCCGAAAAAAACGATAATGGCATCACCCATGACGTCGCAACAAGAGCCGCGACAGTAAAATTACAGGAACTGCACAAAACAAATTACTTGATAGGAGAATCGACTTCGATTTACAATGAAGAAGGCGAGCCATTATTCTATGTCTTCGAGTTACACCCACCAGGGTATCTCATCATCACGGGATCCTATGATCTGCCACCGGTGCTCGCATACTCATTTACTAGTAATTTCCAAGACTATACAAGGGAAAATCCTCTTTTCGATATGCTGTATGCTGATTTGACTCTTCGATTACAATCTATTCATGCTTTACCTGAAACCATTCTCCAGGAGCGTCACCTCCAATGGAACTCGTGTATCAAAGGAATTCCTCTTTCAAACGGGCGTTTCGAACAATGGCCTGCAGAAGGAACGACTCCAACAGGAGGATGGCTTTGGACCAATTGGCATCAGAATGCACCCTACAATAATTTCTGTCCCCTTGACCTCTATAATGGAGGGGCACGAAGTGTCGCTGGCTGTCCCTCGGTCGTCATAGCTCAGATCTTAAACTACCATAACACAACCATGAATGTGACATTTACCGATAGTGATGATTATTATCATTCGTATGGTGGGAACAATTATTGGATTGACAATAACTTTGTGCAATATGGATTTAAATCATTCCCACAACTCAACACGTATCTTCAAACACTTCAATCCCATTATGAAAACCAAATACCACCAACCAATGATGACAAAGCAGCAATCACCTTCGCCTGCGGTGTCGCAGCAACCCAAGTATATGGTTCTGGTGGTTCAGGGACATTTGGGGTGAATCAAGCCTTTGAGGCATATCAACGGTTCAATTGCACGACTGTTTCTTTACTCGATGCAGATGACCCAGATTTGTATGAGCGAATGTCTAGCAATATGAAAGATGCGCTCCCGGCACACCTTGCAGTGGTCAATGAAGGATGGACCGTGGGTCATAACGTCGTGCTTGATGGATACAACACCGACAATTATTACCATATCAACTTCGGATGGGGTGGATCGTACAACGGATGGTACCTCATCCCAGAGGAGCTTCCGTACGAACTTACAGTAATCGAAGGAGTAGTCGTCGACATCCTCAAAAACACAGCGGTCCCTGATTTAACCTGCGAAGGATCACTTGAGTGGAACAATGTAACACCAAATGAGACCGTCACAGGTAGCTTTACTGTCAGCAATATTGGTGAAGCGGATTCGAATCTTGATTGGGAAATCACTGAATGGCCAACCTGGGGAGAATGGAGCTTCGCACCATCCAATGGAAATAATCTCAAACCAGAGGAAGGACCAACCACCGTTACTGTCTCTGTTGTTGCACCAAATGAAGAGGATCATCTGTTCACCGGGGAAATCAAAATTCAGAACCTCGAGAACAGTACCGATTCATCCACAATACCGGTCTCCTTGCATACTGGCTACAAAATCCATGAGAAACTACGCTGCAATGGTTCCCTCACCTGGGTTGACGTCAAACCACGGTCCACCATCACGGGAAGTTTTACCGTAGAGAATGTTGGTGCGGCGATGACGAATCTCAGTTGGAATATCACCGAATGGCCGGACTGGGGCGACTGGACATTTACCCCGTCCAAAGGAGATCACCTGACCCCTGAAGAAGGTCCCATCACCATCAATGTGACCATCAAAGCACCATTCAAAAGAAATACTGAGTTTTCTGGACAGATAACGATTGTAAACAGCCAGAATTTCAGTGATACTGATACGATCTCAGTCACGCTTGCGACACCATACCAGTATCATTTGACACTTCTTGACATTCTCCAGGGATTCATGCAACGATTCCCACATGCGTTCCCATTCCTGCGCATTCTCCTCGATTAAATCTACGCGCCACACTCTGCGGCATTCATCGCTCCACTCCATCAGAATGTTTAAGAACAAATGTGTCGTTTTAAGAACCCCATGGTGAATGAGAGATACACAATGGTTCAGACAGAGGAGTGGTTATGCGATTCTTATTGATCTATCCACCCCCCGAATCATTCTTCATCCGAACCTCTCGCGTGTTTTACGGACTCTCACCACCCCTTGGCCTGTTGTATGTAGCAAAAACACTTCAAAACAAGGGTGACAGTGTTACATTACTTGATTTTTCAGCAGAACCTTTTGATGAACAGATACTCAGAAATGCAGTGCAGAAGGCTGACGTAATCGGCTTTTCTGTGCTCAGTTCATCATTACATGAGGTAAAAAAAATTATTGAACTGATACGACAACAAGGATCTGATCTTCCTGTCATCATCGGTGGCCCTCATTGCACACTGCTTCCAGAAAAAGCATTGGAAGAGACACAAGCAACCGCCTGTGTCCAGGGTGATAGCGAGCTGATGTTATCTGATTTAATTCAAGCATTGAACCAAGAAAAAGATTTCTCAGAGATACCGGGAGTATATTATCAGACAAAACAGGGGATTCGACACGGGCCGCCCATCGTAATGAACAATGACCTCGACAGCTTCCCGTTCCCTGCGAGGGAACTCGTGAAACATTATACATATGGCCGAGAGTACAATCCGCGTCTGAAAGCAGGTAAGTTCACCTCGATTATCACCAGCAGAGGCTGCCCCTACCACTGTCGTTTTTGTTCACGAGGCTCTATCAGCATGCAACGGTACCGAACGCGTTCCACAGAAAATATCATTGCAGAGCTTAAAGAAATCAAAGAACAAGGTTACCAGCATGTGGTCATCTCAGATGATTGTTTCCCGACGAAGACGAAGCAAGCCTCTCGTCTATTTGATGCGATTATCACGGAAGATTTTTCCTTGAAATTCTCTGTGACCGCGACCCGAGTAGATTTTGCTGATGAAGAGCTCTATAAAAAAATGAGACGGGCGGGTGTCACTCATATGCAGTTTGGTTTGGAATCCGGTAATCAGGACGTCCTTGACTTTTATCAGAAGAATACCACGGTAGAAACGATACGAAAAGCAGTTCAGCTGAGCCATGACAATGGATTTTTTACTATTGGTTCGTTTATTTTCGGTGCACCATTTGAGACAAAGGAGCATTTCGAAAAAACACTGCGTTTCGCAAAATCACTCCCACTGGACTCGGTCTCGTTTCTCCCTTTACGGTACATGGTCGGCTCTGAACTATGGAACCAAGCAGTCTCGGAAGGAAAAATCACGGAGAATGATTATCTGGTCACTGCTGATAAAAACCGAGGATTAGGAATCTTCACCAAAGAAGAACTCCTGGCTTACTGTCTACGGGCACAGCGTTCTTTTTATTCACGACCATCGTTTTTCATCAATCTTCTAAAAAAATCTCTTCACAATAATGACCTTAGCTATGTCCAATCCTATTTGTCCCTTGTCTCTTCATCACTCAGAGGGTTTTTTCATTAATAGGAAGGTTCCTGATGTTTTTTCGAAATATTAAAAGAGCATTACACGTTCTTTTTTCCTATGAAGATACGACGTGCACATGACAGAGATGCTGAGGTAATCACCGCACAAAACATCGCACTTGCCAAGGAATCTGAAGGTATCATTTTGAACAATCAAACAACTCTCGCTGGTGTGACCGCATTGCTTGTAGATACAACAAAAGGATTTTATCTAGTTGCAGAGGAAAACAACACAGTTATTGGACAACTCATGATCACCTTTGAATGGAGCGACTGGCGAAATAGGTCGCTTTGGTGGGTCCAAAGCGTGTATGTACAGGAACCNTGGCGTAAACAAGGAGTCTTCACTGAATTGTTAGACCATGCCAAAGAGATGGCACATAGAGAAGGAGTGCCGTTTCTCCGATTGTATGTGCATGACCACAATACCTCTGCCCAGGAGGTGTATGAAAAAATGGGATGGCATCACGACCCGTATAGGATGTATCATCTTCCAGTATAGGTTTCATTTTTCCTTTTTTCGTTTGCTCCATAATAAAACACCTGAAAGAAAGACGACGATGACCACTCCGATGAACGATGGATTTGAAAGCCGAGGGGTGTCTCTGTTTTTCAGGGAAACGTCATCAAGGTTTGGTTTCGGTGAATAATTTTCCCAGAGTGAATCTACGATAAATGCATTAAGTATATCAAACATAACCGATGCATCATCATAATCGTTTTTTGTGAATTGAACGTATAGTTCTAGAGGGCTTGATCCGTTTACCCATGAGGTGTTTGCTTTCACTCGCATGTTCCAGACCGATGTCCATGATTGATTCGACATGGTGAGTTCCCAGTTTTCAAGAAATTGCTCCATCGTCGATGGACCGGTGATGACCTCGTACACTGGTGTACCAAATTCATGGAGTTTCAGATAGACGACTCGCAGATCAGTTGCTATATTTACTCTTACTTTTATCTCGAAAGATTCACCTCGATGAAGAGATGGATGGGCGGTCGCGTTCACCCAAACTCCCTCTGTTGTCCGGAACCATGCTTGAACTGACCCATATGCACATCCACCTGCTTGGGTAAGAGGTGTTACTAAGATATTTATAGATAGAATGATGAATAAAACAATCTTACTTTTTCTGATCATTGGGGTCAACCCTCATCAAAACCAGAAGTATGCTCATCAAACCAATTGTCCTGAATATCCCCCAGCATCATACCCCATGGTGGAACCAATCCAAACGCAACCGTCGTAAAACCAAAGGAAAGGCGCGTGTTTTGTCCAAGGGTGACATTCCCTGCTGTAATGACTTTTAATTCCCGGACATATGTTTGAGGTTCATGACCTAGCAATGGGTTGAAGATGGTCTCATCACTGGTATCAATAATCTTGAATTGTAGATATTCCCCTTGTACATCAATGACCCAGAGATTCAGGGTCAACATCCAGACGGTGATAGGAGATGGCGGTAGAATTGGAAGACCTGTCGGACCAAAGAAACAACGATTGCGGATTTTTATGGTCCAGAGCTCTTCATTACCCCAGGGTGTTTTTTGAAAAGGGTCTAGATAGTTTGGGACCTGGTCGACCGCCAAGCGAATCGATTCATTCCACAATAAGACCCCCTGTTGATTATATCGAGAGAGATTCAGATCATACCCGAAGGGAATAGTGAATTGATTTTTGATTGCATCTGATGTATCCTCTAATACCTCGGTGATGTTCTGTGTCGTAAAACCAGCGGATGTTGGTATCGCTGCCTCTAACGATTGTGTCATCTGCTCTGAGATTTCAGAAAAAGTAGTCTCGGTCGTGTTCTGTATCCGCTCGATGTACCAATCACGGATGCAGTACACCGCTTTTTTTCCGACGCTCAGAAACAGTGCACCGGGGTGATACTTGGGGAATTGGAGGTACTTTGAAATGTTCTGGTTAAATTTTGTGAGAAGATCGTTTTTCGCTGTATCAATAAGTTGGACTGGATTTGGGTATTGCTCAGCTGTTATGCCTGGCTCCAGGGTGATGTGCTGCACCGATTCGAATATCTCTTCAAGACCACTCCAGGCTTCATCCAGGACCCAGAGGGGAGATACTCCAGGTACGAGTGATATGAGGCCTACAGTTCCCGTGTTGTTACGCGTTGTGATTAATCCTTGTTTCTCACTATTGGATTCGTTGTATGATAAGAGGTAAGTGTTGATTGTATCTTCGAGGTTCAGGTCGTCTAAAGTCGTATTGAGATAGAGGACATCGACGATGTCATCCTGGGTGTCTTGATTCAAGGCCCAGTGATCAAGGATGGTTTGAAGTTGAACGGTCTCGATTTGCAAATCAGAGGTATTGTTCCATACCTTGACCGACATTATCGTCTCATTGACCAATTGTTCCTCCATCCTCCACCAACTATGGTTCCTTTCATAGGAGACGTTATAGGATTCCTCATTAACAGCACAACCTGGGATCACGTGTCCTTTTTGTGGTTTTATCTCTTGGCTTGAGATCATAAAAATGGAGGTCGGAGCCCATGCGGTATTCCCTCCATCAATCCAGTCTTCCCCAGGATCACCCCAGAGTTCAGAGACAACGAAACGGTCCTGAACCATTGTCGACATTGTATCATGATACAAATCAGAGATAAGGGTCTTGAGTCGATCTTGAGTAGTTGTATTCGTACTGAGATGTTTTGTAAGGCTTGTCAGATAAAAGGATTGATTCGCTTGATGTTGCACGAGCTCATTGACCTTGGCTTGGACATCCCCTTCGAACTGGAGGATTTCGTTATGAACATCACCGTCCTCATTTTCAAAATGAAAGATGGCGCTGCTAATGGTATACAGGATTCGTTCCGCGATATCTGAGAGATTTATACTCGGTGAGATAGTGATGGTTTCATTCACTGGGGACCCCGCGTCAGCATTTGCACTACCTTTTGAAAGGTTTTCAGCTTCAAAAGGGTATTCTTCGCCCTCCATCTCCTCATTAAATGTCGTCAGTCTATCCGACGGCAGTTGCCTCATTGTTTGGTGTATCTCTCGAGCCAGATCCACCAGACCCAGAGGATCAACACTCCCAAACAATAACCCCTGTTCAAGGAGCAACCCACTGTTCAAGATTAAAGAAAGATGACGGTTGTCCATGACATTCAATGGTCGTCCCATACGAAAATGTTTGAATCCTCTGTAAAGTGAATAAATATTTGATAGCACTGTTGTGTACGCCCAAAATGGGGAAAACGTGCTATTGATGGATGTATTATATTCATTCATCAGACATTCAAGCAGAGGATATCGGGAAGTGAGAATCGATGAAACGACAATGGTTCGAGTCGTGAGAGGAACCCAGTCATGCTGTTTCAGTTGTCGAATCTCAATGTGCAAAGGAATGGAGACGACCAGGTACGTAGAGTAATTCTGAGTTTGAAGAGGTCCAATCGAGGGAATCGAATATCGCTGCAGTCGCATGACCAATGGTTCAACACTAATATTCTTAGAAGAAAGAATCGCTGTTTCGTTCTCAAGCAGTATGTTGATAGCATACTGACCATCAGAGAATATATTATACAAAAAATGTCCAGTCAAATAGATATTGAGTTCCTCTTTGATGATTGCTTTCAGGCGATACTGGTTTATCTGTCCACTAGTCCCCAGTGAAGATTGGATGACAGGATGTTTCCCGATTTCTTTTAAGGCTTTTAATCCTGCGAGATTCAATGCGTTCGTCAGATCAGCTTCGAAACTATACAGAAGGTCTTCTATCTCATTGACGTCAAGGGACCGGGCGATCTCTTTTGATTTCTCAAGTTCCAGTCGTGAGATGTACACCGCGGTTACACTACTACCAAGCAGAAGAAATACTCCGATGAGCGAAAAAGGGATACGAGCATGCTGATCTGATATTATCCTTTGTTTCATCATTCCCTCACCACCCAGATAGTGAGCTTGACTTCAGCTTTGTTCAGAGAGATGCAGTCAAATAACATGTCGATGAGCATCTCTGAAAAATCGATGATGGTGTCGATGACATTAAAGAGGGTATCAACAAAAATCTGCAGCACCGTATCGATGTATCCTTTCAGAAGCTGAATAATACGTCCTTTGATGGCAGTTTCACAGGTAGTAATGACGTCGTCTAATGAGTCAAACGATCCATTGAACATCCCACCAAGCGTTCTGTTCATCTGGATAAGAATCGCGTCTGAAAGAGGATTACTCACAGTTGTATTCAGACCACTAAAGAGCCGATCAAGAGACCGAATCGAGGCACCAAACGACTCGTTCAGTTTTTTATCAAGGAACTGCCCAGTCATGTTCTTAATTTTCTCAAAACCATATTGAAGGGTCGTATGGACNATTCCCGGGAACACGGTAACGTTTGTTTCATTCGTGACCCCGTCGATGAGAAAACCATAGACCAGGGTGCTGAGATTCTCCTTTGTTGCTCTAGTGGCATTCTGTCTCGTATCATAGGGTGGTTGATTGTTCGTATAGTTCTCAAGAATCCTTGTAATGTTAGCAACCGATGGGATCGATGACCTCCCAAACCCGACATCATCATCGAAGAGTTGATGTTTCAACCAATGTTTCGTAAAGATGATCGTACGATTACCAAGAGAGAAGACCGGAGTATACGGCATCATGAAAAAGCGTTGCGCGACATAACAATCCTTCGTCGGTGGGTGCTCACCAACGTAGAATTCACCACCGAAGGGGATTCCTCTGATTGGATTCCACCATGCTGAAAGGTTATATCGATATTTTTCACCAAACAAGGGGGTGAAATATTCCTGGGTTTTGTTACGGAGTTGTTGTTCAAAATCACCGACGAAGATGTTCATCTGGTTAATCCCAAAAAAGGTGAAGGGGAGCCTGAATTGACATCCAAGATACTCAGCAAGCAGCGACGCATAGGTTTTATGTCGTTGCTCATGGGCAAGCAACCAATGGGTAAGCGACCCATACAGGCCATCAGAGGTGTTCTGAATTCCAATCTTCCCCGCAATCTCATCAATAAGGGTCCCGCAGAAACGATACTCAAAAACATCAGCGCGAGTCACAAGGAAAGTACGTAAGGTTTCATCAACAAGTTCTTCACGATGTCTTTCCACAGAGCTTTCTAATGCAATCTCTGAATGTAGTACTGGTAGTAGAATCACACCAGCCAATGAAACCATGATGAGAAAAAACACGGCATCATACATCAAAGAGACACCAAGTGAATCATCACGATATGGTCTGAGTCTCATCATTTTCACTTCCAGAGTAAAAGAGTCATAGTCCCAGGGACTGTTTGTGCCTCGTTCAGATAAATCCCTATAGCTTTTGACACCGCAATGCGATTCAGAGGATTCGCATTCGGAGTTTTGGGAAAAAACCAGGTTTGGTTGCTCCACTTGATCTGGAATTGAAATAAGAACCCAGATCGAATATATTGCCCAAAAAATTTTTGTAATAAAGTTGTTTCGTTCTGCAATAGATAGAGATTTATCAAACCAGGTGACTTGATGAAAAAACAGTCAGGGTTCATCAGTTTTAGAAATAAACCATCCACGGTTTGATAGGTTTGCAATCGATCGATACGTTCAATGTACGCACCATAGGTTTGAGCAACGAGCAGGATGAAGAGTGCGATTCCTATCATCACGACAGATAGTGCGGGAAGAACGGTGAATTCCTCCGAGACAGCTTCCTCATTTCTTAAAAAATAGCGCTTTCTTACGATAGTTCTCATTTTCAATTCCCCCAGACTTTTCTTATTGAATATCGTATTTTAAATAGAATGTTGCATATATAAAAATTATGTTTTTTTAAAAGATGTTCAGTGATGGATTTTGATAAAAATTCACCTAAAAATTTTATAGGAGAAACCCCCGGTAGGGTACCGGAGGTTTCCTGTGCCTCTATGTCGTCAAATCGGATCACGGTTCACCGATTTTCTTTTCATAGAGGTAGTCTTCTAAAACCTTCGATGGATTAAAAAATTTTTCTCAGTCGTAGGTTTTACCGATTATTTCCTTGATTTTTATCTTCAATTTGTCGTTTTACCAGAATAAGTTTATATACTAAGAATGACAAAGAATAACATGCCTAGAGGCGGTTTGGCGGCATTTGGTGCCGACCTGGCTGTCTTGTTCGGAGCCGCGTGGTATTTGTTACCTCGCTGGGCTCTCCTCTGGGTTTTTGTAATTTTTTATTGTCTAAGTTGCTTTGATATTCTCCTCAATTTCATGAAAATAAAAAAGAATACGCGATATGAAAGATCATTTCATGTCCTGTGGATTTCCCATTAAAAGAATGTTTTTTTAAGATATATATTTATAGGAGAAACTCAGAATAATACTATTGTAGAAGAACATGAGAACTAAAACAAAAAAAATCAAAGCCGCAAAGAGAAGTATCATTATAGGATTATTCATTATTGGCTCGCTCGTCACGCTTTTTCCCAGCGCATCCGCAGGTTTGATATTCAACCTTCAGAGTCAATTAAACATGAGTTGGGGAAATGAGACAGAGGAACCCCTCATACCTCGAGGGGAAATACGAACATTAACACTGGTCATCACTCATTCCATCGCAAGAGGACCTGCTGGTGATGCAGTTCTTGTCTCGTTAGCTGGATCTATCATCCCCATTCAAATCTCTGTTATCGAAACACCTTCGTGGTGTACTGCAACGATCTCCCAGGGAACATTATGGGTTACTGTCCAACCCAATCTTATAACAACAGTGGAAACACAGCTGTCCATCCAAGTGGAAAACGATGCGCCCGCCTATCAATTAGGATACATAAAATTGAAAGCAACAGCAGAACAGACAGGCTTGATTGAAGCCTATGAAAGCGAATTTACCCTCACTTTTCTCCCAGCGTATAAATCGTTTATCAGTCCTTCGTTTCCTGAGTCCTATTCGAAGGATGTCGGACCAATGGACACCNTTGTNTTCCCNATTAAAATCGAGAATCTCGGNAATGCAAGAACCATCGTTTTCTTGAATATCGTAAGCATTCCAAACGATTGGGTCGCGTTGGTCACCGATCAACTCGTCTTAGAAGAAAGAGCAGGATCAACAGCGACAGCATACCTTGTTGTGAAACCACCTAAATCGTTTGGTTATCATAATGATGAAGCGACCATCCGGGTTTCCATGCAACCCGTTTATGCAGACGATTATTCGAAAAAAGGAGAAATAACTAGCCAGAACTTCCTTGTACAAAGCAGAGGTTTTTCGACCCCAGGATTTGATATCATACTTTTCCTCGGTGCACTTGCCTCGATATCTTTTATTATTTCTCTTAATCGAAGAAGAAAAAAATAAACAGGTATTCTAACAAACTTATCTATGTGAAGGATTAACATAATATCGTTGATAGTTTTATATACTATGAAAATTATCATTGAATATAGGGGATACAATATATGCTCTTAAGTCAAATAGGAGTATATATCTATAAATCCTATAATACCAAAATTAGGGGGAATATCAAATACCAGACAAAAACACAAGAAAAACAATAGTTTTGATGATAGTCATACTCAGTATGATAATCTCTGTTGTTCCTATGTCAATCCTAGGACAACAAAACGCAGATGAAAATCAGATAGTATACCAAAAAACATTCACGATAACCTTCTCGGAAGATGATCTTTTCTTTACCACGCAAAATGGATATGACCTTGTATCTTTATCGGAAGGTGGAATAACCACAGAAATAGGAAAACCACTCCTTCCATTGAAAAACATAAAAATCGCACTCCCACAGGACATGAAGATCACCAACATCCAGATAAAGGAACTCAAACAACACACCCTGGAAGGTTCATTTTTGCTTCACCCAGCACAACCATCTATTCGAAGCAGCCAATCAGACACTGAGGTACCATTCATCCAACCCGATGCAAAAACATACCAATCCAATCAAATGTATCCCGGGCAATACATCCAAGTGACCAACCAAAATGATCTTGCTGGTCAAATTATTGCAGACCTTACCATCTACCCGCTCCATTACATCCCAGCCCAACAGAAACTTTTGACGATCACATCAATCACCTTCACCATTGAAGGAACCACCGGATATGTCTGCGGTGATTATCTTCCAAGTCATATCTCAGAAAGCAGTAGAGACCTGTATCTAACCATGATTAAAAATATGGTAATCAACCCGGACGAAGTCGTCCTGCGGACATCTCAGAATCCACAAACCACTGGTGTCGAGCCTGGTGACTATGACTATGTCATCATTACCCAGGAAAGCTGGGTGAGCGCGTTTCAGCCACTAGCAGACTGGAAAACAAAAAAAGGTATCCCTGCCAATATTGTGACCACTACGTGGATCTACAACTCTGGTGGATATAGCGGAGATGAGGTAAGCAAGATTCGAGCATTCGTCCAGGACGTCTATACAAATTGGGGAACCACCTTCATTCTCCTTGGTGGAGACGTTGAAGTCGTCCCCTGTCATTATCGGACATTTTCAAGCGTTGATCCTGACCCAGTCCCAAACGATGCGTACTACGCGGATTTTGATTCCGATTGGGTTTGTGAAGTTAATGTCGGTCGCGCATCCGTGACCGGTACTGGGAGTGGAACCGGGAGAATAGGGAATTTCATCAATAAGATTCTTGCCTATGAAAAAAACCCACCATTGACTGATTTTGCAAAGAAAGCAGGATTGTACGGGTTTGACCTTGACAGCAGCACCGAGGCGGAACTCTGTAAAATCTATATCGATAATACTTTCATCCCCTCAAGTTGGACGATGACAAACGTGTATGACAGTCAAAGCGGAAACCATCGGACAAACGTCATTTCTTCTCTCAACGCGGGTCAGAACCTCATGAACCATGCGGATCATTCCGGGTCGGATTACATGGGAACCGGGTATGTGAATCATGATACTGGTCTATGGAACACGGATATGGATGAGTTGACCAATGGGAATAAACAAGGAATCTACTATTCGATGGGTTGTGACCCTGCCGCATATGATGTATCTAATTGTATCGGGGAGCATTTCGTCCAAAACAGCAACGGTGGCGGAATCGCCTTTATTGGGAACTCACGGTACGGCTGGTACTATGTCGGCTCCACTGATACCCTTTCCATGGGATATGACATCGAGTTCTTCACATCAATATTCCAAGATAATCTCTACAAACTCGGGGCAGCATTCTCCGACCATAAGAACGATGGGGTCGATTCATCCGCTGTCTCGAAATATTGCTATACTGAACTCACACTCCTTGGTGATCCTGAACTGCCCATCTGGACTGAAAACCCAATCAGCATGACCGTGACCCATCCTACCACCGCACCGATTGGTTCCTCCTCATTCACCGTCTCCGTTTATTCAGGCGGAAGCCCTGTGAACCAAGCATACGTCTGCCTCTGGAAAGGCACTGATGTCTATGTTACCGGTAGCACGAACAGTGCAGGGCAAGTTAGCTTTAGCATCTCCCCATCCAGCCCCGGAGCTATGTATATCACCGTGACAAAACAGAACTATCTCCCCTATGAAGGGTCCGCTACCATACAAGGTGGGACAGGCAACCCACCACAGAAACCAGCAACACCCACAGGACCAGCAGGTGGAGGAATCAACATCGAATACACCTACAGCTCTAGCACCACCGACCCTGACCAGGATCAAGTATGGTACCAGTGGCAATTTGGATCATATACCACCAACTGGTTCGGTCCCTATGCATCTGGAGCCCAGACCCAGGCTCAATACACCTGGACCATCCCAGGGACTTATGAGATAAAGGTAAAAGCAAAAGACCAGAACCAATACGAAAGTGAGTGGTCGTCACCGCTGTTTGTTACCATTACAGACCTCAAACCAGTGCTGACGATTGGAGCTGTGAACGGCGGATTATTCTCCCTTTCCTCCGTCATCAACAATATCGGGGAAGGAGTCGCGACCAATGTCGTCTGGACCATGACGGTCGATGGCAACCTCATCCTCTCAGGACAATCAGCATCAGGGACGATGATGACCCTTGATGTGAACTCCACCACTGCTATTGAAAACTCACCGGTCCTAGGATTTGGGAACGTCATCATCACGATAAAAGCAAAAGCAGATGGGTTCTCTGAGATTACTAAAACAGTTGATGGATTCGTTTTCTTTATCTACATTATTGTGTAAAGAAAAAAGAATTCCTCCCTCTTTTTCTTTTTTTCTAACAAAAAAAAAATTTTAAGATTAGTTAAGTCGGTAACTATAAAAACATGATTGATATCAACCTGTCGGAGAGGTATTTTATGGAACAACAACTCTATCGATATCGTTGGGCAGTTGTCGGAATATTCTGGTTCGTTATCTTCGCCTATGGAGCAAACTGGTTCGCATTATCTCCGATG
>JGI20215J15232_1000107_pt1 | contig 21940 bp, 17 predicted proteins | sample WetSurMetagenome_2_FD_15232 | JGI IMG/M metagenome (IMG submission 15232) | reverse complement strand
AGTATGTCGTGTTTGTAACCGCCACAGATGCGCTGCATGAGCCTGCATCATCGTTCCTCGATATGTCGGCAGGACAGGTCACCGTGGGAAGGATATTGTCGTTTACAGTTACCGTGAAGCTACATGTCTGGACATTGTTCTGGGCATCTTTGGCTGTATAGGTCACTGTTGTTGTCCCTTCGGAAAATACAGATCCCGGGGAATGTGATCTTGTCCAGGTGATCGATCCTGCGGGGGTACAGTTATCAGTGGCTGTCGGTTCGGCCCATGTCACCGTTGCAGTACAGGACCCCGAATCGGTTGATTTTACAATATTCGAAGGACACCCGCTTATGACCGGTTTTATCGCATCTGAGACAGTGACTGTCGAACTGCATGTTTTGCTTTCAAAGGCATTTGAGACGGTCAGGGTAACATTGTTCGATCCAAGGTCTGAACAGGTGAACAGACTTTTGCTGAGAGTTTTGGTCACACTGCAATTCTGGCTGCTCCCGTTGTCCACCATTGCTGCCGTCAGCGTGCCATTTCCGGAAGCATCGAGGCTGAGATTTGCATTTTTACAGATTGCAATAAGGCTCGATTCGGTTGAATTCACGCTGACGAAGGTGGACGGCGACGACTGGTTGTTGTACTCGGTGGTGATCCAGTCGGAGTTCCTCACTTCCTTCTGAACATGAAGCTCATCAACAGTGCCATTGAAGTAGAGTCCGGATGAAAATGGTTCGCGTCCTATAGCTGCTGACCCGGAAAGTGTGGCAGCTTCGCTCGGGACCAAAAACAGGGAACGGTCGAGAGCTCCATTGACATAAGTCTTGATATAATGCCCTGCATCGCTATAGACTCCGACAACATAGTACCATACCCCGGTCGAGAGGCTGGTTCCCCCGCCAATTCCCCTTATGAGCGGAATAGGACTATTCAGGATATCCCTGATCTCGAATTCGACCTTGTTGTCCGAGAATATCCCGAGCTTGTATCCTCCCCTGATATTGTTCTGGTTACCGAAGATCTTCTGATCGATGCCGTTATCCGTAAGGCGGACCCAGGCAGAGACCGTAATGGTTTGGGTGATGTCTAGGGAGTTGTCGTACGGGACTTCGACATATTGGTTTGAACCCGGATTAAAACCGCGCGCATTTGCTATGTATCCTGGGGACACATTCGAGGATCCGTGGTTTATGACTGCGTTAGAATAAGTGGATGCGTCGCTGATATTCCCGTTAAGGTGCCAGACGCCCCGGTACCCGGCCTCCCAGGTATTTCTTGATGACGGGTTGGCCGAAATGCCCGCGTTCCCGAAATACATGTAGATGTCGGTGTTGACAGTCGCTGAGAGAGCGGGGATCCTTACCCAGGCCACCACTTTTCCGGTTGCCTGGTTATAGCTTTCGAGGTCATGATCAAGTGTGGTGGCACCATCGGACGATGTAAACCGAATATCCCATCCGCTCGAATTTTCCACCAATCCCGTGGGGCAGGACTTAAGGTCGTTGTCGGTGATTTCTACCAGTACCGGGAAGTTGGACAGATCGGCGGCGCCTGATACCTGACTCTGCTGAATTGTAACTTTTTTCCGGTAAGTATACCCTGAAAGCCATTGGGAATAGACCGGTCCCATCGATAAAAGCAGGACCAGGCTGAAAAGCAGAAATCTTTTTTGCCTGTCCTTCCTTTTCCAAAGATTCAGGTTATGAAAGGCTAACCAGCTGAATGATTTTATTTTACGGTCTCTTCTCAATTCTACATCTGACTGATAAAATCATCCCCCGACTCTAATTCTCAAATATAAAAGCCGCAGATTGACCAGTCCTATTTAGCTTAGTTCCTACTTAGAACGTTGACAGGAAGGCATTTCTTATTTGTTACCAGCACTTTATTGACGATTTAAAGCCTGGCTAAATTATCCTTTCCAAAGTCATCAAGCTTTTGCCAGATCAAAATTCAAGAATTTGAATGAAAATGCCGTTTGAATAAGTTAACGATACGGGATAGTTATCAACAATAATCCACCGTTCCCTGCTGTTAAGCAAAACCCCGGGGATTCCCGGTGTTCACAGGGGAGACACGACCACGAAAGGAGCTGGCAGGCTTTCGGAAAATCCTGATTACAGGATCAGCATTGCATCGCCATAGGTGCCGAACCGGTACTTCTCCTTTACCGCAAGCTTGTAAGCTTCAAATGTCAGCTCATAGCCTGTAAATGCAGCGACCATCATCAGGAGAGTTGAATAGGGCAGCTGGAAGTTGCTTATCATCATGTCGGGAACCTTGAATTCGTAGGGAGGGAAAATAAACTTATTTGTCCAGCCGTCAAACGGTTTCAGGTATCCGTTGGTGGATACGGAACTTTCGAGCGTCCTCACAACGGTGGTCCCAACGGCGCAAACCTTGTTCCTGTTATCTTTTGCCTTGTTAACCACGTCGGCTGCCTCATCAGTGATCCTGATTCTTTCCGAATCGACTTTATGCTTTGTAAGGTCTTCGACGTCAACGCTTCTGAAGTTGCCCAGTCCAACATGAAGCGTAATTTCCGCAAATTCGACTCCTATGATCTCCAATTTCTTAAGCAGCTCCCTGCTGAAATGAAGCCCTGCGGTCGGGGCTGCGACTGCCCCTTCATGTTTCGCGAAAATGGTCTGGTACCTTTCACTGTCCTCCGGTTCAACGGGCCTGTTAATGAACTTAGGAAGGGGAGTTTCACCGAGGCTGTAGAGAGTCTGCTTGAATTCCTCATAAGTACCGTCAAAGAGAAATCTCAGGGTTCTTCCCCGTGAGGTTGTATTGTCAATTACTTCAGCGACAAGAAGGTCATCTTCCCCAAAATACAATTTATTTCCAATCCTGATTTTCCGTGCCGGATCAACCAACACATCCCATAAGCGCTGTTCCCTGTTAAGCTCACGAAGGAGAAATACTTCTATCTCAGCCCCGGTCTTTTCCTTGTTCCCATATAACCGTGCCGGAAAAACTTTTGTATTGTTAAACACCAAAACATCGTGTTCCGTGAAATAATCGGTTATCTCCTTGAATATCCTGTGTTCGAACGAACCGGTCTTCCTGTCAACAACCAGCAATCTTGATTCATCCCGGTTTTCGGTAGGGTAGAGAGCTATCAGTTCCTGTGGCAAATTGTACCTGAATTGAGAAAGTTTCATGATAAAAAAGTTAATATTTCAATTTTTTGAAATCCTTTTTACGTAAAATTTTCAGATTTGTTTCATTTCCAGGAGGATTTTTTCAAAATTCTCCAGCGAATATGCATCCGTGAGCCGGTATTGGCCTATGGAAGTCCGCACGAGTCCTGAAAGATAAGCCCCGCTGTTCAGGGCTTCACCAAGGTCCCTTGCAAATGATCTTACGTATGTGCCTTTGCTGCAAAGGATTCTTACCCTTATATCAGGTAGGGAATATGAAAGCAGTTCAATCTCCCTGTATACAATTTTTACCGGCTTAAGCTCCTTTTCAATACCCTTCCTGGCAAATTCATATGCCCGTTTTCCCTCAATAAGCTTAGCCGAATGAAGAGGAGGCAGTTGTTCATGTTCTCCTAGGAACTTTTCAAGGGTGCGCTTAACCATTTCTCCTGTTATGTGTTCCGTAGGGAAGTTATTGTTTACTTCGGTCTCAAGATCGTGCGATGGCGTTGTGCCTCCCAGACGGATATCGGCAATGTACTCCTTGTCAAGGTCCCTGAACTCTTCAATCCGCTTTGTGGCCCTGCCTGTACAAATGATCATGAGTCCGCTTGCAAGCGGGTCGAGAGTGCCTGCATGACCGGCTTTGATCTTGCGGATCCCAAGGAAGCTTTTTATCAGGATCCTTACCTTGTTAACGAGGTCAAAGGATGTCCAGTACAGGGGTTTATCAAACAGCAGGACCTTTCCTTCCTCAAATGAAGAGCTTTCTTCAGATAACATGAAGTCCCAGTAAAATAGATAAGATCCCGAGAAGGATACAATATACCGAGAACCATCCGAGATTACCCTTTTTCACAAGGTTTATCATCCACTTGCAGGCAAAATAGCCTGAAACAAAGGCAGCAATAAACCCTGCAATGATGACGCTGATTTGTGTTCCCTCGCTTGAAAAATCTCCCGACATGGCTTCCAGCATATTTGCTCCGACGACAGGCACCAGGACCATGAGGAAAGAGAACTTGGCAAGGTCGGCCCTCTTGTTTCCAAGCATCATCCCAGTGGCAATGGTCGCACCTGATCTGGAGACGGCAGGAATGACAGCAATTGCCTGGGCAATCCCGATTATGAAAGAATCCAGGTAGCTTATGGGGCGGTCCTTTGGTTTAAGGAACAGTGTAAGGCCTATAATTGCTGCAGTAATAAGGAATTGAACTCCCAGCGAGACCATGTTCCCGTCAAAGAAATAATCTGTAATCTCTTTTGTGTAAATACCTGCAATTCCAACAGGAATCATCGATATCACAAGCCTGACCGTGTACTTTGTCTCATCATTGAAGGTGAACCGGAACAATCCCTGAAATAAGCTCAGAATATCCTTCCGGAATACAAGAATTGTGCTCAGCACAGTAGCTCCATGCACGGCAACAGAAAAGTAAAAATTCGCCTCGGGGTTTATCCCAAAGAAGTGCTTACCGAGTTCAAGGTGCCCGGAACTGCTTACCGGCAAGAATTCAGTGAGCCCCTGGACTATCCCGAGAATGATTGCTTCAAAAAAATTCATACGTTATTGATCAGGCAGATTTATTTTCATTGTCTTTTGGCTTCTTCATTATAGCCCATATTTCAAAGGCAAAGCCTGCCAAAACAACGATCGGGGCAAGAGTGATCCTTCTGAAGCTGAAGATCTTTTCACTGAATACATTCGGATCGTGCGACCTCCCTCCAAGCATCAAGAGAAATCCAGCCACAATAATGGCAAAACCAATGGCCATCAGTTTGTAGTTTTCACGGCTGAGTGCAAAATTCAGCTTCTCCTTGTTATCACTTTTTGTTGCCATGACTTAAAAGTATAATTTATCTTCAGAAATGTCAAGATACCGGTTAACCGAAAAATATGTCGAGACAATATTAATCAAAACGCCAATAATAATGATCACGGAAGCAAGTACAATAAGCAGGTTTGTGCTTTCAAATGAAAAAAGAAGCACGAATTCCCGTTCGATCAGGTACAGAAGGCCCATCATCATTGTCAGTGCAATCAGCGATGCAAAAAGTCCATGGTAAATGCTCCTGACGAGGAATGGTTTGCGGATGAATGGCCTGGTAGCACCAACCAGCTGCATGGTCCTTATAATGAAACGTTTGGAATAAATTGAAAGCCGGATCGTATTGTTTATGATCGTCACTGCAATCAGGAAGAGAAATGAGCTTATGGCAAGCAGGAAGATACTGATCTTCCTGACATTCTCATTTATCAGTATGAGAAGCGATTCCTCGTAATAAACCTCTTTCACGAATGGATATTCAAGGACATATTTCTCAATCTTTGCCACGCTGTCGGGGCTGGTATAGCCGGCATACAGATAGACATCGATCGACGGCGGAAGCGGATTGTCTCCCAGGAAGCTGATAAAATCCTCCCCGAGGTCCTCCTTCAGCTTCGCTGCTGCCTCATCTTTAGAAACATACTTCGTTGATTTCACATATGGCTTGGCATCCAGGTCCTTCTGCAGCATCCTGATATCAGCCTCACGCGCGTTGTCGTCGAGCATCACCAGGAACGAGAGACTCTCCCTGAAATAATCTGAAAGTTCACGGGCATTAATTATGACAAGCCCCAGGACGCCAAGGAGGAACAGGACAAGAGAGACGCTGATCACAAGGGTAACATATGAACCTCTCAGCCTGGTCTTTGAAAATCCTTTCTCCCTATTCTTCACTAAAATCCCGGTTTGATCTCTGTTTTGAATCTGTCGGCACGGAACCTGAAAATAATATATTTACGGCGGGCCTTAATCAACGAGGGTAATCCATCCGAAATCATCCGGTTCATCGCCGCACTGAATTCTTGTCAGCTTATTATAAAGCTTCATGGTTACCGGCCCCGGTTTCCCGTCTTTGCAGTACTCATAGATCCTGTTTTTCTCAGGGTCGACAATTTTCCCAATCGGGCTGATAACAGCTGCCGTTCCGCAGGCGCCTGTCTCCGAGAATTCCGCAAGTTCCGTCACCGGCACTCTCCTTCTCTCGGCCTTGATGCCGAGCGATTGTGCGAGTTCGATCAGGCTTCTGTTCGTTATTGAATTGAGAATTGAGCCGGACCGGGGAGTAACATAGCTGTTGTCCCTTATTCCGAAAAAATTTGCAGGACCGCATTCATCGATAAATTTCTTGGTCTTTGCATCAAGAAAAATAGCGCTTGAGAACCCAGCATTCTTTGCTGCAATCCCGGCCCGAAGGCTGGCGGCATAATTGCCTCCCACCTTGAAAATCCCGGTACCTTTCGGAGCGGCCCTGTCGACATCCCTGCAGATCATCATATTCACAGGCTTGATGCCCTCTCTGAAATATGGGCCAACGGGTGTCACGAACACAATGAATGTATATTCGGCGGCAGGCTTGACGCCTACCTCCGCGCCGCTTCCATACAAAAGAGGCCTGATGTAAAGTGTTGCGCCGGAGCCGTATGGCGGTACAAACCTTGAGTTGAGGCTGATGACGCGGAACAATGCCTCCCTGAATTTATCAACCGGGACCTGGGCCATTTTTATCCCGTCAGCGGAAAGGATAAACCTCCTGGCATTATCCTCCCACCTGAAAAGCCTGGTCTTTCCGTCTTTGCCTTTATAGGCTTTAAGGCCTTCGAAAGCCTCCTGTCCATAATGAAGGGCAGTTGCGGCAATATGAATATCTATGTATTCCGAATCGGAAACCTGAAGCTCGCCCCATTTGCCATCCTTGTACTCGCACCTGATGTTGTAATCAGTCTTCATATAACCGAATGGCAGTGATTTCCAGTCAAGGTTCTCCATACAAGTAAATCTTATTAAAACGGTAAAAGTACATCTTTAAAACAAATCATTGCGGGTAACCGCGCAGAAAAATGCATCATGCACCCTTGCCGGTCAATGAATCAATCTGAGCTTCCAATGAAACGCTTCTCAATAACCGGCCGGTCCCGGTAAGGAAATCATGCTCCCTGAGAAGCACCTCCTGTGACCTGTTCCACTCGTCCGTATCAACGGCCAATCCGTGCTCCCTCCTTTCCTTGAGCAGCCTGTCTGCCTGCTTTCTGAAATCGACTCTTCCCAGATAATCGTACCGCGCATCATGCAGGATCCTGTCCGCAAGTTCCGGGTATCGGCATCCGAATGAGTTTCTCACCAGGTTTTTTGCTGCATCAGTGTATTTTTCTTCAAAGCCCATTGACGGCAGTACGGCATCTATCAATTCCAGTGCCGCCTCAGCCGGCTTTTCATAGTCGGTAATGTAGCCTGAAACAAGGAATATCGAGGCAAGCTTAAGTCCAAGATAATCCTCATCAGACAATTGCTCTGCATTTGAGATCAGATCGACCTGGCTGGTGATGTTCCTGGCAAGGGCGCCGTTATGAAAATAGAGGTTTGGCGGTGCTTCATCTGTGAAAATCTTGTCCACTTTTTCCTCAACATCGGGGAGTCTGATCAGCTGCATTTTAGACCTGAACATGGAATTCGGGAGACCGTTCTCATCCTTCAGGTTTTCGGCAATGCCCTTTACGAAATACATGTCGATCTCCCCCTTGTATTTGACCGGCATCTTTCCCCTGTGGCTGCATTCAAAGAAATCCTTCACGAACTCGTAAGTGGTCCCTGAAATATTAATTTTACCTCCTTCTCCTGCCGACTCCATCCTGCTGGCTGTATTTACGGTATCGCCCCAGATATCATAAGAAAGCTTCTTATGCCCAATCACCCCGGCCACAACCGTACCCGTGTGGATCCCGATCCTTATATCCCAGAATTTCATGCCTTCTGCCAAAGCCGAGGTTTTGAGCCTTGCCATATATTCCTGCATCTCGAGCGCTGCAAGAATGACCTCGACGGGGTTAGTCCGGTTCCTTTCAGGAATGCCCCCGGCACACATGTAGGCATCTCCTATGGTCTTGATCTTTTCAATCCCGTATTTTTCCACCACCGTATCAAAATGGAAAAAGAACTTATCCAGCTCATCGATCAGGAGCTCAGGGTTCATTTCCTCGGCGATCTGCGTAAATCCCTGGATATCCGAAAAGAGTACGGTCACAAAGTTGTATTTTATCTTGGCCGCCCGGCCTTTTTCCATCAGCTCGCTGGCCGTCCCCTTTGGCATGACATTCTCCAGCAGCTTTCCGGTTTTCTCCCTCTCCAGTCTAAGATCTTCGTTCTTTTTGCTGATGATCGCCTCCATGGAACGTTTCTCTTTTCTCAGCTTCAGGATAAAAATCCTGTAAAATAACCACATAGACAGGACCAGGAGTGTGAGCCAGGCAATCCTGGCGGGTTTGCTTTGATACCAGGCCGGCTTTATACTGAAGGAGAGCGGGGGGAGTTCACCTTCCCTGCCACGGGAATCCCTGAAGCTGATATGAAGGGTGAACTCCCCTGACGGGAGGTTTGTATATTCCTTGAATCCTGAATTGTTCCACTTTGTGTATTTCCTGTCAAATCCGTCGAGGAAGAACCGGTATTCATTGATCCCGGACGGCTCGACCCGGAACGCAAGATTGTGCTCATAAGACCTGAACCCGAGTTCCTTTCCATTGTGCGCCACGGTCTCGGAGATAAGGTCGCCGGAGATCAGCGAATCAGAATCAATGATGACCGCCGACAGGAAAGGAATATCCCGGACAACCGGCGTATCCTGCGCCGGAAGCATCCCCCGGCCTGCCGTCAGGATGAGCAGGAGAGAAATAACAAAAATGCCCGGTTTTTTTGCCAGCATGCCTGCTTAAGGTTCCTTTACATCATCAAATGTATCAATTACCATGAACTAAGCCAAAATGATGGCAATGTTTTTGTAATTTGGCGGCATATCGGGAAACTGCTATGACGCTCGTTTTTGCAACCAATAACCAGTATAAGCTAAGGGAGATAAACCATGTACTGGGCGACAGTTTCACCCTGCTGAGCCTTGGCCGGATCGGACTGACGGAGGATATTCCCGAGAATGAGCCCACACTGGAGGGTAATGCCCTTGAAAAGGCGAGACACATTTACAGGGCGACTGGCCTTAACGTTTTCGCAGATGATACCGGCCTCGAGACCGCTGCTCTGAACGGAGCCCCGGGTGTTCATTCCGCCAGATTTGCAGGTCCAGGCAAGGACTCTGATGCAAATATTGACAGGCTTCTGGGGCTTCTCGGTGATAACCCCGACAGAAGGGCCCGGTTCAGGACCGTGATAGCGCTCATACTTGACGGGAAGGAATACACCTTTGAAGGCACCGTTGAAGGCACCATTACGATGAACAGGAGAGGCAGCGAAGGTTTCGGCTATGATCCGGTATTCCTTCCGGACGGGTGCAGCCTTACCTTTGCGGAAATGAGCCTCGGGGAAAAGAACAGGATCTCGCACAGGGCAAGAGCGTTTGAAAAGCTCAGAAGGTTCCTGTCCGGACAGGAACCGCCGGTACAAGACCAATAGCGATCACCTTAACATTATGAAAAAGCTGGCAGTCATATTTTTTCAGCTTGCCCTGATCCCGCAGGTTTGCTGCCAGGTGCCCGTCGGAACATGGTCCGATCACCTCATGTACGGAACTGCTGCCAGGCTTGCGGTAACACCCGGCAAAGTATTTGCATCCACCGGCGAATCCCTCCTGGTGTTCGACAGGGAATATGAAGAATTAAGCAAGCTGTCAAAGGTCAACGGCCTTTCCGAGACAGGTATAAGCGACATCTCATGGTCGGAAGAATATAAAACACTTGCTGTCGGCTACAACAGTGCCGGAATCGACCTTGTTTCAGGCAATTCCGTCTTTTATATTACCGATATCAAAAATAAGCAGATCGAAACCGTCAAGCGGATCAACCGTATCAGGAGCGAAGGCAGGTACACATATGTTGCGGTAGCCTTCGGGATTGTTGTAATTGACCTGGCAGGAAAGGAGATCAGGGATACCTGGCATCCCGGGCCCGGTTCGGAATACAATGAAGTATTTGACGTGGCCTTCGGAAACGGCGAAGTTTATGCGGCGACCGCCAGCGGCTTATGGAAGGCTCCCGCATCTGGCGACGGACTTGCTTACTTTGCAAACTGGACGCTTGTCGCGGAAATGCCCGATCCGTTTTCAAAATGCAACCACCTGGCATACAGCGGAAGTACCCTTTACATAAATGTCCCGTCACAGGATCAGGATGGCGACAAGGTATATACGCTGGCATCGGGACTGACGCTGTTTTCAGGCGGCGGAGGCACGTCCAATGTATCCATTGACCCGGCGCCTGAAGGATTTACGATAACATCCCCCGGCCTCGTGAGATACTACCGCAGCGATGGCACCCTGTCAAGGAGCATTTCCTCTTATGGCTGGGGCAGTCCGGCCATGTCCCAGGGTGTCGTTGATGGTCCGGACATCTGGATTGCCGATCTGAACTCAGGGCTGATAAGGGGTAAGATGATGAACCAGTTTGAGGCTCTTGCTCTACCGGGGCCGGTCGCCAATTCTTCTTCAGGCATAATCTCAGCAGGAGGCAGGACGGTCATATGCGCCGGTGGGAACAGTAATTCATGGGGGGCTCTCGGAAACACATTCCTGGCATCGGTGGCTTCAGGCAACAGTTTTGAAGCTGTCGTTCAGAACGGATTCCATGATGCCGAAAGATCATGCTTCGATCCCGAAGATAACTCCCACTTTTTCATTTCCTCATGGGGTGATGGTTTGTTTGAATGCCGGGGCAGATCTGTGGTCAGGCATTACGATCAGACGAATTCCCCGCTTCAGGCAGGCTCAGGGGGGGGAGTTAAGGTTTGCGGCCTGGCGACCGACAGGTTCAGGAATCTCTGGATGACAGTGTCAGGAGTTTCCGGAAGTATCAGGATCCTGAAGCCGGACGGCAGCTGGATCTCTTACCCTTTGAATATCGGGGCACCTGTGATCGGCGACATACTCCAGGCCGGCAACGGGCTGAAATGGATACTCCTTCCCGGGAGTAACGGGTTATTTATTCTCGATGACAACGGCACACCGGAAGTATTCACCGACGACAATTATAAAAAGATCATTGTCAGGGATTCCGAAGGCAATGTGATGTCAGGGGTATTTTCCATTGCAGAGGATTCCGAAGGGAACATATGGGTGGGAAGTGACCAGGGGCCTGTCGTCTATTACCAGAATTCCCAGGGCCTGGGTGCGGATATTACCGGGTTCAGGATAAAAGTCCCGCGAAATGATGGCTCCGGGCTTGCGGATTACCTTCTCGGGACCGAAACAATTACCGCCCTGAGTGTCGACGGTGCCGGCAGAAAATGGATCGGTACCCTGAATTCCGGGGCCTACCTGCTATCGGCTGACGGAACTAAGGTCCTGAAGAACTATAACTCCGCCAACAGCCCGATGTTATCCGATCATATTACCTCGGTAGCCGTAGACAATCTGACCGGGGAAGTGTGGTTCGGTACCTCAAGGGGAATCCTTTCGCTCCGGGAGATCGCCACTGCAGGCGGAGACAGGTTCGGCAAAGTGTACTCATTCCCCAATCCCGTGAGAGAGACTTTCACGGGAAATGTCACTATTACCGGCCTGATGAAGGATACAGACATCAAGATAACCGATATCGGAGGGAACCTTGTCTATGAGACCAGGTCGGAGGGCGGGCAGGCTTCATGGGATCTTTCCAATTATACGGGAAACCGGGTGGCGACAGGCGTTTACCTTGTATTTTGTGCCAGCAGCGACGGCTCACAGTCGTGTGTAACCAAGATCCTCGTGATAGGGAGGTGATCAGTTATTGATCTGGCGCCGAATCCTCTCGATCTGCAGCTGCTTGTTCACTTCCCTGAGACTCCTGGCGGTTTTGGTAAAATACTGGTGACCTGAGATGAATTTAACCTGAAGCTTATTCCATTCATTTAAATCCTTCATCTTATCCTGGGCCTTCAGCTCCTCGAACAGGGTATTTGAAACGGGTATGAAATCGCTTCGCCCCAGGTAGTCAAGGTCAGAATCACACATTATGCTTTCAAGGAGGTTTGAAGGCCTGGGAGGAAGCTTCGTTGCGAGTATCAGGGAACAGATCCGCTCTATCTGCTCCGGTGAATAATCATAACCGGGCAGGATCATTTTCGCATATTCNGCACCGTGGAGCTCATGATCCTCATAAGACACGGTATGGCCTGCATCGTGAAGCAATGCTGCCGTTTTAAGCAGGAGGATCTCCTCATCACTGCAGCCTTCAGCCCAGCCAATCAGCTCGACCTCCGTCACCACATCCACTGTGTGCTTTACATTATGGTAATAAAGCCGGGCCGGCAGCTCTTTTTCGAGCTTATCGAGAACAGCCTCCTCCAGGTCATTGAACCTTATCAATCCAAGCTTTGTCCGGAATGCNTTGCCAGGGAGAAGGCCATTGCCGCCGGCAGAGAGCTCAGGTTTGATCCTGGTCACCCTGTAAACCTTGAGGTCGCCCTTGTATTTGACGGGAACCTTTCCAAAATATTCGCAATCGAAAAACTCCTTTACAAGCTCGAATGTCATTACGGAAATAAGAATGGCTCCGTCTTCCGAGATTGCTTCGATCCGGCTTGTATTATTTACAGTATCCCCCTTAAGATCATAGATCGCCTTTTTCTTGCCCGTCACAGCTGCCGTAACAGGTCCTGTATGAACGCCTGTCTTCAGATCCCATATCCGGTTTTCCCCTCCCCGTTTCTTCACCTCAAACTGGTGAATGAAATTGCGGATCTCGAACGCCGCCAGGACCACATCAACAGGATTAGTAATATTCCTGACCGGGATCCCCCCCGCGCACATAAATGTATCCCCAATTGTCTTGATCTTTTTAATATTGTGCCTGTCGGCTATCGCCTCGAACTCATAGAATATCTCATCGAGCTCATCCATAATTGCAACAGAATCGACGTTGCCGATTATCCTGGAAAAGCCGTGGATATCGGCAAAAAGGAGAGTCGCCATGCTGAATTTCAGTGATTTCTCCTTAGAACCTGATTCACCGGGGATTTCCTGCGGGAATTTACTGTAAAGGGCCTTTATTTTATCGTTTTCGGTTTTAAGCCTGCCGCAAGCTTCTTCAAGCTTCCTGATCTCCTCCACGAGTTCCTTGTTCTGCTTCGCCAGCCTTGCGATCCTTTTAACAAGTTCCTCATTATTTGCAGCAGTCATGGCCGGGATGATTGACTGGTAAATATAATAATTTTATATTTGAATAAATCATTGATCTTCATGCTTCAGAAATCCAGGGCTGTCATTCTACACCAGCTGAAATACACCGATTCAGGAATAATTGTGCAGGCCTATACAAGGGAGTTCGGAAGGGTTTCGGTCATAGTGAAGGGGATGAGAAGCAAAAAATCGGGAAAGCACAATGCACTTTTCCAGCCGATGTCGGTACTCGACCTGGTATTTTATCAGAAGGAATCGAGGAGCGTGCAGGTCCTGCGTGAATTCTCGGTTTCATACTCCCCGCTCAGCATCTATTCTGACATACGAAAAAGCACGATCGCAATGTTCCTCGGCGAGATGATGACATCAGTCCTGCGCGAGGAGAGCCCTAACCAGGTGATGTATGATTTCATCGAAACCTCGGTAAAATACTTCGATTTAAGCCAGTCAGGCTATTCAAACTTTCACATCTCTTTCCTCATTGGGCTGACAGGGTACCTCGGATTCGGACCCGGTCCGAGGAGTGAAGCCTCCGGGAGATACTTTGATTTTGAAAACGGGACCTTTGCTGCGATGCCCCCGGTACACGGCAATTATGCTGATCCGGGCATTTCCTCGGTCCTCGCTGAGTTTTTAAAGGCATCTTTCGATGAAGCCGGGAAAATATCGTTGAGAGGAGCCGTCAGGAACGAGGTGCTTGAGACAATCATCAAGTATTATTCAACCCATCTGCCGGGGCTTAAGAAAATCAATTCCCTTGAAGTGCTGAAGGAGATTTTCAAATGATGCCCGGAAGGCCCTCGAAAGATTTTCCCTATATTTAGGCTGTAAACCAAAGCTGACCTGATGTCTATCCTGCCTTCCATTGTTAAGCGGCTTAATGCAAAGCGGTTGAGCCAGATAGAACATTTCAGGAAATATCCCCGCGAGACCCAGCAGGAATTGCTGCTAAAACTTTTAGATTCAGCAAGATCAACGGAAATCGGCAAAACGTTTGATTTCGGTTCAATCAGGTCATCAGCAGAGTTTGGATCACGCCTGCCCGTAAGGTCCTATGAAGAGTACTCCCCGCTGGTCGACAGGATGCTGAAGGGAGAAAGCGACCTGGCCTGGCCGGGGAAAATAAAGTGGTTCGCCAAATCCTCAGGCACCACCTCCTCCAAAAGCAAGTTCATCCCCATCACAACTGAGTCGCTTGAAGTTTGCCATTATCAGGCGGCAAAGGATATCCTGGCGATTTATTCGACGAACTACCCCGAAACGAGGATCTTCTCAGGCAAGGCGCTTACCCTCGGGGGAAGTAATAGTATAAACCAGTTCAGCGAGAAATCGATATACGGCGACCTTTCCGCGGTGCTGATCTGGAACGCGCCGTTCTGGGTAGAGTTTGTGCGAACGCCGAAACAGAAGATCGCTCTTATCGAAGATTTCGAAAAAAAGCTCGACCTGATAACCAGGACTACGCTAAATCAGAATGTTACGAGCTTTTCCGGTGTCCCGTCATGGTACCTGACACTTATAAAGCACGTGCTTGCCTATGCCGGGAAACAGAACCTTCTCGAGGTTTGGCCGAACCTCGAAGTATTCTTTCATGGCGGGATAAGCTTCAAGCCGTACCGTGACCTTTACAAACAGCTCATCCCTGGCGACCGGATGCACTACATGGAGACTTACAATGCCTCCGAGGGTTTTTTCGGTATCCAGGACGATCCTTCAAGACAGGACATGCTGTTGATGCTCGATTACGGCATCTACTATGAGTTCATACCTGCCGACAGGATCGGCACAGGCCAGGTGGTTCCCATGACCTTAGGCGAAGTTGAGGCGGGTGTCAATTATGCAATGGTCATATCAACAAATGGCGGACTCTGGAGATACCTCATCGGCGATACAATCACATTCACAAGCCTCACTCCTTACAGGTTTCTCATAACCGGACGGACTAAACAATATATCAATGCCTTCGGGGAGGAGATCATCGTCGACAACGCCGAAAAGGCACTAGAAGCGGCATGCAGGCAGACAGGGGCCATAATCGGGGAATACACCGCCGGTCCGGTCTTCATGGGCTCCGGGACCAGGGGATCGCATGAGTGGCTTATCGAATTCGAAAAGAAACCGGATGACCTGGATAAGTTCACCGGTTGTCTTGATGAAACGCTTAAGTCGCTGAATTCCGATTATGAGGCAAAGCGGTTCAAGGACATTAACCTTGTAAGGCCGGTGGTCAGATCGGTCCCTACGGGGACCTTCAACCTGTGGCTAAGGTCAAAGAACAAGCTTGGCGGCCAGAACAAGGTGCCAAGGTTATCAAATTCGCGGGAGCTCATTGAAGAGCTGTACAGGTTTGCCGGCCCCGGCATCGGTGAGGGCCGGGAGTGAAAAAAGGATTTATTCACAAACTGGATACGGTAACCTAATTTTAGTAATTTTATAAACGAAAAAACCTCGGACATGCACATAGCAATCGCCGGTAATATAGGCTCGGGAAAGACTACGCTGGCAGGGCTTCTTGCCAAGCATTACGGCTGGACCCCCCATTATGAAGACGTGGATGATAACCCTTATCTGAACGACTTCTATGAGGATATGCAGCGGTGGTCGTTCAATCTTCAGATCTACTTCCTGAATACCCGGTTTAGCCAGATCATCGATATCAGGAAGTCGGACCTGACGATCGTCCAGGACCGGACCATATATGAAGATGCTCATATATTTGCCCCTAACCTCCATTCCATGGGCCTCATGTCGACGCGCGACTTCGATAATTACTCGACCCTTTTCAGGATGATGAGCTCGTTTGTGCAGCCTCCCGACCTTCTGCTTTACCTCCGTGCCTCTGTGCCGACTCTCGTCAATCAGATCCAGAAGAGAGGCCGTGAGTACGAGAGCTCGATAAGGCTCGACTACCTCAAGAGGCTCAATGAACGGTATGAGGCCTGGATCCAGTCATACGACCTGGGCAAAATGCTGATAGTTGAAGCCGACCACTATAACTTCCCCAACAATCCCGACCATCTCAGCGAGGTGATCGACAAGATCAATGCTGAACTTCACGGGTTGTTTTAGCGGTAGGCGTCAAGGTAACCCCCACATATTTTTTCGTATCGAGGTATTTGCTGGCTATTGCCATTATATCTTTAGTTGTGAAAGAATTAACAAATGATTCGTATTCCGTTGCCGACCTCAGAGGGTCCCCGTTCTGAATATGGTTCTGCAGGGCGGCAATCCAATAGTTGTTCTCCTTAAGCATCGACTCATTGGCCCTGATCATGGACTGCTTAACCTTGTTCAGATCCTCTTCCTCCGGGCCGCGCTTCCTGATCCTGTCCATCTCCCCGAGCAGGGTTCCCGTGAGTTCCGAAACCCTGTCAGGGCTGCAGCCCCATGATGATGCCACCGAAAATCTTGGTTCCGGGTACCGCGAGGCCGAACCATCGATGCTCACCCCGTAAACGCCTCCCTGGTCCTCCCGCATCGATTCCCTACACCTGATCGAGAGAATATCCATCAGCATCGAGAATGCCTGCCTGTTCCGCCCGGTCATATTGAATTTACCCTTCCAGACCAGGGCCACTATACTCTGAGGCTCAGAATTCACGGGAACATCGACCCGGACCAGGTTTGACGGGAACTTCGGGGTAAGATCCCTCCATCTTTCGATCCTTCCTGAAGAAGGGAGCCCCCCGATATATTTTTCAAGCAACCGCACCACATCGTCGGTCTGGAAATTCCCGACCATCACGAACGTGAAATCACCTGCATCTGCAAACCGGTCCCTGAATATCGCCAGTGCCCGGTCGAGATTTATCGAATTGATCTGCCTGTCAGTAGGAACTGTTACGATCCTGGGCGAATTCATCGACACGATCTTTGCAAGGGTATCGGTGAAGATCACCTGGGGATTTGTCCTTAGCGGCTTTACACCATTTTTCATTCTTGAAATAAAGGAACCGAATGCATCCTCATCCTTCCTTACCCCGGTAAAATAGAGATAGTTAAGCTGTAGCAAAGTCTCCAGGTCAGCGGGAGAGCAGCTGCCGGTTAATCCCTCGCGTATCTCGCCAATATAAGGCTTAATGCTGGCGGTATTGCCTGCGAGTTTTTTCTGCAGCGTGGTCTGATCGAAGCTTCCGAGTCCGCTTTGCGAAATTATGGCGGAAGCAAATGAAGCTGACATCAGGTCGCTGTCGGGGTAAAGTGAAATGCCTCCCGGGCTCGAGGCAGAAAACAATATTTCATCATTGCTGAAGTCGGTCGGCTTGAGTATTACCCTGGCGCCGTTGCCGAATACAATCTCCGAATAACCGGATGCGGCATTCTCCGTCCTGGTTACGACATGCGACGGCACCGGATCGGAAGGGAGAAGGGGCTGATCAGGGACATCGTCGATATATGATTTAAGCTCCTTCGACCTTGCGGATGCTATGATCTGCTCCACATCCTTTTCTGCAGGCACCCTTACCCCGGCTTTTTCCTGTGCCGTGAGAAGGACCAGCATGTTGTCATCTGTAGTCCATGATCTTCCAAGGTCATTAATTTCTGCCAGGGAGATGCCGGGCAGGAATCTTTTTACCAGCTCATATTCATTCCTGTAACCCGGAATGGATTCCTTCGTGAGGTAATTCCTGACGAATTCATCCGCAAACGCATCAGAGCCGGTTTTTGCAGCTTCCTTTGCCGAGTTCTCGTACAAAGAGAGCATGTCCGATTTCTGCCTTTCGAGCTCCGAAGGCGTGAATCCGAAGCGCCTTGCCCTTTCATTTTCCGTGACCACAGCGTCAATGCTTTTCTCAATCTGGTTCTCCTTGGCATTGACCGAAAGTGAATAGACATCCAGCAAGCGGCCAATAAAGCTGCCATAGCCCGATCCTGCTGACAGGAAAGGAGCATCCGGTTTCCTGGCCATTTCAATAAGGCGGTCATCGAGCATCCCGGTGTAAAGGCTCTGCATCAGCATTTTCCTGTAATCGCCATATGTAACGGATCCGGTCTTCGGATGCTTGAACATAATCTCCGCTGTATACCCTGTAGCCTCCTTGTCGGTCACAATGCTGACGAGCGGTTCACTATTCCCGGGAACAGGGTAATCAATCCGTTTGACAGGATTTGAGAGCACGGGGATATTGCTGAAATACTCCTTCACCTTGTTTTCAGCGATTGCCGGATCGATGTCGCCCACAACGACGACTGCCATGAGGTCGGGCCTGTACCATTTGCTGTAAAAGCGGCGGAGGGTATCATTGTTGAAGCTCTCGAGTATGTCAACCTTCCCTATTGGAAGCCTGCTGGCATATTTTGACCCCCTGAACAGGACGGGAAGATACTTCTGCATCATCCTCTCCTCAGCACCAAGGCCCATGCGCCACTCCTCGACGACCACACCCCTCTCCTTTTTGATCTCGTTGTCGTCGAAAGAAACACCATGTGCCCAGTCTCCGAGGACCCGGAACCCGCGTTCGATCCATTCAGGCTTGCCGGTCGGGACTTTAAGCATAAATACTGTCTGGTCGAAACCTGTAGAGGCATTCAGCTCATCCCCGAACCTGACTCCAATTTCTTCAAGCTCGTCAATCATTTTGTTGCCGGGGAAGTTTTTGGTCCCGTTGAAGCTCATATGCTCCGTGAAATGTGCAAGGCCCTGCTCATTGTCAGTCTCGCAGATTGATCCTGCATTGACAGCCAGCCGGAGCTCAATGCGCTTCTCGGGCTTACTGTTTTGTTTAATGTAGTAGGTGAGCCCGTTTTCCAGCCGGCCTATCCTTATCTCCGGGTCAGGAGGGACCGGATCATTCAGATTAAGATCCTGCCCCGAAAGATTTCCCAGCGCGAAACACACCGAAACCAGGATCGTCAAATATATTTTCTGCATCATTATATACACATATAAGTGGTTTACTGTAAACTCATTACATTCAGCTTAAAAACCGGATGCGCTATGTAAAGTGGATATCAGATTCTCAGGCTTGATTGCAATTGTGCAAAGTTACTAATAATTAATCTGGCGATTCCCGCACCGTTTCCTGAAAAAAAATTTATGGCTCCATCTTTAACGTTTTTTAAGGATGCGGCGGTTGATCCTTTATCAATTTAGCCTAAATTGCCGGTTGTTACTAAACCATGAATATATGGCCTCAACAAGAAGAGATTTCATAAGGACCGCATCTGTTCTGGCAGCGGGCTCAATGATCATGCCTGAAGCTTTCCCCGTAAGTAAAAGGCCGGCAGCTGCAAGCGACAAGATCAGGATCGGGCTGATTGGCGGTAACAGCCAGGGGTACAGCGATCTTGTTTCATTGCTGAAGGTTCCGGGGGTCGAATGCATCGGCCTTTGCGATGTCGACAGGAATGTCCTCAACCGCAGGTCCGACGACCTGGTAAAGATGGGCCGGGAGCGGCCGAAGCTTTATGTTGACTACCGTAAAATGCTTGACAACAAGGATATCGATGCAGTGATCGTCGGGACTCCCGATCACTGGCATTGCCTCATCTTCTGCAATTCGCTCGAAGCGGGTAAGCATGTATATGTCGAGAAACCCGTCGGTAACTCGATCGCCGAGATCAACATCATGCAGAAAGCTGTCAAAAAGCATGGGAAGATAGTCCAGGTAGGCCAATGGCAGAGGAGCCAACCGCATTTTGTCGATGCCATAAATTACCTTAAAACGGGCAAGCTCGGAAGGATCCGGACGTGCAAGGCCTGGTCCTATGTCGACTGGAAAAGCGCAGTTCCAAAGGTCCCTGATGCACCTGTGCCCGAAGGGGTGGATTACAACATGTGGCTCGGCCCTGCACCGCTCCGCCCGTTCAACAAGAACCGCTTCCACTTCACCTGGAGATGGTACTGGGAATATGGCAACGGGCTGATGACCGACTGGGGAGTGCACCTGATCGATTACATTCTTTACGGCATGGGAAAATCGATCCCCGATTCAGTGATGGCAATGGGCGGTAAATACGCTTTCCCGGATGATGACATGGTCACCCCCGACACAATGACCGCCGTTTATGACTTCAGGGATTTCGTAATGATATGGGAACATACCATAGGGATAGGCCTTGGGAACTGGCGCAGGCCCCACGGAATGTCATATATCGGTGAAAATGGCACCCTCGTTCTCGACAGGAACGGCTGGGAAGTCGTCCCCGAGAAACAGCGGATAGAGGCAGTCCCCGTTCAGAAGAATGTAGGCAACGGGCAGGATCTTCATGCAAAGAACTTCATAGATTGTATCCTTGACAATAGCCCGGAAAAGCTGAATGCCGGTATCGATATCGGCCGAAATGTCGCCCTGGTTGCCCAGATGGGAAACATTGCCTACCGCACAGGTGAAAAGGTATCCTGGGACAATGCAAAGCAGGCATTCAATTCGGCTGCGGCAAATAAGCTTATTACACCGGTTTATAATAACGGGTACAAGCTGCCGAAATACTAACAGGGTTTTTAATGCATGGAATGGCACATAGCGAACCCTCCGTGTCCTCTGTGTAAGTTCCTGAATCTTACTCTCCGACCTAAGCGATCATGCCACCGATAAGGATAAGTGGGCCAAGAGTTTGCTTGCTTTGCTGGCTCGCGGTGTGCCGCATAATTATAAGGATTCTTAAGACCCTTACAACAATCCCCGTTCTTCCAGCCATTTTTTCATTTTCTCATGCTCCTCCAGGTACTTCCGGTACACTTCAGCATTGATCCTTACAAACTCGGGATCATTGACGAAGTTGCTGAATTCCGGCTTACCGACTCCGAACCAGTTGCACATTCCTTTTCTGTTCATAAAAATGTTCAGATTCTCCAGTGCCCTTTTCCTGTCCCCTTTATAATCATAGATCATCGCAAGATCGTAGTAGGCAAATGAGTGCCCGTACGGGCGGCCAAGCTTAATGGCGGAATCGCAGTATTCTATTTGCTTATTGTACAGGCAATCAGCTGAATCTTTCATCCCGAGTGCCGTTTAGACAGGGGCAAAGCGGTGGTTCTCTTTCACCATTTTGATACCGCGATCTTTCAACAGCTCGCGGTATTTTTCATAAAACCTGAAGGTAATTGTATTATCGGCTTTATTAAAGTAGTTAAATATCAGGCTTCGTAAAACCCTAATGTTATTTGTATCCTTTCTTTAAGCCTGTTCAAGATAATGCCTTTTTAAAAGAACCTTTTCAAAAAATGATTTTATATAATCCTCCTCTGATTCCTTTGAAATCAGTTTCTCTATAAGTCGTCTGCTTTTCCTTCCCTTTAGATATTTCTCAATTATCATAGCTTCAGATCTGATCTCCGAAACAGGATATCTGAATACCATCACCCACGGCCGGTACTTGCTGGTATACTTGTCCCTTTCATCGGTGTTGTGCTCCACAAGCCGCCTGTCGGGATCGTTGGTATGGCCAATATAATAACGTTCCTGCTTTTTTGATAAAAGAATGTATACCCAAAACATGTAGCGAGACAAAAAAGGAGATAAATTAATTATCTCCTGTTTTGCTCCCCAGGTAGGGCTCGAACCTACGACCTACGGATTAACAGTCCGCCGCTCTGACCAACTGAGCTACTGAGGAATTTTTTCTTCTTCTTCTCCCCGAACCTGCCGGCCTGCGGATTAATCCCGCTTTTTATTCAAAAAAGCGGGACCGCTCTGACCAACTGAGCTACTGAGGAATTT
>JGI20215J15232_1000104_pt1 | contig 22246 bp, 14 predicted proteins | sample WetSurMetagenome_2_FD_15232 | JGI IMG/M metagenome (IMG submission 15232) | reverse complement strand
AATGAGCACTGCGTCTGCCTTCTCTATTTCCTTTAGCGAAGGTGAATGGCGGGCGCCTGACCTCATGATACGGATGGCTTCCCGGGTGAATTCAAGCTCATCCCCGGAAATCCCGTGGAAAAAGTTACCCTGCCCGACCAGCAATTCAAGCGCATGGTTTGATTCAAGCGATGCTCTCGGCGAACCGATCCCGATGAGCCTCTTTCCCTTGAGCAATGGAGACAGCACAGCGCTGATCCCTTTTTCGGTCTCCCTGAGCGGCTTTTTCCCCGAAGGATCTTTTATCATGATCTTTCTGATCCGTCCTTCACTGTTTATGAATTCATACCCGAACCTGCCCCTGTCGCACAGGAAATACCCGTTTACATCCTTGTTGAAGCGGCTCAGTATCCTTCTGACGGATCCGTATCTCTGGCTCACAAGGGTGTTGCATCCCACGCTGCAATGGATGCAGACAGAAGGTGAATTTGTGAGGTCCCATTTACGGGTAAAATGAGCCCTGAGCGTTTTATCCGTAAAGACTCCTGTGGGGCAGACTTCAACGAGGTTTCCGCTGAATTCATTTTCGAGGGCACCTTCCTCATGCCGCCCGAAGTATACCCTGTTCCCGGAACCTGCAACACAAAAATCAGTTCCTCCGGCATAATCGGTATAGAAGCGGAGGCACCTGTAACACTGAATACACCGGTTCATCTCGTGCTGTATAAACGGCCCCAGGTATTGGTTCCTGTGTGTCCGTTTTTTGAATTCATACCGCCTGTAGGCATGGCCGGTCATCACTGTCATATCCTGGAGATGGCATTCACCTCCTTCATCGCACACCGGGCAGTCGTGGGGATGATTGGTCATGAGACCTTCAATCACAGCCTCCCTGAATGCAACGGCTTCCGGATCACTGACTGAAATGATCATTCCGTCTACTACGGGCTCCATGCACGACATGACGATCTTCCCTTTCCTGTCGTCAGGTCCGGAATATTTCTTTACCGCACATTGCCTGCAGGCTCCTACGGATCCCATTGCAGGATGGTAGCAGAAGTAGGGTATATCGAACCCCAGGGCAAGGCATGTCTCCAACAGGCTCCTGTCAGTGCCAACCTCAAATGTCTTTCCGTCTACCTGAATTTTTGCCATATCTCACCTCCAGGGGCACCTTTTACCATCAATATGTTTTTGAAAATCATCCCTGAAATACTTCACCCCGCTCTGCATCGGCTCGACTGCCCCGGGTGCAAGTGCACAGAAAGTGTTTCCGGGACCCATGTACCATGACTGGTGCTCGAGTATCTCAATATCACCCTCCTTGCCGGTTCCGTTCTCCAGCGAAGCAAGTACTTTTACCACCCATGGCAGCCCTTCGCGGCAAGGCGTACACCAGCCGCAGCTTTCTTCCGCAAAGAACTTGAGCATATTATGAATGAACTTTACAGGGCACGTTTTATCATCGAGAATGACCATTGTGCCTGTTCCAAGCCTGCTGCCGGCTTTTACGGGCGATTTGAAATCCATTGGGGTGTCAAGATCCGATTCAACCATGAAATCGGAAGAGGCTCCTCCGGGGATTATACCCCTTAATTTATACCCATCCAGCATCCCGCCGGCATGATCGTAAATTATCTCCCTGAGCGTTGTTCCCATCGGGAGTTCCCAGAGCCCGGGTTTCCTGACCCTTCCGCTCACCCCGTAAAGCTTTGTTCCGCCTTCCCCGGTCCTGCCCAGCTTTATGAACCAGTCGGAGCCATTGAGCACCAGCGACGGCATCCAGCAAAGAGTCTCGACATTGTTTACCACCGTAGGGCGGCCAAACAAACCGCTGACGGCAGGGTAGGGGGGCTTGGTTCTTGGGATCCCCCTCTTTCCTTCCAGCGAATTGAGGAGTCCGGTTTCTTCACCACACATGTAGCGCCCGGCACTCGTATGAAGGTATATATCGAGATCGAAACCTGTTCCAAGGATGTTCCTTCCGAGATACCCTGATTCATAGGCTTCCGCCAGCGCCTTTCTGATGATCTTTTCTGCCTTTTTGTAGGCCCAGCGCATAAAAATATACGCCTTGGAGGCTCCGATAGCAAAGGATGCAATGATCATTCCGGAAATCAGCAGTTGCGGATTACCCTCCAGGAGGTACCTGTCCTTGAAAGTGGCAGGTTCCATCTCATCGGCATTTGTCACAAGGTACCTGATGCCGCCGTCATTTTCCTTTGGCATAAAGCTCCATTTGAGCCCGGTGGGGAATCCGCCGCCACCCCTGCCTGTAAGCCCTGAGGCCCTGACTATTGACACTATATCAGAAGGTGACATTTCCTTCAATGCCCTGTCAACTCCCCTGTATCCGCCTGCCCTGATGTACTCATCTATCCCGAGCGGGGACCTTCCTGGATTTATATGTTCAGTCAGCGGGTATTCCATTTCCACCTACACGTATTTCTCAAGAATAGCATCTATTTCTTTTATATCCAGATTGTTATAGTGGTCATCATTTATCATCATCACCGGGGCATGGTCACAGTCGCCAAGGCAGGAGACAGGAAGAAGCGTGAACCTTTCGTCAGTGGTGGTCTCTCCGAAACCAATGCCAAGCTTTGCGGATATATGTTTATACACAGGCTCATAACCCATCACCATGCAGCTAATGCCCTCGCAAACCAGGATTATGTTCCTGCCGACAGGTTTCCTGTAGATCCTTGTATAAAATGTGGCAATGCCGTCAACTGCATCGGCCGACATGCCCAGCTCCGAAGCGATATCAGCAACGGCAGAGTCGGAGATCCAGCCCCGGTGCCGCTGCACGATCTTAAGGGCATCCACGCAGACAGCGGATGGGTAAGGATAAGCCATCATCTCCTCATGGATCTCTTCTCTTTCTTTGTCGGTCAGCATATTGATCAATTCTTACATTTTCATCTATCCAGGTCAGCCAGTACAAAATCGAGCGCTCCCAGTATTGAAAGCAGATCAGCAACGGTATAACCCCTGGATATTAAAGGCACCATCTGCAGGTGAGGGAAGGAGGGTGTCCTTATCCTCGACCTGTAAGCGGATGTTCCTCCATCGCTTATGAGATAGTACCCATTGCTCCCTTTGGAAGCTTCGACAGGAACCATAGCTTCACCGGCAGGGATTACCGGCCCCCATGTGACTCCCAGGAAATGAGTGATGAGGGTTTCAATATCATACATCGTTCTTTCCTTCAGCGGTGGGGTGGCCAGCGGATGCTTCGATTTATACTGTCCCGCCGGCATATTGCTGACACATTGCTGAACTATCCTGAGGCTCTGGCGCATTTCCTCTGCACGGATCACCGATCTGTCGAAACAGTCGCCGTTCCTGCCAAGGGGAATGTCGAATTCAAAATTCTCGTAGCCTGAATATGGCCTTTTTTTCCTGTAATCCCAGTCGTAGCCGGTCGATCTCAGGCCGGGACCCGTTACTCCCCATTCTATGGCTTCTTCGGTTGTGTAGGCGCCTATCCCCACTGTCCTGCCCTTGAATATCCTGTTATGAAGCACCATCTTTTCAAGCTGATCCAGGCTTTTCAGGAAATACCCGCAGAATTCGCTGACCATTTTATCCCAGCCATTTGGGAGATCATGCGCGACACCTCCGATCCTGAACCACCCCGGGTGCATCCGCCCGCCGGTTACAGCCTGGACAATATCCAGGATCCTCTCCCTGTCGTTAAATGCATAGAAGACGGGGGACATCTGGCCAAGGTCCTGGGCATAAGTCCCAAGCCACACAAGATGGCTCGCGATGCGGAACAGCTCGGTCATCATCACCCTGATCACCGCCGCCCTGCCGTCAACCTCAATCCCTGCGAGCTTCTCGACAGAAAGGAGGTAAGCAAGATTGTTGATGACGCCACCGAGGTAATCTATCCTGTCGGTGTATGGTATGAATGTGTGCCACGACTGGCGTTCACCCATCTTCTCGGCCCCGCGGTGATGGAACCCTATATCGGGAACGATGTCGACGATATCCTCGCCGTCGAGCTGAAGGACGAGGCGCAGAAGCCCATGGGTGCCCGGATGTTGCGGGCCAATGTTAAGGAACATAAAATCAGTGTCCTCCGTGCCGGCGGTCAGCCCCCAGTCGGAGGGATTGAACTGAAGGTCCTCATCCTCGGCGATCCGCATCTGTTCCTCGAACACGAACGGCCCCAGTTCGGTAGCCCTTGCAGGATACTCCTTGCGGAGCGGGTATCCCTTCCATGATTTAGGCATCAGCAGGCGCTGCAAAAAGGGGTGACCTGTGAAGGTTATGCCGAACATATCAAAAACCTCCCTCTCATACCAGTTTGCGCACTGCCAGATGTCGGTGATACTGGCCAGGGATGGATATTCTCCCCTGAGCGGGACCTTTATCCTTATGTCCTCATTCCTGTCTAATGATGTCAGGTGGTAGACCATTGAGAAATCACGATCAGGCTCTCCCGGTCGTATAGTTCTTCTCCTTTCGTCAACTGCCGTCAGGTCGTAGAGAAGGTTGAACGGCTTATCAATGTCATTCTTAAGGAATCTCAGGAGTGAGGAGATGTTATCTGCAGAAATCCAGACAGTAAGCACCCCATCGGCGGCGATATTGTGTGAAAGCAGTATGTTTTCACCCCGTCCCCGGATAATTTCAGATACTATTGCCTGGTTCTTTTCCATATTCTCCCTCTTCCCTGGTCCTTTCTTTATATACCTTATAATTAATATTCCGTATCTCCGTATCTCCCTATCTCCCTATCATATTTCATCCATGCTCCTGATCCTGCCCATCTTCATTCTTACCTCATTTTTGGTGTCCCTGAGCGAAATCCTGCCCGGGCGGGTTACTCCCTGGGGGCCTATGACCCAGCTTAGCGGCCGCTTTTCTTTCCCGATTGATTCGCGGAGCAGGAGCAGCCCCTCAAGAAAGGCATCCGGCCTCGGGGGACAGCCGGGAACATACACATCGACCGGCATGAATTTATCGACGCCCTGCACAACGCTGTAGATGTCGTACATTCCTCCTGAATTTGCACAGGAACCCATCGAAATGATCCATCTCGGCTCCATCATCTGCTCATAAAGGCGCTTGATAACGGGAGCCATCTTAATGAACACAGTGCCGGCTATCACCATCATATCGGCTTCACGCGGCGTTCCCCTGATCACTTCACCTCCGAACCTCGATATATCATACCTGCTGGTAATGGATACCGCCATCTCGACGAAACAGCACGAGAGCCCGAAATTGAAGGGCCAGATCGAGTTCTTTCTTCCCCAGGCTATCAGGTCCTCCAACCGCGTAAGGACAAGTGACTTGTTCAGCGCGCTTTCGATTCCCGGATCGATCCCGGTAGATTTCCCGGATGCTTTATCCAATGACCAGATCATTTCGACAACTTGTTTTTAGCTTTCAGTATCTGCTTCCCTCTCGGACCGAAATCGAGGGCCTTTATTCCAATTTCATACACGAGGACCACGAGGAGTATCCCGATAAAGATCACGACCCCGATATAGCCTGCAAGGCCCAGCTCCCTGAATGATATTGCCCAGGTGATCACAAAAACGGCATCCAGGTCAAAGATCACAAAGAATATTGCAATGAGGTAAAAGTGTGAAGAGAACCTTAAACGTGCGTTCCCTGTCGGTTTGATCCCCGATTCGTACGGCTCCCCGGTATATCGTTCGTTGTGCCTTTCACCGAGGATGTGCGACAGACCGATCATTATGCCGACAACTGCAAGCACGGCAACCGCATAAACAAGGAATGGCCAGAAAACTATTGCATGGTTGGTCAGCATGTTGTTATTACAGGATTAACAGGGCTTTTGCGGATACCTTCCTTTGCTCTAAATATAGCTTATTTTCTGAAAATATCAAAAATACAAACTTCCTTTTCAATGCTATTTATCAAATATCCGGCAACTTCTGACAGGAGTATGGTTTAATTGATAGTGACAAATAAACAGGGAAATTGTTTCATTCCCGGGGTGAAAAATCTTAATTGATTCTTAATGTACTATTAATCTCATCCTAATCAAGAATANGGAAGCTTGGAATATTTTTGATTAACAAACTTATTACAAATAAAGGATGACAACCGGCGAATTCAACAGTACATTACTCGGAATGAAACCAAAGCTGATGAGGTTTGCAATGAGCCTTACACATGATCGTGAGAAGGCTCCGGACCTGGTTCAGGACACTTACCTGAAGGCTTTGACCTCGAGAAACAACTTTGTGGACTTTACGAACCTGAAGGCATGGGTGTTTACCATAATGAAGAACACTTTCATCAATAACTACAGGCGGAGCGTCAGGGAACATTATATCATTGATTATACCCAGGATCTTTATTACATTAACCTTCCGCACGACAAGGGGTTCATTTCCCCGGAGTCACAGTTTTCCGAAAACGAGATCTGGAAATTCATTGATTCGCTTGATGAGGAATTCAGGGTGCCCTTCAGGATGGTCCTTGCAGGGTACAAATACAAGGAGATATCCGAAGAGCTGGGGTTGAAGATTGGCACGGTGAAAAGCAGGATATTCCTTTCACGGCAGAAGCTCATGGCACATTTGAAGGATTATTCAGGATAGAGGTTTAAGTGTTAGTTAGTTGGTTTTGGAATTTAGGGTCGAGGGGCCGGCATGGAGCCGGCCCCTCTTGTTTGGGGGCATTAGTCATTTTACCATTCTTCCTTAACCTACCTTTGTGAATGCCTTTGTGAACCTTTGTGGTAAAAAAGCTCATTAACCACAAAGGAACACGTAGGTCAACACAAAGGACACCAAGTGTCAACGGACTAATAGGGTAAGCGGATTATTCCTTCCTCAGGGGTATCGTAACGATAAATTCGCTTCCAATCTTGACCGTGCTCCTGACCTTTATCGTCCCGCCCTGCATTTCAGCAAACTCATTGCATATCTTTAGCCCGAGGCCAGTCCCCTGTTCTTTCTTTGTTCCCGGTCTCGTGAACTTCTTATCAAGCCTGAAGAGATCACCGATATTGTCTTCCGGGATCCCGATCCCGGTGTCGATGACTGAGATGGAAAGTTCATCCGAATCGTTAACGGCTGTGATCGTAACTGTCCCGTATTCAGGTGTGAATTTGACCGCATTGTCTGCAAGGTTGCGCAGAATGGTCAATATCATGTTCCGGTCGGCAAAGATGTCCATATTGCCTTTCACTTCGGAGGTGATGATGACATCCTTCCTCGGGTAACAAACCTTTATGTCGGAAACACACTCATCGATAAGGGCTTTAAGGCTGAACTTTTCGGGGCTGAAGGTGATCATGCCTGTCTGGGATCTTGACCAAACAAGAAGATTCTGCAGGACATTATAACCCGACCTGGCGGAATCGTTTATCACCTGGACAAGGCCCCTTATTTTCGGCGCATCCATGCTGTCGAGATTCTCGTTAAGCACTTCAGTGGAACCGAGCAGACAGGTGAAGGGATTCTTAAGGTCGTGAGCGATGATGCTGAAGAACTTATCCTTGGTGGCATTAAGCTCCCTGAGCGTAACTTCGCTTTTCCTCAGGGCTTCCTCGGCCAGGTGGCGCTCTATCAGCTCCTGGTTCAGGTGATAATTGGCGGATTCAAGGTCGTGAGTTCTTTCCTTTACTTTAAGCTCGAGTTCCCTGCTTAGTTTCCGGTACCTGTCTTCGCTTTCCTTCAGGTCAGCTTCAATTGCTTTCCTGTGAAGCGACAGTGAAACCTGGTTCCCGATAGTCTCCACAATGCTCACATCGTCGCTGCCGATTGGTTCGGCTGACAGGATTATTGCCCCTCCGTAGATCATCTCATTCCTGGTGAAACCCAATGCATATATTACAGGGGGAGACCAGTTGAAAGGTGCGTCATTGTGTAAACCGGATTTAAAGGTGTCCTGACCAAGCGGGACCAGTCTGGCTATTTTATGCAGCTTGCCGTCAATGAAGAGGTTGCTTAGAGTATTCCCGTCGTGATCATTACTGTGGAGCAGCGATTTGTTCAGATCTATGCCCGTAAGCCTCGTGATCTGCTCGAACCACGGTTCAAACAATTCCGTGCCTGAAGAGTATATCTTAACCGACGATTCGGTCTTTATGCCGGCAACTCCGGCCTTGTTCAGCAGTTCGCTGATATTACGGCATGCGGTACTGTAGATCGATGGAATATCCTCGCATTCATTTATTGCAGATGTCGTTGACGACAGCATCGAAAACCGGATCGCATTCCTTTTCAGGAGGTCCTGTATTTTTTTCCGCTCGATGCCGTACTTGATGCCCCTAATAATATTATCCGCGGTAAGGCGGTTCTTAACGAGGTAATCCTGGGCTCCCTGCCGCAGGGATTCGAGCGCAGCATCCTCGTCATCCAGGCCTGTCATTACAACTACCGGGGATTTCGTATTGAAAACATTTATCTTCTTAAGGGTTTCCACGCCTGTGCTGTCGGGCAGCCCGAGGTCCAGAAGGAGTATGTCGAAATTCACCGCCAGGCAGCGCATAAGCGTTTCCTTCAGCGAGCCTACATTCTCGAGGGAGAAATCAATCCCCGATGTTCGCAGCAGTTCCCTGACCAGGACCACATCGCCCGGGTTGTCTTCAACAAGAAGGATCTTTAAAGACCTTTCCTCAATTGATGTCTCACCGGGAAGGTTATCTTTAATTGTCTTGGGTTCCATTTCTGAGCCTGATTATTTTTCATTATGCTGAATCTTCCCTGCAAGATCGGTGCTCGTGATCTGCGGATTCTCGCAAAGATCGCCCTTCGGGGGAAGCTTAACTATCGTGAACCAGAAATCCTCGATTGATTTTACGACCTTGATGAACTGGTTCAGATCGATGGGTTTGGTAATAAAACAGTTTGCATGCAGGTTATAGGACCTGAGAATGTCCTCCTCGGCTTGAGAGATGGTCATTATTACGATTGGTATGTGCTTCAGCTTCTCATCGGCTTTTATCTCGGCAAGCACCTCGCGCCCGTCTTTCCTGGGCAGGTTAAGGTCGAGTATGATGAGGTCGGGTTTCGGGGAGTTCCTGAACCTTCCTTTATGCCTTAGGAAATCGAGCGCTTCAACACCGTCCTTTGCCAGGTAAAAGCTGCTGAAGATCTTGTGGCCGTTCATTACCTCCCTGATGAGCCTTGCATCACCGGAATTATCCTCGACTACGAGAATGTCAATTAATTTAAGGTCAGAGCTTTTCATATTCAGATTGTTTGTTTTTTTGCTATCGTAAAGTAAAATGTGGATCCCTTCCCTAGTCTTGATTCAACCCAAATCCTTCCGCCATGACCTTCCACGATCCGTTTACAGATTGCCAGCCCGATCCCGGTCCCGCCGTAATCTTCCTTTGGGTGCAGGCGCTGGAAAATCTGGAATATCTTGTCAAGGTATCGGCTGTCCATTCCTATTCCGTTGTCCCTGACTGAGAATAAGTAACTGTCGTCCAGTTCACGGGCCAAAATGTGGATCCTTGGAGCGTTCTTACTGAATTTAAGGCTGTTGCCAATGAGGTTCTGGATGAGCTGCACCATCTGCCCTTCGTCTGCAGCAATAGTTGGAAGCTCATCATTTACCACAAGAGCGTTTTTTTCTTTGATATTAAGACTCAGGTTTTTAATAACCTGGCCAAGAACAAGATGCATATCGACTATGGAATATTTCTTATTCCTGATGCTTATTCTGGAATAGTCAAGAAGGTCATTAATCAGTGCCTGCATCCTGACCGCACCATCCACGGCATACTGTATGAACTCATGAGCGTCGCTGTCAAGCTTATCGCCATACCTGTGCGAAAGCAGCTGGGTAAAGCTTGAAACCATTCTCAGCGGCTCCTGGAGGTCGTGCGAGGCGACATATGCAAACTGTTCGAGCTCCCTGTTCGAGCGCAGGAGCTCCTCATTGAGGGAGAACAATGCTTTCTCCGCACCCTTTTTCATTTCGGTTATATCGAAACAGATCCCTGATATTCTTGTACCGTCACCATTCCCCGTTTCGAAGGTCGCTTTCGTGCTTATGTAATTGACCTGTTCGTTGGCTCTTTTAACCCTGAAAATTGTCTCGAGCGGGATGCCTTTTTTCATAGCCTGGTTGACGGAATTCCGGAAGTGCGGTATATCCTCCTCGTGAATGCTTCTTTCAAAGGCACTGTATGTGCCTTCAAAGGTACCTGCCTCAGCACCCAGGATCCTTTCCATCCTTCTGTCGATCAGGAAGCTGTTCGTTTTGATGTTCCAATCCCAGATACCTATCTGTCCGTTTTCAAAAGCTATTTCAAGCTTCTCCTTTGATTCCTTTAAGGCTTTTTCGGCCCTTATCCTTTCGGTTATGTCGTTGCCCTGGGCGATTGTTGAAACTATAATCCCTGTGTCGGTGTCGAATATGTTTGCTGAATTCCAGAGGACGGTCCTGATCTCCCTGCTTTTTGTGAGGATCGGGATCTCGATCGTCCTCCAGTTCTCAGTCAATGACTGCATTATCCTGGCATCAGATTCCTTTACGGATTCTTTTGGGAAAAGAATGCTCAGCTTTTTTCCTTCCACTTCGGCTGAGCTGTAACCTGTCAGATGCTCGAAAGCATGATTGAAAAGCACGATCTCGGTCTTCTGATTCCAAACAATTATCGGTGCATTCGCATAATTAATGAGATTTTCAAGATAGATTTTTGTTCGCTGAAGCTCCTTCTGGGCAAGCACACGTTCGGTGACATCTTCAAATATAGCGGCAAAGAGCCTCTTTTTAGGACTGAATGAACTGACCCTGAAGTACTTGTTGAGTCCGCTGTGGTAATTCTCAAACTCGATGCTCTGCCCGGTGAGAGCCACTTCCCCATAAATATCGATCCAGGAATTCTCAGTCCCCGGTAAAATCTCGCTCAGCTTTCTCCCGACCACTTTCCCGGACCTCAGGCCGGTCTGTTTCTCAAATGCCGGGTTAATGCTCAGGAATTTGTAATCACACGGCTTCCCGTTTTCATCGGTAATGATCTCATGCAGGGCAAATCCTTCGGTCATTCCCTCAAAAAGCAGCCTGTAATTCTCTTCGTTTTCACGGATGGTGGTGAGTGCCTGCTTTTCCGATTCGGTAAGCCTTAAATTACTGATCCCGAACGCCAGGTCATTGGCGATCTCCTGCAGGAGGTGTATCTCATCGGGCGTAAATGCATCCGGTTCCGTTGAATAAATAGTCAGAGCTCCGTAAATCTTGATTTCAGACCTGACAGGCATTGCTATCGATGACCTGTATCCTCTTTTCAGCGCCTCGCTCCGCCATGGTTTAAAAACTGGATCAGTGAGCATATCGCGGCATATTCTTGTCTCCCCGGTCCTGACGGCTGTTCCGGTAGGCCCGTTTCCCAGTTCCGATTCGTCCCATCTTATATCGAGCGTTTCAAGGTATCCATCCTCAAATCCCGACCAGGCGGCCGGGATCACGGATCTCATTTTGTCCTCGGCGGCGTAGCCAATCCATACCATCGAATACCTGCACTCTTCTGTGATTATCCTGCAAACCTCATTCAGGTACACCTGCTCATTTTTGGAATGCATCATTGCATGGCTGGTCATGCTGAGTGAATTAAGGGTGCGGTTGAGCTTGGCCAGTTCTTCAAGTGCTCTCTTATGACTGGTAATATCTAATGAGGCTCCCAGGAGGGCCTGTATGCCTCCGAAAGTTATCTGCCGGATATTCGAAGAAAGCCAGAAAACTGTCCCGTCAGATCTCCTGACCTGGACTTCATGATTCTGCAAAGATCCTCCTCCGGTTATATGATTTATTATCTTCTTTCGGTCTTCGGGATCCACATATAGATCGGTTGCCAGTTTTTCGGTAAGAACCCCATTTTCGTAACCGAACACCTTATTATATTCATTATTGGTGAAAAGAAATACCCCGTCACTCATTCTTGATATTGATATCTGTACAGGGAGCGATTCTGCAATTGTCCGGAACCTCGATTCGCTTTCACGGAGTGCGTCCTCGTACTTTATCCTCGAAAGCGCTGTCGAGACCTGGTTTGCAATGGTTTGCATCAGTGACAAATCTGCCTCGCTGAGGGTTCTCCGTGTCTTGGTGCCGAATGAAAGGGTTCCTATTACCTTAGCGCCTGATATAAGCGGGTGGCAGGCATAAGCCAGCACACCGAGCGATCTCACCAGGTTTGTCCTTTCATCAGGTGTCTCCGGGATCTTCTCGGCTATAATGCGTTTCCCTTCCTGGGCCACGCATCCGCATACCGCTTCCCCGTAATCGAGCCATTCGATCTCCCGGGCTTTCTCTTCCGGTATCCCGGCGCATGTGTTCAGGTGAAGCCTTCCTGTAGATTCATCTGTCAGGTAGTTGAAGCAGACATCGCAATCCAGGAACTCCATGACCTTACTGCAAAGGGAGTTAATTATTTTCTGTGGATGCTCGCTTGCCAGGAGTTCGGCGGATGCTGAATAGAGGACCTGGAGCCGGTCATTGGCGAGACTAAGTTCCGAGGTCCTTTCCCTGATCTTGCTTTCAAGACCGGCATTCATGGCAACAAGATCGCTTTCAGCCCTTTTGAGCTCGGTCACGTCAATTCCCATCTCCATAATCATGGGCGAGCCGTCGGTATCGTTGTACGGGAAATCGTGTATGGAATAGGTCCGTTTGTCAGGCCCTGTCCATTCCCAGGTTTTCACCTGATTATCCTCAAGGACCTTGAACGTTTCGCAAATCTCGCAGGGTTCGGATCTTTCAAAAAGGAACTCGAAGCACCGCCGGCCGTTCGATTCGCCGAACCGTTCCCTGAAAAACCTGTTCGAATACCTGACATGATGATCGGGTGTCAGAAGGATCATATATGCCGGCATCAATTCAAGAAGGGAGTTCATCCTTTCACGCTCGGACTTAAGCTTCTCCTGGGCTTTCGATCTCTCAATAACCTCTGATTCAAGTCTTTTGTTGAGATCTTCTAGCTCGGCGGTTCTCTCCCTGACCTTCTGCTCCATTGTTTCATTCGATTCCTTCAGGGCCACGAGAGCTTTTCTCCTGCTCAGGTCAATCCTGTTGACCGATCTGGCAGCCAGCCACAGGAGAGCAATCATAGAAGAGGTGTAAATGACGTCGACAAGAAATCCGCCGGTCTCCGTTACAAATATTCCGCTCCTTTCGCCGTGTATCCTTAACCAGATCACCGCCACCGGAAAGACCAGCAGCCAGGGAACAAGCCTGCGGGCAAGTATGCCTCCTGATCCGCCGCTGGTAAATACCTGCATGAACCATGAATTCCGGTCGGATGTGAAAATTGCGACGCAAAGCGCACAAAATCCATAACCTGCAATATCTGAGACCGGAGCGCCAAACAAATTGCTGATCCGGGGAATATCGAGGATATAACCGGTCGGGATCATAAAACAGACAACGGAAATAAGGAAGCATAAAAGATGCGCTGCATCAGTAAGCTTTTTTCTGCCCGGGATCATGAGCATGATAATGATTCCGGTAAAAAAGAAGATAACGGATCCCAGGTAAGCTGGCCGGGTTGCCGGGGAAAACAAAATCCCCGGAACCAGGTTTTCCGATGTCAGGGCTTCCTTCCCTTCAATTTTCAGGAAGATCCATACACCGGAGACCAGCAGATTGACCAGTACCAGGAGGACCGACAGTATGAACGGCAGGACCTTTTTGTAGACATCCTGCTTCGTAAAGCAGAGAAGGAGCAGTGACAGCGATGAAACAATGAAGCAAACAGCTAATCCTGGCCTTAAAGGGATGCGTCCCGGAATCACGGATTTCATCAGGTCCACATCAAATATCCAGCCTGACAGGCCGATAATGCTTATGAACAGCATGAATGACACCGAAACAATGAATACCTTCTTTACAGAGACGGCAATCCTTTCCTCCAATTGTGATTGTTCAGCTATTTCCTTTAAACTGGAATTCATGGTCATTTCTTTGGAATGGTAAAACAGAATGAAGATCCCCTTCCCGGAACTGATTCTACCCAGATTTCACCTTTATGCCGTTCCACGATCCTCCTGCAAATGGCAAGGCCGATACCGGTTCCGGCATATTCATCTTTCGGCATAAGCTGCTGGAATATCCTGAAGATCTTTTCATAGTACTGAGGCTCAATGCCAATCCCATTATCCTTCATCGTGAACACAAAACAGCTATCCTGATCTTTTGCCGAGAAGCGGATCGAAGGCCTCCTTTTGCTGAACTTAATTGCATTTTCGAGGAGGTTCTGAACAAGTTGCAGCATCTGGCTCTCATCGGCAAAAACCACCGGTAGTTTCTCCTTGCTGATCCTGACATTTTTCTCCCCGATGATCAGACCCAGGTTGTTTGTAACCTTATCAAAAACCGAAGACATATCAACATTTGAAAACTCCCTGCCTTTCGTATGGATCCTTGAATAAGCCAGAAGGCCATTTATAAGATCGTACATCCGCTTTGCCCCGTCGACGGCAAATTTAATATACTCACGTGCATCCTGGTCAAGCTTGTCACCGTATTTCTGACTGAGCATCTGTGTAAAGCTGGCTACCATCCGCAATGGCTCCTGCAAGTCGTGGGAGGCAACATAGGCGAAGCTCTCAAGCTCCCTGTTCGACCTAAGAAGCTCTTCATTCAGCATCAGGATATCTTTTTCGGCCCCTTCCTTCATGCCCGTGACATCAAAGCATATACCTGTGAGACTTAGCGGATGGCCCTTCTCGTCCTTGTTGACAATTCCCCTGGTTGATATGTACTTTGAATCCCCGCGGCCTGGATTCGTCCGGAAAATTGTCTCAAACATATCTCCCGAATCGACTGAGCCGGCCAGACATCTCCTTAAATGCGGAAGATCCTCGTCATTTATCAGTTCTTCGAACGCGGTGAGATTGCCTCCGAAAGTACCGGGCTCAAGGTCAAATATTCTTTCCATCCTGGTATCCCACATCACTTTATCGTCACCAAGATTTCTTTCCCAGATCCCAATGTGGCCGGTTTCAAGTGCCATATCGAGCTTTTCACTGAAAAGCTTAAGTTCACTCTCTACTCTCTTGCGTTCATTGATATCCTGGATGCTGGTGACCATGTATTCTATCTTCCCGTGTTTGTCCCTTACAGGGACCGTACTCATATCGACCCAGATTGTCTTTCCATCTTTCCTGATATACCGCTTTTCCATGCGGAAAACAGGGGATTCGCCTGTTATAATCCTATTGAATCCATCCAGGTTGGTCTCCAGGTCATCAGGATGAGTTATCTGCTGAAATGTAAGCTCTTTCATTTCAGACTCCACATACCCGGTGAGTTCACAAAATGCATAGTTTACCCTGATAAGCTCGCCACTCAATGAAGTAAGCGCCTTTGCAATTGCCCCGCACTCAAATACCGCCCTGAACAGCTCGTTGCTCTTAAACAGCTCATCTTCGGTCCTTTTCCGTTCCGTAATATCAGTATGCATAGCCAGATTTGCCATGTGTTTTCCAATATTATCGTATACAGGAGTGGCGTTGCAGGAAGTCCAAAGATCTGATCCGTTACTCCTCCTAAATCTTACCTCTCCTGAAAACGGTGACTTATTAATCACCTTTCTGGCCTGCAGGATCTTATCTTTCTCGCTTTCAAACATGAATTCCATGCTGGGATGTCCGATAATATCATTCTGAGGATAGCCAAGCAGATCAGACATTTTTGGATTGACGTAGGTGATTATTCCGTCGAGGTCGACAATAATAATGCCTTCTGAGGCAGTTTCAATGATCTTCCTGAATTTTTCCTCGCTTTCCAGGAGAGCCTTCTGGGTCATTTTAAACCTTGAAATGTCATTGCCGATCGCCAGGATTCCGGTATTATTCCCTTTCCTGTCCCTGGTCACCTTGTTGCTCCACGACATCCATACAAGCGATCCGTCCTTCCTCAAATTCTCATGTTCATTAATAGCAAATCCCATCGGATCGGAGATGATTGATTCAACTATCAGGCTCAGGTCGCAGCCCGCACTGTCTCTTACCGGAATTGTCGTGCCTATAACATTTTTCCCGATTATCTCTTCAGCTTTATACCCGAAAAACTCCAGACCATAACTATTCATGAAAGTTACAGATCCCTCAGTATTGGTTGTCATTATGATGCTGTTCGCGCTTTCAACAAGATCCATGTATTTGTCCTCGCTTTCCCTCATCCTGTCGTATAGGATCCTGTATTTTCTAGCAACGGCCGTTATGATCTCCTCCTTTTTCTTTAGTTCAATGACATCATCGCACAGTTGCTCATTTGCCTTCTTGAGTTCTGCTGACCGTTTTTCAACCATTTCCTCGAGGAGATCCTGATGATCCCTGATATCGGTTATGTCCGAGGCTATTATTGATAATTCCCCTCCCAGGTCCCGGGGCAGCGCCGCAACAGAAAGATGGGTATGTATCGTCCTTCCTTCCCCCGAGCTGAATGAAACCGTGCCGCGCGTCTTTCTGGCGCACCCTTCTTGCATGAGTATTCTGAAGGTATCCAGATCCTGTGCGGCAATAAATGAGGATATCTTTGAGCAGGTAATCTTTTCAGCGGGTATTGAGAGCATTTCAGAGAACCTCTTGTTGCAATACAGGATCAACCCTTCCCGGGAAACGATAAGTGCAGCTTCATTCATCTCTTCGAGAATGATCCTGTAAGGGGTTTCTGCATTTTGAAGCGAATAAACAGCTTCTCCGCACTTCCCGTTTACAACTATTGCATCAACCTCTCCATTCCTGATTGCCTCCAGGGTCTCTTCCGATTCACGGAGACGAGCTTTAAGTTCTTTATTTTCAAGGATGAACCTGGCGAGGTCACTATCCGGTTTTGGTCCTGTCATAAGATTTGTCTTTCTTCTGATTCAGCAATATCACCTGCGGAACTATTTGTTTTACTATTTTAATATCGGCCTGAGGTCGAGCCCGACTAGTACTCTGTCAGTATTTGACATGTCACCAATGATCCTCCGAAGAGGCAGCGGAAGCTTTCTGATCAGCGTGGGAGCGGCAATTATCTGCTCCCCGCTGGCAAGGGCCGGTCTCTCATAAAGGTCAATTACCTCGAGGTCATATCTTCCTTTAAGGTGTTGATCGCAAATCCTTTTAATATTTGCGATGGCTTTCAGCGATTGCGGGGTGGTCCCGGTCACATAAAGGCGAAGAACATATGATTCTGCCCCGGATTTCCCTTGCGATTCCATGAATTCATTTAGAGCCGTGCTTTTCATGTTGTATTTATTGTTGACAATGATGATGTCAGTCTCTTGATTTAAGATCGAGACCTATCAATACCCGTTCGGTATTGGAGAGATCCCCGATTATTTTTCGTACAGGCACAGGCAGCTTCCTTACCAGAGTGGGGATTGCAAGTATCTGATGTTCCCTGCTTAATTTGGGATCAATGAGTAGATCGATAATCTCGATCTTATACCTTCCCTTAAGCTGTTCCTCGCAAATTTTCGTGAGGTTTATGAAGGCTGTCTGGCATTTTGAAGTCTGCCCGGCGATATAGAGCCGGAGGATCCATTTGTCAGCGCTCTTATTGCCAGATTTCTTATGATCCGTTGGATGGGCCTTCGGCTCGCTGGTTTTGGTTTTCATGGTTATCTGGTGGGTTTATGATTTGTTCTCCAGGGAAGGCTCAAAGCCTGCTTTCCGGCTTTTTGCCATCTCTGCCTGTTCCTTATCGATATTATCTATTTTATCCTGATCCGTGGCAAGAATCTTAAGAGATTCAGCCTCTTCGGCTTCAAATTCAGCCTTGATTGCTGCAATTCTGGCTTCCATCACCTGCCGTTTGCGCAGGATGGCATTCTTTCTTCCGTCGATCTCCAGAGAACGCTTTATGGAGTCCTCCCTTTCCCTTGCTTCCTGGGCCTGTCTTGCAGAACCGGTCAGAACTCCCTCCATTCCCACATAAACGTCCCTAAGCTTTATCCCGTGGTCTGTAAGGAGGAACTCCCTTATCTGGTTTGAATGGGCCATCCCCCTCGACTTAAGGATATAGATACCCCTGTTCCTCTCACCGCCTAATTCGATGTCGCGCAGCAAAATCCACGTGTCAATCAGTGATGATATAAATATGTCCGTGCGCTCGAGCTGGCTTCCTCCGGTGGTAAGGCTAGTGAACAATGCCGTGATCTTCCTGGCCTTCAGGTAATCGATCAGCCTCATCGACATCGATTTGGCCTCGAGTTCATTGTTCCCGGTAAGAAAGCTGTTGATAGGGTCGACTATAACCACCGACGGGTTGAAGGCTTCGACCATCCTGTGCATTGTAGTCAGATGCATTTCGAGGCCGCAGAATGTCGGGCGCATGGCATGAAACATCAGCAATCCGGTCTTCATGGCTGGGGCAAGACTGATTCCGATCGATCCCATATTCCTGATAACCTGTGAAGGCGATTCCTCAAGGGAGAAATAGAGTACTTTTTCGCCCCTTCGGCAGACTGATTCCGAGAAATGGGCCGCCAGGCTTGATTTGCCGGTCCCCGCGGTTCCGGAGACAAGGATGCTGCTGCCGACGAAGTATCCCTTTCCTCCAAGCATCTGATCGAGATCATCCACCCCGGAGGGGATCCGCCCGGTTGCGGCTTCATATGTCAGTCCGACTGAAGTGATGGGGATCACAGAAAACCCGGTTTCATCTATCAGGAATGGGTACTCATTCGTTCCGTGCGTCGATCCCCTGTATTTAACCACCCGTATCCTTCGGGTTGATGTCTGCTCGGTCACACGGTGGTCGAGAATAATCACGCAGTCGGAAACATACTCCTCAAGCCCCTGCCGTGTCAGTGTTCCGTCGCCGCGCTCGCCGGTAATGACCGTAGTAACACCCTTTTCCTTGAGCCAGCGGAAGAGCCTTCGCAGTTCAGCCCTCAGGATCAGGGGATTTGAGAACCCGGAGAAGAGCGATTCAATTGTGTCGAGTACAACGCGTTTTGCGCCGATAGTTGAAATTGCATGGCCGATCCTAATGAACAAACCCTCGAGGTCATACTCCCCCGTTTCTTCAATTTCGCTTCTTTCGAGGTGAACATGATCGACAACGATCTTCTTCTGTCTGGCAAGCTCTTCGAGATCGAATCCAAGGGAAATGACATTTTCCGTCAGTTCTTTATTCGTCTCCTCGAAGGCGACAAAAACCCCGGGCTCATTGAATTCCCTTGCTCCGCGAACAAGAAACTCGATTGCAAGCAGTGTCTTGCCGCATCCGGCCGAGCCGCAGATCAGGGTGGTCCTGCCTTTAGGAAAACCACCAGAGGTGATTTCGTCCAGTCCTTGTATCCCTGTCGGGGATTTGGACAGATGAGGATTCCCATTACGTGATGAGACCTTTTTCATGATTAGATAATTAATTTAAAAACAATAAGAAATCTTTACGGTAGAGGCCGTTCAGAATCTCACTGTCCCGGTTGGCTTTTGATGGAATTTAGGGTTTTTCCAGATTATTGAAGCCGCAATAAAACTATAGCCGGTTAGTGACGCTAATTTTCAGAAATTTAATTAAAAATTCTGACAGGATAGCCCCTCAATATGGTATTTTTTGATTATTTTGTTAAAGCCAAAAAGCATTCTGACTATGAAAGTCCTTCTGGTTGAAGATGATCCGAAAATATCCTCATTTGTAAAGATCGGTCTCGAGAGCAACGATATTGCGGCCGATGTCGCATATGACAGCCCCATCGGTGAAAAGCTGGCCCTGACGAAGAAATACGATGTGATGATACTTGACGTAGTAATACCGGGAATCTCGGGTTTCGAGCTTTGCAGGATCATCAGGAATCACGGCATCCAGACTCCAATTTTAATGCTTACATCGCTGGATTCGATCGATGACAAGCTGACTGGTTTCGACTCGGGGGCAGATGATTACCTTGTGAAGCCTTTCAGCTTCCAGGAGCTGCTTGCCAGGATAAGGGCGCTGGGCAGAAGGAACCGGGCGGAAATTGTCACGCCTTCATTGAAGCTGGCAGGGCTTGAGCTTGATTCCATTACACGCAAGGTCGCCAGAGACGGAAAGGAGATTAACCTTACTCCCACGGAGTTCAGGATCCTTCAGCTTCTCTTTGAAAACAAGGGCAAGGTGTTCGAAAGAATGGTGATCGCAGAGAAGATCTGGGGCTTTTCATTCAATTCAGGCACAAATATCATCGACGTCCACATCAACTCGCTCAGGAAGAAGATAGATAAGGATTATGATGTGAAATTAATCCATACCAGGAAAGGATTTGGATATGTTCTGAGCGAGGAAGAATAAGAACTTACACGGAGAGCACGGAGAAGACACGGAGGGAAAAGGAGGCTGTATCAAAAGTCCCTCTTTTACCTTTGTGGTAACCTTCGTGAGCCTTGGTGGTTTAAATTAATTATTTGAAACCTGCCTGCTGTCAGGCAGACACAAAGGATCACGAAGGAAAACACGAAGTCGCACAAAGGCTGGTTTGCTCGAAAAGATACTTTTGATACACCCCCTCTGTTATTAAATGCAAGCGAGTGTATATAATATTTTATCTGGTTTTTACAAGTGTTCCTTTGATGTCCCTCCCGTTGGTCGAAAGCCTGTAAATAAAGGTCGATGCCGGTAAGGATTCCGAATTGAAGTCCACATTGGTGCGCTCACCCTGAACCATATTCTGATCAAGGAGCACCCTCAGGAGTATGCCCGAGTTGCTCAGTACCTCGAGCCTGACATGGGTATCCTTTTCTGCCTCAATGCTGAACGATGCCGAAGTTTTGAACGGGTTCGGATAAACGGACAGGGTAACATCATCGGTCCGTTTTGTCTTCCTGTAGTTATCGGGGGTTTCAATGTTTTCGTTTTCCGAAATGGGATCAGTTTTCCCCGAAAACTCCTTCAGGTCACATATCGCTGCAGAATAAAAATCGATCAGTATACGACATCTGTCAAATCCCCTGTTAATTGCATCGACAGCCGAAGTTATGTCATTTACTGAAACCTTTGGAACTTTTTCCCCGCCCAGAATGCGGTTGGCCAGACCATAAAGGTCTGCAACGGTCTTAGTGCTCCCAAGGTATTTGCAGACACTCTGCGGGATCACAAATAACCTGGTGGAAAACAGCTTAGGATACGAGGAACCGCAATTCTGTGAGGCAGCTGTGCACAGGACCTGGCCCTTAAGTTGCAGCTGGCCTAACCCGGGTTCATTTGAAAGATTGAAGCAGAGTGCCATGATCTGTGTAAGCAGATCATTCTGAATTGTCCCGAACAGATTCCTGCTGGTTGAGATCGGAACATATTGCCAGCCTGTCCTGGACAGGGGATCTGAGGTTGCATTTCCGGTCAACGCCCTTGGATTGGATGTTCCCGACATCATCTTGAAAATGAACTCACTGGTCACTTCCTGTTTTCTTAAGGTAAACCTGAAGCCGGTAGTTCCGGGCAATGCTCCGAATGTAAGCGTGCTGTTGCTTCCGAATGACCTGATCATTATATCTTTAGGTGATATCGGGCCGCCGTTCACATCGCATGCGGTGCCATTCTTGTTTGTGTAGAATGATCTTGCATAGGTGCAGTAGCTCTCCGGTATACACCCGTTCATAGTATAGGTGGCAATGCTGGTACATCCATATCTGTCGGTAACTGAAAGAGTAAAAGTTGCAGGAGTTGTCGAGGAGGCAAATCTGATCTGTGTTTCAGTCCTGCTACCGGTGATGGACCACGCAGGATTGCTGACCGACCACATGTATTTCAGATCGGCCTGGCCTGATGGTGCGGCTTTCAGGATATTCGACTCAAAAGCACCGCAGACCGGCCTGACATATGAAGGTGAAAGTATCACCGCATCGGGATTGGCAGTCATTTTTACTGTTGCAGAAGCAGTTGCGATTGTTCCATAATAATCCTTGACCATCACCGAATATGTGCCCGGCACAGTGAGTCCGGCAAGATCCTGGCTGGTAGCACCGTTTGACCAGAGATAGGAGTAAGGTTTGGTGCCGCCGGTCACCGTAAGGTCTATTGCCCCGGGTTTGGCACCCGAACAATGGATATCCGTTACGGATGTCGAAAGATGAAGTTGCCCTCCGCAATCGCTGACCACCACGGAGTACGTCGTCGGATTTGGCGGGGTCACCCCTGCGCTCGTATAATTTACGGAGACGGTCTGAGCACCAGGTACATTCCACTTGATCACCGCCATCCAGTCTGCTGAAGTCCCTCCCGATTTTATCTCTCCGCCGGGGGAGACTGACCAGACGTAATTAGTTTTACCTATTTGCGTGGTGTATGTTTTCGTACTCCCGGCACAAGCTGTTGCCGGCCCGTCGATGGCCGGGTGAACATGCGG
>JGI20215J15232_1000103_pt1 | contig 22282 bp, 19 predicted proteins | sample WetSurMetagenome_2_FD_15232 | JGI IMG/M metagenome (IMG submission 15232) | reverse complement strand
CCCGCCGATGCCGAAGCCCGAGGCCGCGCGTCGTCCGCCGGAATCCTCCGCGAGGAGATCGAGCGTCGGCGGCGCCGAAGCGTCCTCCGGGATCAGGTCCACCGTGCCCGACATGCCCCCCCCGGGGATCGCGGTCGTTCCTCCTCTCGAGAATTGCATGCTGCCGAACAGGATCGGATCGAGAAGGCCGGCCGGCGAGCCGTCGGAGGCGCTGGACAGGCTGTGCCCGTCCACCAGCCAGGCGGTCTGCGAGGGATCTGCTCCCCTGACGGAGATCGAGACGACCGGGGATGCGCCGCCGTACTGCCTCACCATGATCCCGGGCACGGTCTCGAGGAGCCCGGAGATCCCGCCGCCGGAGACTTCGCGGAGCTCTTCGGGTCCGAGTGTGGAGGTTGCCGGGACCCGGTCCCGGACGCCCGGCCTCCTGCCGGGCACCGTGATGACGACGGAGCACGCCGATGGATCGGGACTGAGTCGGATGATCCCGTCCGGCGGCAGGGCACCCTCCCAGGGCGTCTGACCCACGCCGCTGACCGAGACGGTGTCCCCCTGGCAGACATCCAGCAAGCATACGCCGGAGCTGCCGGCGATGCCCAGAAGGATGCCGTCCGCGTCGAAGATCGACGCCCCCGGCACGGGAAGGCCATCCTCGTCCACGATCCTGGCTGTCATGGACGACACCAGCATCAGCATCATCAGCAGGAAGTCGGACAAACCCACCCTCCGCGGGTAAATGGAGAGCGGGCGCAGAGGATCTCCCTGGAGCGGAGAGAAGAACCCTCGCTTTACGAGAAGCAGTATCCTGACTTCCGGATCTTCCCTCTCCCGGCCTTCCCGCCTTCCGGCAGTGGCTTCATCGGGTTCGGTCCCCGGTCACAGTGGCGCCACCGTGGCGGACTCGCACCGCCTTCCTGCACCCGCACGACGCTAAGATGGACACGATCCCCTCGCGGGGTCAAGTCGTCAGGCCCTGCCGTCGGTCCAGAAATCGCGAGGGACGTCTCCGCCTCCGGCCTGAGCCAGTGCCTGGGCTATGGAGTGATCCATGTTGTTGTACCAGAATGTGCCACAGCGACCAAGAAGCCTGAGGCCGGCGGGTGGGACGATGCCTGCGAGGCGTTCGCGGTAGTCGAGCGAATAGATCGGATACGTGTTCCTGATCCGCACCGGCCTGACGAACAGGACATCCCCGGGAGAGGCCGCCGAGACCCTTTCCAGGTCCTCGATCACGCGCGGGACGAGAGATGCCGGATCGTTCCAGAGATCGTCACCCTCCCTGCAGCTCACCTCCACGATGAGGCTGTCGGCTCCCGGAGGCACCATGGACTCGCTGAAATGGCGCGGAACCGTCAGACGGCTGAAGCAGATCGCCCTGGAGCCGAAGTAGCACCACTGGTAGTTGTTGTGCAGCCTGTTGCGGAGACCGACGAGGTAGAGCACGGTGCTCATGTATTCAAGGCCTGCGGCCGGATCGAGGATCGAGACAGGGGCGCTCCAGGCGACCTCGTCCGACTCGATGGCGGATCCGTCGTCCAGAGAGGCGCCTCTGCAGCGGCCATCCTCGACGATGGCGCCGGTGGCTGAGCGACCCAGGAGGATACGGCCGCCCATGGACTCGATCCTTCGAGCAAGGCAGGAGGCGAATGAAGCTATCCCACCTTCCGATGGGTAGATGAAGCTTGTGCTGACAGGTCGCGGCAGGAGCAGTCCGCGCAGCAGCGCCATCAGGTTGTCCGCCTTGACCCGCTTGTCTATCACGGCCCGGTCGATCCCTGCGGATGCCCAGTCGACGTGAAGCGATTCCGGCGGCAGCCCGGTGAACTTGGCCGTGTAGTCCCTGAAGAAATGACGGTAGAGGTTGCGCCCGTACTTCGAGATGACGTCGTCGGCGAAGCTGCTCGAAGATGTTCTCCTGCGCGCCAGAAGCTCGAATGCGCTCGGGAGGAGGATGTGCGGGGGCAGCCGCAGGACCCCTTCGAGCGAGAGGGGCCATGTCATGTAGCGGCCTGCGAGATACACCGAGCTGGCACGGGGTATGCAGGAGACGTTCTTCCCGAGCACATCCAGGACATATGACTGCACCGCGGCGTCGGATGTGTGGAACCTGTGGGGGCCGACGTCGAAGAGGAATCCCTCGGTCTTGAACGTCCTCGCGAGGCCGCCGGGGGCGTCCTCCCGCTCGACCACCTCGACCGAGCACCCTCCCGACGACAGGAGCCTCTCGGCATAGCACAGCCCGGCTACGCCTGCCCCTATCACCGCGACCCGCCTCATCCGTTCCTCCGCGCCTGGGACCCGAATGCGAAGAAGGGCAGGCACAGCACCAGGAGGGAGACGGCCATGAACATCCACATCAGATGGATACCGAAACCCGAGATGACTACTCCCTCCCCGCTAACGCCCACCGCCGCCATGCCGGCGGTCCATCCCGCCTCGGCGACGCCGAAGTTGAAGAGGCCCTGGATCGGAAGCGCCATTATAAGCTCGGTGACGGCCCCGGCAAAGAATACCTTCCAGAGTGGGAGATCGGGTATTCTGAGCGCGGCAACTATTTGCACGAACATCATCAGCTTGGTGACCCAGATGGCGATCGAGCAGGCTGCGGCGCCGAGAGTCCGGGCCGGGCTGTCCTGCCAGATGCCTGCGGCTTCTGTCAGGTCGTCGTAGAAGCGGTGCATCGCCGGTCTGCGGTCGAGCATACGCGCGAGCGGGCCGCGTATCCATGCCAGGAATCTGCGGAGGTGAACCAGACCGGCCAGAGCCCCGAGCAGGACGACGGCCGCGGGTATCAGCACCGCCGTGCCGGAGCCCCCGGCCACGGCCAGGAGCACGACCAGACCGACCGCCAGCAGGTCCATGAGTTTCGCCAGGACCACCGCCCCCAGTCCGCTCCCGGCCCTTAGCCCCGCATACCCCCTGAGAAGCGCGATCAGCGCAATGTCGCTGATCCTCGCGGGGAGGATGTGTCCCAGTCCGACGTGTGCCGCGGTGACCGGGAAGAGCACGAGGGGCCCTGCTTCGTTCCTGTGCGAGAGAAGGCTCAGCCTGACGGCCCGAAGCGCCACGCTCGCCACGAAGAACAGAGCGGCCGTCACAGCATGGCCCGGCATCATCCCCGCGAGGAGATCCCGTACGCTCGACAGCCTCGATCCCGCCCCGCCCTCCCCGCCGTCCAGGAGGAACCAGGATAAGGCTATCCCGAGCACGACGGCGATCAGGACCCTTGCGGCCTGCGAGCGCCTGACCAGATACTACCCCCTTCGAGTATGCGTGGGCTGCGAACCTCCAAAGATCGGAGGAACCAGGTTCTTATGCAACACGAGGTCGCTCTGGAGGTCGAGGGGCTGCGGAAGAGCTACGGGCGGCTCGAGGCGCTGAGGCCCCTCGGGCTGAGCATACCTGCGGGCAGCGTGTTCGCGCTGCTCGGGAGCAACGGAGCCGGGAAGACCACCTTCATGAAGTCCGTCCTCGGCCTCGTGAAGCCGGACGCAGGCTCGGCGCTGATACTCGGGATCGATTCGCGGCTGCCCGCTTCACGCCGGAGCGCCAGATACCTCCCGGAAACAATCCGGTTCAGCAACTGGGCGACTCCCATGATGACGCACCGCCAGCTCAGCCGGGTGAGGGGTTCCGGCACTCCCGCGGAGCTGGAGGAATCGGCCGCCGCCATAGGGTGCGGCGACCTCGTGGGGAGGACCTTCGGGCGCATGTCGCACGGCCAGGTGCAACGGACGGCGATCAGCCTCGTGATGGCGGGCTCGCCCGACATCATCTTCCTCGACGAGCCTTCGAACGGCCTGGACCCGGAAGGCAGGATAATGCTCCGCAATCTCATCCGATCCAGGGCCTCCGGGGGGGCGACCATAATCCTCAACTCCCATCTCCTGGGCGAGGTGGAGGCGGTCTGCGACCGGGCCGCGTTCATGCAGAACGGCGGCATCGCCGCCTCGGGCAGGATAGACGACCTCCTGCGCTACAAGGGCATAACAAGGATCGAGACCGCAGGCGTCCAGGCTGTGTCCGCCATCCTGGAAGGCCTCGGCTTCTCGCCGTCCTCCTCCGGCGCCACCGTCTCCGTTCCCGTGGCGGGAGAGGATGACTTCAGGAGGATAACCTCGGCTCTTTCGTCCTCGCCTGCTCATTTCACGGCCATCGAGCTGGTGCGCGAGAATCTGGAGGACCTCTTCCTCAGACTCGTGGCTCCGGGAGGTGGGTCATGAGCCTGAAACCGCTGTTCATCAACGGCCTCGAGCAGATGACCAGACGGAAGCTGGTCATCGCGGCCGGCATCGTCGCCGGGGTGTTCCTGCTCCTGTTCGCGCTGATCTGCGGCACAGTCGACTCGGGCACGGACTCCTCCCTGCCGCCTGCCGATGCCGCCATGGCGGCCATCTTCCTGACGCTTCCCGCCGCGGGCTCTCTCTGCGCCGCATTTCTCTTCATCCTCGGCAGCTCGGTGCTGCCCGAGGAGATCTCGGCGGGGCGGGCCGGCTTCTGGGCTGCGCAGCCCGTGTCCAGGACGGCCCTCTTCGCAGGCTTCACGCTCCCCTGCCTGGCGGTGGGCTGTGTGCTCTCGATCGTTCTCTTCGGCGGCATCGAGGCGATAGTGGGCATCTACCTCCCCTACAGCCCGCACTCGGTCCTGGCCGCCGCCGGCAGCCTCCTGATCTGGGCGTCGGTCCTGTGGGCCGCGGTCGTCATGCTCTCGCTCATGATGAACAGGATCGTCGCGATAATCCTCTGCTTCTGCATGTACGGCCTGTGCAACTTCCTGGGTGGCCTGGCGCAGATGGCTGATGCCGTGCCGGAGGGCGGGCCGGGGCAGGCGTTCAGGATCGCCGGGCTGGTGAGCGCCCTCGTCTTCCCCTCCGATCCGCCATTCCGGACGATGATGTTCGGGCTGATGCCGACCGGGGCCTCCGTGGAGGAAGCCCTGTCGTTCATGGGCGTTGGCCTCGAGCCCCCGACGGCCCTCACCCTCTACGCCCTGGCGTGGTCCGTCGCGATGGTCGCGGCGGCGCTCCTCAGGTTCAGACGCCTCGATCTCAAGTGAGGGCGCCTCGGAGCCTCAGAGGCGGATGATCCCAGACAGGTGAGCCTTCATGGCCGCTATCATGCCGGGGTGGTCCGCGGTCCCGGCCATCTCGCGCACGCTGTGCATCGAGAGCATCGGGTCCCCCACGTCGACTGCAGCCATTCCGAGGCGCGTGGAAAGGATCGGCCCGATGGTGCTCCCACAAGGGATATCGTTGCGGCTCACGAAAGTCTGACACCGCACACCCGCCGCTGAGGCGCACTCTGCGAAATAGGCCTGCGACAGGGCGCTCGAGGCGTACCGCTCCTGGGCGTTCACCTTGACCACGGGGCCGCCGTTCAGGACCGGGCGGTTGGCACGCTCGTGCTTCGATGCATAGCAGGGATGCACCGCGTGGGCTCCATCCGCGGAGACCATCATGCTGCGCGCCCTGCTCCTGAAGAGCCCCTCCCTGCCGGAGGAGGCGCACAGACGCTCGAGGATGTCGTCGAGAAAGGTCGAGCCTGCACCCGAAGCGGTTCCGGAGCCTGCCTCCTCGCTGTCGAAGAGGCAGACGACGGCTGTGGATTCCCCCGGTTCGATGTCCTTGACGGCTTCGAGCGCGGCGTGGCACATCGCCAGGTTGTCGAGCCGCCCGGAGAACACGAACTCCCCGTCCGCTCCTCCCAGAGAAGCCCGCTGGGTGTCATAGAGGTGCCCCGAGAAGGCGAGGGGGGCCTGGCCGTCGCCGTCTGCAGCGCGCCCTATCTCCGCAGCGAGGTCGAACGAGGCCGGGAGCAGTCCGAGGATGGGGCAGATGTTCTCCTCCTTGTTGAAGGAGAAACCCTCCTCGTTGACTCCCCTGTTCAGATGCAGCGCTGGAGTCGCGAGTCTGCACACAGGGCGGCGGAGATCGTAGGGCACCTGCACGAGGTCACCGGCGAGGCGCCTCACAGCGGTTCCGGCGATCGAGAGATCGCGGTCGAACCAGGTCGCGAGTATGGGGCCGCCATAGATCTCGACGCCGAGAACCCTGCAGCCTTCACTCTCGCGGACGGGGCTGGGCTTCAGCCGAAGTGACGGGAAATCGGTATGGGCGCAGAGGATCCTGAAACCGGTCTCCTCGGGCGGCCTGGCGCCCGGAATCACCGCGGCAATCGTGCCGGTGCCCCTGGCGACCGTGAAGCGCGCCGGCAGCTCGTCCCAGCGCGAGCTCTCGGGGAGGCTGACGAAACCCCGGGCTGCGAGCACGGAGGCGGCTTCCGCGGCGGCGTGCCCGGGTGTGACGCTCCTGTCGAGATAGCCGAGAAGGTTCTTCACAGCCTTGTCGCTCATCGCCGTTCCGTCCCGGCGCTCCTGCTGCCTTGCAGGGCGCCCCTGCGCTGCGGTCGCGCCTTCCGCGCCGAGGCCGCAGCATGCCTGCGCCCGGTGGGCGTCTTTCCGCCGAATCTCTCGAGCACCTGGAACATGAATGCCTCGAGGCGGGCGTCGTTGTTCGTGTCCTCCTGACCGTCGAAGGCCAGGTTGAGCCATGGCAGCTCCGGGTACTCCCTCCGCAGGCGCTTGGATATGGCCGTCACGATGGTTCCCGGGAGGCAGGTGAAGGGAAGCACGTTGACGGCTCCGTCGATGGATCCGGTCCGGTGGAGCGCCAGCGGCGCCCCGACGCAGAGGATGGCCTCACCCCCCACGTTCTCCTTCATGTACGGAGTCGCCTCCCGGAGTATCTCGCGCGAGCCCGGTTCCCGGCGGCCCTCCAGGAGGTCCGCGAACGGCGCCTCGAGAGAGTGGCCGAGCAGTTTCATCAGAGAACCCTTCACCGACCCTCCGGCAATCCCCGCCGGGTCGAGCGTGCGGACCGACCTGTCGACGAAGCAGGTGTTCACGAACTCGAACCACTCGAGTATCGAGGTGGGGAGGACCTCCCCGCCCAGCTCCTCGATCCTCTCGGCGGTCCAGGAGTTCGAATAGGGGTCGTTCCTGACGTAGATCTCGCCGAAGACCAGGACCCTGGGCCTGGCCGGTCCCCTCTCCAGCAGGGCCGAGAAGGCGCGGGCAGCCCCCTTCATCACGGGGATGACTGGGTCTCCGTTCTCCAGAGCCGTCTCCAGGAGAGAGAGCTGCGCGTCGTATGTCCTGTCGACCGACGCCGGGTCGCTCGAATAGGGCCTGACGCGGCACAACGCCCTCCTCAGGATGTCCGAACAGATTGCCGAGCGCAGGAGATCGAGCTGGAAGGAGATCGACTTCATGGCCTCGATGGACGTGTAGGAGTCCTTCGAGGAGGCCGTGATGATCGGGACGTCCTCATACCCGTGCCTGTCCAGTATGAGCCGTTGCAGCGCGCAGTACTGCCCGAACCTGCACGGGCCCGACGCCGTCCCCATGAAGAACGCCGCGCTGCCCGGGGGATTGTCGCGGAGGATCCTGAGCATGTTCCCGGAGGTGATGATGGCGGGATAGCACTCCTTGCCGGAGGTCACACTCCTCCCGAGCGCCACGGCCTCGGCATCCGTCTCGGGGATGGGCCTTGCGTTCACGCCCCTCCTGCGCGCCGCGGCCGCCACCAGCCGCGCCCCGTCGCCCATGGAGGGCACCCAGACCGTGCGCCCCTCGATGTCCTGAGGAGCGCGCCGGGGCTCCAACTCGGGCGCCGGCGTCGAGGTCCCTCCTCCGAGGGAGTCCAGGAATGCCTCGCATCGGGTCACCATGCCGGCATCGGCCGCGTGCTCGTCGGTTTCCAGTGTGAGGAAAGGCTTGTCCCCCATGAGGTCCGAGAACAGGTGATGTATGAACGAGTCCGGGCCGCAGCCGAAATTGGTCAGGTAGACCGCATGCAGCCCCGGCTCCCGCCTCACCGCGAGTGCGGCCGCGAGGATCTTCTGACCATAGTGCCAGTACATGTTGGGGTTGAGCGCGGATGCCTCCCGCATCGGCAGCTCCAGGAACTCGAGCGGCACCACGCTCACGCCGAGTCTTGTCAGGCGGGAGGCGAGGCCGCCGCTGGCCGCCTGGTCGCATCCGTTGTAAGGCCTGCTCACGACTGCGAGAACCCTCTGCCCCGGCTCCAGACCCGAGAGCATCCGCCGGCCCGCCTCCCGGAGACCCTCCTCGAACTCCTCCTGGCTGCGGAGCGCCTTGTCACAGGCTCTGCGGATTGTTCTCCAGTCCGCACCCAGCGCCGTCCCCGTGCTTCGCAGCGCGGCCATCCACCTGCGGGGAGCGTCCGAGAAATCGAGCACCGGTGAGAGGACTTCCACCCTTCCGAGAGAGAGTCCGAGGCCGGCATCCAGCAGGTAAGGCGAAGCCTCGACATACGGGCAGTTCTGCGATTCCTCGAAGCCCTCGTGCCTGAACGCCTTGAGTATCGATGGCAGGAAGAGGCAGTCGAGCCTCCCGTTCCTCAGCAGGTCGAGGACATGACCATGCGCGAGCTTCACCGGGAAGCAGGTCTCCGCAGCCACGTTCTCCACCCCGTCATGGACGGTCTCGGCGCTGGAGGCCTTCGACAGGACCACGTCGCATCCGATGGCCTCGAAGAAGCTCCTGAAGAACGGGAAGAACTCCCAGAACCAGAGGGCCCTCGGGATGCCGACCCGCTTCCTGCCCGAATCCTCCGGCGGTGGAGTCCAGCCGCCGAGGAGAAGCTGCTCCCTGATCGCCATGCCGTCGACTCCCCTGGACACTCCGGACGCAGCCTCGTACTTCTCGCACCTTCCGCCGCTCTCCACGGATCTGCCGTCTCCGAAGCGGACAGAGTGGATCTCGCAGGCATTGCTGCAGCCCGCGCATGTGAATGTCCTGGATGAATATGAGGCTTCCGCGAGGGCGAACCCCCTGAATGACGATGGCCTCCCCCGGGATTCCTCCTTCGCGAGCAGCGCTGCTCCTATGGCTCCGGTCACGTCGTGATGAGGAGGGACTTCCACATCACGGCCCAGTATCGACCTGAAGGCGGCGACGACGCCGGAGTTATGGGCCGTGCCTCCCTGGAAGAGGATGCGTTTCCCGATCCGCCTCTCGCCCACCACTCTGTGGAGATAGTTCTGGGCGATGGAGTAACACAGCCCGCCGACGATGTCCTCGACGGCGGTGCCTGACGCCTGATGGGCCATGACGTCGCTCTCCATGAACACCGTGCAGCGTTCTCCGAGCGCCGACGGAGCAGGCGCTTCGACCGCGGCGGGGCCGAAGTCCCTTATGTCCAGTCCGAGGCGCTCCGCCTGCTCCTCCAGGAAGGAGCCTGTGCCGGCTGCGCAGACCTTGTTCATCTCGAAGTCGACCACCCTGCCGTTGCTGATCGAGATGTACTTGGAGTCCTGGCCGCCGATCTCGAACACCGTGTCGACATCGGGAACCGCCTCGAAGGCCGCCCTCGCCTGGGCGGTGATCTCGTTTCTCACCAGGTCGGCGCCCACGAATGCGCCGACGAGGTAGCGGCCGGAGCCGGTCACGCCGACGGACAGGACCCTGCGATCCCTCCCCAGGCGCTCCCCTGTCAGCAGGATGCCATGCTTGACCGCCTCGATGGGCTTGCCCGCCGTCGGGAGATATTCGCGGGACACGATCTCCCCCGAGGAATCGAGCGCCACCACGTTGGTGCTGATGGATCCGACATCTATGCCCAGGTAGACGGGCTCGCCCGGGGGGCACGCCACGGTGTCGAAGGAGGCCGGGGGCGACTGGAACTGTGCCAGGGGCATGCACGTGCGGGCTCGCCCGGGCATGGCTGCGGAAGTGCCCAGGGATCTGAGGAAGTCGGTGCCGACCGTTCCGGACTGGCCCTCGCCGGCCGCGAAGGATGCACCTGCTGCGCAAAGGCACTGGAAGCCCGGCGGAACGGAAATGCCGTCATCACCAAGGACTTCAGCGAAAGCGCGCACCATCCCGGCGTTGGCGGCCACCCCCCCCACGAATCCGACAGGAGGCCTGAATTCCTTCCCTCCTGCGATCGTGCTCTTGAAATTCCTGGCCACAGCCCGGCAGAGGCCTGCGAGGATATCCTCGGACGGGGTGCCGACCTGCTGCAGATGGATCATGTCGGACTTGGCGAAGACGCTGCATCTGCCTGCCACCCTCGGCGGGGCCGTGCATCTCAGGGCCATTTCTCCGAGCTCGGAGGGATCGAGGCCGAGGCGAGCCGCCTGCTGGTCGAGGAAGGAGCCGGTCCCCGCCGCGCAGATGGAGTTCATGGAGAAATCGTCGAATACGCTCCTGCGTCCGTCACCCCTGAAGAAGAGGAGCTTCGAGTCCTGCCCGCCCATCTCGATGACGGAGCGAAGGGCCGGATGCAGCCTGGAGATGGCCGCTGCCAGTGCGACGACCTCGTTGACGGGCTCGAGGCCCGCAGCCGCCGCGGCCAATCTCGATGAGGAGCCGGTGAACGAGACGGGGATCTCCTCCCAGCCGTCCAGCTTCGAGAGAATCAGCGCAAGAGCTTCACCCGGCCTGCCGAAATGTCTCCTGTAATGAGTTTTCTCGATGACACCGTCTCGCAGGAGTGCGATCTTCGCGCTCACCGAACCCATGTCGATCCCGAGTCTCAGGATTGGCAAATTCCCCTCCGAAGGGCATGAACAGCAGAGTCTGCCGGCTGGTGGTCCTAGAAGCTGTACCTCAGTGACGTGGAGCTGCCCGAGATGACCACGGTTATGCTGGAAGCCCTGTCCGTGGAGTCGGGGAGATTGACGGAGTCCGTCCTGGCATAGTCGGCTGCCGTGAACGACACCGCCCCGGGCCCTCCCCCCGGGAGCTGCATGCGCCTGGAGACCGACTCGCCCCTGGGTATCGATTCCCAGCTTGCGCAGGTTCCGCCGAGGCTGACGCTCACGTTTCGAAGCTCGGTTCCTGTGTCGTTCACCACTTCCACTTTNGTACCGCTCCCGCATCCCAGGAGCAGAAGGATCGCCGAGACGGCAATGGTGCGCATTCCGGGAGTACCTCCTGGTGGATCGAACCCGGACGATAGCTCCGCCGACGATGGCAGGCTCGAAACGAAGCCGATTATAATAGCTTCCACGATGTGCGCAGAAAGAACGACCCCTCGCCTCACAGCCCTGCCTGTCGCGATCCTGCTGATCGCCGCAGCGCCGGCCTGCGCCTATGTCGGTCCGGGGGCCGGATTCGGCGTCATGACCTCCCTGCTGGTCTTCGTCAATGCGATCCTTGCGGCCACCGCTTCACTTCTCGCCTGGCCGGTCCTGGCCTCGCTCAGGTTGCTCAAGCGCCTGCGCAGGACCCACAGGCCCATAGCCCGCAGGGTGGTGATCCTCGGGCTCGACGGATTCTCTCCCGAAATCGCTGGTACCCTGATGTCGGAAGGGCTCCTGCCGGAGTTGTCGGCCCTGGCAGGGAAGGGCACTTTCACGAAGCTTGCGACCACTCGGCCGGGGATCTCGCCCGTCGCCTGGTCCAGCTTCTCGACGGGGGTGAATCCAGGCAAGCACGGCATATTCGACTTCCTCGCGCCGGACAGGCGGAGACACATCCCGGTGCTCTCCTCTGTCGCCACGGGACGGGACGGCAGGGGCAGGCCGTTCGCCAGGATGCTGAGACGGAGCGAGCCGTTCTGGAAGCGCCTCGGCGCGCTGGGGCTCCGCTCCACGATCCTGCGGGTGCCCATCACGTATCCCCCTGAGAAACTGGACGGTTTCCTCCTCAGCGGCATGTGCGTGCCCGATCTCCGAGGAACCCAGGGCAGCTATACGCTGTTCGGGGTGGGGGCAGGTCACCGCCCCGGCGGTATCGAGATCCCCCTCGCCGGGCCGGCGGGCGGGACCTGGTCGGCCGGGATACCGGGTCCGGAGGATGGTGGGAGGATGCTCACCCTGCCGGTTGGACTGAGCAGGAACGGAAAGGGCTGGAAGCTCACGGCGGGCTCATCCGCTCCCGTCTCCATCGAACCCGGCAGCTTCACACCCTGGATCAGGCTCGCCTTCAGGCGCGTTCACAGGTCCGCCATCTGCGGCATCGTCAGGTTCAGGCTGACTGTGGACGGTGACCGCCCCCTCCTCTACATGACAGCCATCCATCCCGATCCCTTCAGACCGCCGGTGCCGGTGAGCCATCCCCAGCTCTACTCGTCCTATCTCGCCGGCCTTCTGGGTCCGTATGCGACCCTGGGGCTCGCCGAGGACACCTGGGCGCTGATGGACGGCGCCGTCGACGAAGAGGCCTTCCTGGACTACGCCTGGCAGATCTTCGGGGAGAGGCGGAGGATGCTCGCGGATGCCCTGCGCAGAAACCGCACCGGGCTCGTGGTCTGCGTCTTCGACACCTCGGACAGGATCCAGCACATGTTCTGGAGGCAGGGCATCGGACCGGGCAGTCCGATCCGGGAGATGTACAGGAAATGCGATGCCCTGGTGGGGGAGGTTGCCGGGCGCCTCGGGAGAGGCGACATGCTCCTGGTGATCTCGGACCACGGCTTTGCATCCTTCGACACGTGCGTAGACCTGAACCGGTTCCTGATCGAGCGTGGCTTCATGGTCCTCCAGGACGGGGTCGGGACCGTCTCGGACTCGTTCGAAGGCGTCGACTGGAGCCGCACCAGGGCATACGCCATGGGGCTCGCGGGCATACATCTGAACCTGGCCGGACGCGAGGGCGCCGGCATCGTGCAGCCCGGGGCCGGGGCCGACGCCGTGACGCAGGAGATCATCGAGGCCCTTCTCGATCTCCGCGACGGCGAAGGCGCGAGCGTCGTGCTCTCGGCCGAGAGGGCGGCATCGATCTATTCGGGGCCGTACATCGGAGGCTCCCCCGACATCCTGGTGGGGATGCGCGACGGTTTCAGAGCCTCCTGGAACTGCGTCACCGGCGGAGCCGGCCGCGAGGTGATCTACCCCAATGACAGGCACTGGTGCGGAGACCATTGCTGCGACAGCGCCCTGGTGCCCGGCATCCTGTTCAGCAACCGCATCCTGGACTGCTCCTCGCCCTCCATACTGGACATGGCTCCGACGGTGCTCGACGCCCTGGGGACCGATCCTCCCCCTCACCTCGACGGCCGGAGCCTTCTCCGGGCCGCGAAGGGCGGCACGGCATGAACCGCCGTCGCTTCCTCGGGACGATGGCTGCGGCGCAAGCCATCGCAATGCTGTCTGGCGGCAGCGGATGCTCCCGCAGCGCAGATCGGAGGAGGGTCATACTGCTCGCCTTCGACGGCATGGACCCGAGGATCGCGGAGAGGTACGCGTCCGAGGGCAGGATGCCCGCGTCCGCATCGCTGGCCGGGGGCTCGGGATACGGGAGGCTGGCCTCCACCATGCCGCCGCAGAGTCCAGTGGCATGGTCCTCGTTCATCACCGGAAAGGGTCCGGAAGTTCATGGTATCTACGACTTCGTAGCCAGGCACCCGGAAGATCTGAGCCCCTTCCTGTCGACTTCCGCCGTGGTCCCGCCGGCCGACTATCTGAGCCTCGGCGGATGGCGGCTCCCCATGTCGGGAGGCGGCCCCGTGCTGCTCCGCAAGGGCGAGCCCTTCTGGAGGAGACTCACTGAAAATGGGATCCCCGCCAGCTTCTACCACCTGCCTGTGGACTTCCCGCCCGCCCAGGCCAGCGGGGCCCGCATCCTGAGCGGGCTCGGCACGCCGGACATAAGGGGTAGCCAGGGCAGCTTCACCTTCTTCACCGACGATCCGCTGCTCCTCTCCGACGACACCTCGGGAGGGCGCACCGTGGCCGTGAGGGACTCCGGGGCGGGAACCTTCGAATTCGATGTGGAAGGACCTGCCAACGCATTCCGAGAGGGCTCCCCCCCGGCCCTGTCGCATATCGTTCTCAGGGTGGACGCAGCCGCCCGCACCGCCCTTCTCGAGACCAGGGGCGCGAGGATCCTGCTGGAGCAGGGGGTGTGGAGCGGCTGGACGAGGGTCGACTTCTCCCTGATCCCGGGGGTCACGACTGCCGAGTCCTATGGCAGGTTCCTGCTCAGATCGGCTTCCCCCCGCCTGGAGCTGTACCTCTCCCCGCTCAACATGAGTCCCTTCGACCCGGCCATGCCTGTCTCCGCCCCTTCCTGGTGGAGCAGGGAGCTCGCGACCAGGGTCGGCCCCTTCGCGACCAAGGGGCTGCCCGAGGACACGAAGGCCCTGTCGAGAGGCTTCCTGGATGACGAGGAATACATCGGGCAGGCGATGCTCCTGGCCGACGAGCAGATACGGATGTTCGAGGACCAGATGGCGTCCTTCCGCGACGGGCTCTTCTTCTACTACTTCACATGCCTCGACCTCAACATGCACATGTTCTACAGGGCGCTGGACACCCTCAGTCCGTTGCACTCCAGCGTATTCAGGGGCGGCGCCGCGTTCATCGCTGCCATGTACTCCAGGATGGATTCAGTGATCGCCACGGCCCTGGAGCACGCCGACGACCGGACGCTGGTGCTGGTGTGCTCCGACCACGGATTCGCCCCCTTCAGGCGGGGCTTCGATCTCAACGCCTGGCTGGTCGCCAGCGGATACATGCAGGGAACCTCTCTGGGATCCTCGTCCGAGCCATACCAGGGGGTCGACTGGTCGCGCACCGCCGCGTACGGTCTGGGGATCAACGGACTCTATCTGAACATCCGCGGCCGGGAGGGCGCGGGATGCGTGGATCCCGCCGAGTCGCACGATCTGCTGAGACGCCTGTGCAGGGACCTGGAGTCGGTGACGGACCCGTCCACCGGGATGAGGATCGTCGCGAGAACCGAGGCCACGAGCCTCACGACGGGACCGTCCACTCCTGCAGGCGCCCCCGACGTCATCGTGGGATACTCCCCCGGCTACAGATCCTCCTGGGGCACCGCGCTCGGATCCCTGGGCCGCGAGATAGTGATGGACAATCTCGATCCCTGGAGCGGGGACCATTGCGTGGCCCCCGAATTCGTGCCCGGCACCCTCCTCGCCAACCGCCCGATCTCCCGCGAAGGCATGGAGCTCAGGGAGGTAGGCCTCCTGGCCGCCGGATACCTGCTCCAGGAGACCCTCGAGGACGGGCTGTGATGGGAGACGCGATCCTCGCCGCCAGGAACATCGTGACCGCGGCGGTGGACCTGGCTCTGGCGCCGGCGTCGTCCCTCCCGGGTGCCTGGCCCCTGATCTGGCTCTCCGTCGTATCGGGGTTCCTGCTCGCCCTGATCTTCAAGATCCTTTCCCGCCCCGCGCCCCTCGCTGCGATGCGCCGGAGGATGGGTGGCACGACCTCGGGCATCCTCCTGCACATGCATGATCCCGTCGCCGTTCTAGTCCTCGGAGGGCGCCTCCTGGCCCAGAACTTCAGATATCTGCTGCTGCTCATGCCCCCGCTCGTGGTTTCGGCTGTTCCCTTCATGCTCCTCTACGGCCAGGTTCATTCGAGGTTCGGAGCGGTGGCCCCGGGGCCCGGGGACACGACCCTGGTGGTCATCGAGGGGCTTCTTCAGGGGGGATCCGGGAGCGCTTCGGCCGAGGGTGCAGCTGTCCTGGAGCCCGGATTCAGATCCGGCGACGGCTCGATCGCGGCCTTCAGGATCGTGCCTTCGGGCTTTTCGTTCGTCGTTGCGTACGGAGGCTCCCGATTCCACTTCGGGACGCCGCGGAGGACCGGTGCGCTGGTTTCCTCGTCGGTTCCGGAGCTCGGCCTGACGGGGCTCTTCGATCCCTCTACGGGAGTGGCGCCCGGCACGGCCGGTCTTCGCGCGGAAATATCCGCCGAGAAGGCCGTCTACCCGGTCTTCAGAACCCGCCCGGGCGCAGAGGCGGTCTTCGTCGCGGTGAGTTCCCTGGCTGCCCTGGCGGCAGGCGTCCTGTTCAAGGTGAAGGTATAGGAAGCGCTGCCGGGGCCTAGCCCATGTAGCCCAGGCCCTCGAGTTTCTTCCTGACCTCTTCCGGGGTCTCGCCGGATTGAGGCGTCAGTTTCTCGATCTCCCTCTCAAGGACATGCAGGGCCATCTCTTCGGGCCCGGAATATCCGTTCTCGCGGGCCACTGCGCGCAGCCTGTCCAGGAACGCGGAATCCACCTTGAGCTTCAGCGAGGGCATATCCAGCCTCCTTGTGCCGGTGCAGCCTTCGGGGGCGCCTGTTCGACCCTGAGAGCGCTACAGGTAACCCAGTTTCTGCAGCCGCTCCCGGACCAGCTCCTCCTCGCCGGGCTCCAGCTCTCCGGAAGCCGCCGGGATGCGCCCTGCCAGCTCGAGCCTCCTGAGGAACGTCGAACGGGCCTCTGCATCGAGCGCGGACTCCCCCTGGATGACCTCCACCGGCACTCCGGGGCAGGACGGATCGGAGGAGAGCAGCACGATCACCCCGTGCTTCGCCAGCATTGCGGCGGAAGCGGGTATGGCGGACTCCGGCATGCCGGGCTGCCTGGCGGGCGTCAGAGCCTCGACGGCGGCCCCTCTGGCGAGCAGGTCGCCTTCCATGGCGGCGACGGCCTCCTCCCCTCCACCCCTGACCACGATGAGGAAACCCATCTCAGTCCCTCCTGTTCCTGGCCCACTCGATGAGGATCGAGGCCACCTCAGGCCGGGAGAACTCTATCGGCGGGACCTCCCCGAGCGAGAGCATCTCGCGGACCTTCTTGCCCGACAGGACTATGTGATTATCCGGAGAGTGCGGGCAGGTCTTCGTGGTGGCCATCCCGTCGCATCTCCTGCAGAAGAACGAATGCTCGAAGCGGAGTGGCTCGATCCCGATCTCGCCAGGCGTGAAGCGATCGAAGATCAGCTGTGCGTCATAGGTCCCATAGTAGCTCCCCACTCCGGCGTGGTCCCTTCCCACGATGAAATGGGTGCATCCGTAGTTCTTGCGGATCAGGGCGTGGAACACGGCCTCCCTCGGGCCGGCGTAGCGCATGGCCGCGGGGAAGACGCTCAGCACGACCCGCGAGGCCGGGAAGTAGTTGGAGAGCAGCGCGTCGTAGCACTTCATCCTGACGTCGGCCGGGATGTCGTCATCCTTGGTCAGCCCCACGAGAGGATGCAGGAGGAGACCGTCCGTCACCTCCATGGCGCATTTCTGGATGTATTCGTGCGCCCGGTGCACCGGGTTCCTGGTCTGGAACGCGGTCACCGTCTCCAGGCCCCTGGCCTTGAACAGGACCCTGGTCTCCCGGGGATCGAGCTTCCTGTCTGCGAAAGGCTCGGCGGACCTGTTCCTGAAGCTGGTGATGCTTCCCGAGATGTAGCTTCCGGACAGGCCTCTCAGATATGCGACACCGGGATGGGCCACGTCCGCGGTGCCCAGGCAGAGGCGGGCCTCCCTTTCGAGGTCGGCCTCGAACACCTCTCCCACCACCATGCTGCCGGCTATCCTCCCCGAGGGATCGCGGAGGGCAGCCCTGCAGCCGGGACTGAGGGAATCCGTGTCCTGCTTCGAGGAGAGCGTGACCGGAAGCGGCCAGACCGGGCCATCGGGAAGATGCATGTCCTCGATGACGCCCTCGTACTGCGCCCGATCCATGAATCCTTCGAGAGGGCTGAAGGCGCCGGACCCGAGCATCTCCAGGTCGCAGGCCTCCCTCTCGTTGAGCTGTATGACGGGGTGTCCCGAGAGCCCGGCTGCCTGCTCCGCAGCCTCGGGGCCCTCCACCTGGCGGGCGACCAGTCTTCCACCATGAGGAGAGATAGGCATTGGGTGTTCCTTTCCTTCGTCCTTGATTGCGGGACCGGTCCGATGCGGCGGGCTGGCCGGGAGGACCTCCCGAAAGCAAGCCGGAAGATAGTCCCGCGGGCCGCCTTCCGCCACGGTGCGGGCCGCCACTCGCCGCCCGGGCCGGGGGACCCTAGATTACCGGAGCTCGAAGCCCTGGAGAACTGCCATGAAGGACTGCGCTCTCTCTGTGGAGGAACTCTCGAAGCGCTACCCGCGGGCGGGTGGCTTCAGACGCTTCCCCGCGCTCTCCGGAGTCTCCTTCGAGCTCGACAGGGGCGAGATACTCGGTTTCCTCGGACCCAACGGCGCAGGCAAGACCACGACGATCAAGTGCATCCTGGGCCTTCTCAGGCCGGATTCCGGAGTCCTCGCGGTCTTCGGCTCCCCGCCCGCTTCGCCCGCGGTGCGGGCCAGGCTGGGATACGTCCCCGAAAACCCCGACTACGACGATTCCTTCACGCCGCTCGAGTACCTCTCCGTATTCGCCTCTATGAGGGGTATCCGGCATTCGGACGAAGCCTCCCGGGCGCTGCTCGGCCGGGTCGGGCTCTCAGGCTGGGGAGGGACGAGACTGAGGCGTCTCTCCAAGGGCATGAAACAGAGGCTCAGCCTGGCCCTGGCCCTCCAGAGCAGGCCCGATCTCCTGGTCATGGACGAGCCCACGGGAGGCCTCGATCCAGGCGCTCGCAAGGAATTCCGCGACATCATCCTGGAGGAGAACGGCAGAGGCGCCTCCATCTTCCTCTCCTCGCACATCCTGTCCGAGGTGGAGACCGTCTGCGACAGGGCGGTCATCCTGTCCTCGGGCAGGGTGGTGGCTTCCGGCTCGCTCGACGAGTTGCTGCGGTCCGAGGACCTCTGGAGGATCGCCTACACCAGGGGCGGCACCGCGGGGAGCGAATCGGTACACCGGGCCGGACTGCAGGACCGCATCGATGCCCTGAGGGCCTCCGGGGCGGAGATCGAAGAGGTGGCGAGGCACTTCAGGAGCCTCGAGGATGTCTTCCTGACCGCCACCGAGGGTGCGGCGAGATGAGGAGGATTCTCGCCTTCTCGGGGATGACCGTGAGGATGCTCGCGCGGAGGCGGACCATCTGGGGGGTGTGCGCCCTCACGGCCCTCGCACTCCTGGGAATAGGGCTGATCCCCTCCTACGGCGTCGCAAGCTCGGGATGGTTCGTGCTCGACCTGGGGATGTCCGCCATGGAACTCGGCGGCCTGGTCCTGGCCATCGGTCTCGGGGCCGGCATCTTCCCCCGCGACAGGGAGACGAGAATCCTGCTCCCTCTGCTTGCAGTGCCCCTGTCACGGGGCGGCTACATATCCGGCCGGTTCCTCGGGGGAGCCTTCGTCCAGATCGCGATGACGCTCCTGTGGGCGGTCGCCCTCATGATCGTGATGCTCGCAAGGGGCCTTCCCGTTCCCGGCGGATTCCTCGTCTCGTGCGCCCTGCTGGGGATCGAAGGGTGCTTCCTCCTGTCGGTCGTCGTCGCACTTGGCTTCCGGGTCTCGCCCCCCCTCAACGCGCCGCTCACATTCCTGGGGTTCATCATCTGCTCGCTCGGCAGGCAGGACTTCATATCGCTCCTCCCGGGCGCTCCCGGCGCCATGGGTCTTCTCTGGACGGCCCTCCCGCACATGGCCGTCTTCCATGTCAAGGATGCCATCATGCACGGCTTCCGCGTTCCTCCTGGATTCGTGCTGCTGGCCGTGCTGTACGGCGTCTCCTACACCCTCCTCACGCTGTCCCTGGCCTATGCCTCGTTCAGCAGGAGAGACCTGAGATGACCGCCCTCCCCGTCCTTCTCGCCCTCCTCGTCCCCATGGTCACGGGAAGCGCTGCGGCCCCGGTGCAGCCATCAGACGAGCACCTCGCGGGGGGGAGCGAAGCGGTCGAGCTGTCGGGACAGGAGCACCACGAACACGGGGCCGGCGAGAGGAGCGACTGCACCGCATGGCTCTTCGAGCAGCCCTGGGCATCCCCGGGACAGTGGCCGTCTCTGTTACTCCTTTCGACGATCCTCCTGGCTCTCTCGGCCGGCATCCTGCTGGTCACGGGAAGGCATCTGCGACGGTGAGGTGGCTCCTTCCGATCCCCTTCCTGGGGCTTGCGCTCCTCGCGGGCATCGCGATCAGAGATGCCGCGGAGGAAGGATCAGATGCACTGGCGCCCGTCGGGGAGTCGCTGGAACAGGTCAGGTCGCTGGCAGCCGACTACCTGTTCCTCAAGATCGACCAGTACCACCATATGTGGATCTACGAGGGGAACGACTGGACGAGCATCCCGGAGTACCTCCCCCTGATCTGGCTCATCGTGGAGCTGAAGCCGGACTTCAGGGAGGCGTACTCCGACGGCTCGTATCAGCTCGCAGTCAATCTCGGATACGTGGACGAGGGGCTGGAGCTCATATCCGAGGGAATCCGCAACTGCCCGGGCGATCCCGGCCTGAGGTGGGACAAGCTGGTGATCGTGTGGCAGACCGGGGCTGGAAACCCGCAGGAGAGGCGGGTCGCAGGATGGGACCTCGCCGGGCTCATAAGGCGGGAGTGCCCTTCATCCCGGCCGTCCCTTTCCGAGAGGAATTCTCTGTACGTGATCTCGTGGCTCTACGAGGCGGACTCGACCCGGGCCCGGGCCGGGCGCCTGGAGTCCCGGTATTCCACGAGAGCGCGGATCGCGGCCGATCAGAGGGCACTCTGGCGCTACTGACCCCCGTGCCTCAACACCAGCAGATTGGCCTCCCCGGGTTCCTCCCAGTACTCGTAGCCCGCCTCCCGGAATGCTGCAATGATGCGCGCATCGTCGGGGAGGATCACCTCCGCCTCCCCCGCTCCGATGTCAGGCCTCACAACGGAGAGGATGGCCTCCGCAGCCCTGCCCGGTTCCTCGAAGCCACCGTCCAGCAGAGAGAATTCGTTGCTGCCGGTCTTCCTGTAGAAGGAGGCCTGCCCGGACGAGAAGGCTTCGGAGTGTGAAGCCACCCAGAGGATTCCTTCCGGGGTGTTGTGCTGGAGCCTCCAGCCGCAGGGCAGGTGCTCCCTGTATCCAGCCAGGGCGTCGGTCGGGAACTCGATTCGGGAGGCGCACCGCGACCCGCCAGGCTTCTCGCAGGAGAGCTCGTGGAAGCGCTCGACGATCTCGAAACCCTGTCCCAGCGCCATGCCGATGCTCTCCACGTTCCTGAAGTAGGTGGCGAACTCGATATGTTGTACGGAGCCTTCCGTCTTCATGCGCAGGGCCTCACCCAGGATCGACTCGGATATGGCACGCCCGAACCCCCTGCCCTTGAAGCCGGGATGAACGCGCAAGCCTTCCAGCCAGGCCACTCCGGACGGGAACAGAGTGAGCTTGCCGCAGCCCACCACGCGCCCTTCCGAGACGCCGACGGAAAGTCCTCCTTCGGCGATCCACGACCTGGCCACGGAAGCCAGATAGTCGTTCCCCTCCCAGTTGAAGCTGGATATCTCCTCCAGAGCGGGGACATCCCCCTCCAGAGCTGGCCTTATCTCGATTTCCCTCCCGGACATGATCCCTCCGGCACAGGGTTTACCACAGGCGCATCCGCTTGTAGCTTATCGGCGGTCGGTCCCGAGGCAACAGGCATTCCGGGGGTAATATGGACAAGACTTCCGTCTTCAGGGATTTCCATCCGCTAGAGAGTGCCAATTTCCAGGCCTTCTGCGAGTTGAGGATGGTGGGCGCCGGAGAGATGCTGGTCCGCCAGGGCGATTCCACCAACGAGTTCTACGTCGTGCTGAAGGGCTCGCTCAAAGTAATCGACCAGCGCTCGGGCGACGACTTCTTCCTCGCGAGCCTCCGCGAGGGCGATGTATTCGGTGAGATGAGCTTCATCGACGGAAGCCCGAGATCCGCGACCATCATCGCCGAGACGAGCTCGGAGGTGCTCGCCCTCGGGCGGGACGGATTCTGCCTCCTCATGTCCGCCAATCCCCATCTCGGGACACTCGTGCTCATCCATCTCGGCCGGATGATGGCCGCCAGGCTGCGCATAACGGACGAGAAGATGGCGAGCATGGCACGGGAGCGGGACACAAGGGAGCTCTCCGAGCTCCGCAGGCTCATATCGGGCATCCGTTCGTCAGCCCGCACACAGGGCGCCGAGATGGGTCCCGACGACATCATCTGACGGGAGACTTGGATGGGTATGTCCGTGCGCGTGTTCCCCCAGCTGACCGAATCGGAGGAGCAGGAGATACTCGAGGCCTGCACCCGGCTGGAATGCAGCTCAGGCTCCGCGCTGCTCCGCAAGGGAGACGGCGGCGGGGATCTCTACATAGTCGAGAGCGGGGTGTTCAAGGTCTACGAGGACGGAGCCGGCGACGAGTTCGTGCTGGCCATGCTCAACCCCGGGGATGTCTTCGGAGAGCTGTCATTCCTCGATGGCTCGCCAAGGTCGGCCTCCGTCAGTGCTCAGAGCGACGGCTCGCTGCTCAGGCTCGAGAGATCTGCGATCCCGGGACTCGTGCTGAAGAATCCCTATACCGCCACCCGGCTGCTCTTCAGCCTGGCTTCCATCGTCTCGGCGAGGCTGCGGAGGGCAGACCAGGCGCTCGCCAGCCTCGCGTTCGAACAGCCGGAAGCCTCCTGCGAAGAGCTCCACCAGCTTGCGGCGGAGATGCACAGGGC